>Ga0102924_1000809_pt1 | contig 37503 bp, 34 predicted proteins | sample PaiPotPPM11metaG_FD_80116 | JGI IMG/M metagenome (GOLD analysis project Ga0102924, IMG submission 80116) | Iron sulfur acid spring bacterial and archeal communities from Banff, Canada, to study Microbial Dark Matter (Phase II) - Paint Pots PPM... ...
AGCACATACGGATTGTTCATCGCCGGATGGATTATCGCATGCATCCGATCAAGGGGAGGGTCGCATCACTCTATTTGCCATGCTTACTGCAAACGGGCGCCGGGTATGTCTTGGCTAGGTTCATTCATTCTCACTCTTTATTACACCTGCGCCATCATGCCATCCGCGACGACAGGCTCCGGGAGGTCGCGTTCGATGAGCAGAATCGCGCCCATGCCAAGGATTGAAATAACGATCAGAATCCAGAAGACCGGATCGTACCGGCCGAAAAGCGTGTACAGGATGCCCGCGCTGACCGGCGCCGCCGCCCGCGCGCCGGTGACGAAGAGGGCGAGCACGCCGCTGATCGTGCCGTACTCCCGTGGCCCATACATCTCCGCGACGAGCGCGGCGCGGGCCGGGGTGATCGCCCCGAAACCGATGCCGAAGAGGATAACGAACGTGATTACCCCGGCGGTTGATGTCGTGGTAACGAGCACAACCAAGCCGAGCGTCTGGAAAAGAAAAATACCCGCCGCGACATACCGGCGCGGGATGTGTCCGCCGAGCGGCGTGAAGATCAGCCGCCCCGGTAGCGCGAGAATGCCGATCAGCCCCGCCGCCGTCGCCGCGAACCCGGTGCTGAAGCCGTGGTCCGTCAGATAGGGGATGAGATGCACCGTCACGGCGACATTGGCGAGAAAGGCGAGGCAGAACGCCCCCGTCAGCCAGCGGAACGACGCGCTGCGGAAGGCGTCACGCGCGCGGACACTTGGCTGCGTGTGCGGAGTGCTGAGGGAGGGCGATTCGTGAATCGCCCCTACCTCGGCCTGCTGCCCGCTGCCTGCTGCCTGCCGACTGCTGATTGGCCCGCCATCGGGCAGCAGGCCGAGGTCCCGCGGGTGACGACGGAGGATGAGCGCGTGCAATGGGATCGTCGTGAGGGCGAGGATGACCGCCAGCGTGACGAGTGCCGCCCGCCAGCCCTGCGTGCGGATCAGCCAGGAAATGAGCGGAATGAAGATCACGCTGGCAAAGCCGCCCACAAAGGTAATAATGGTCAGGGCGCGTGCCCGGTAGTGCGAAAACCATGTCGCGATCGCCGCGAAGGCAGGCTCGTAGAAGATCGCCGCCATTGTCACGCCGAGCGCCGCCCAGATCAGGTAGAACAACCTGAGTGTATGTACGGCCGAGAGCGCGAGCAGCAGCAGCGCCGCCGCGCACGACCCGCCAGTCATCAGCAGCCGGGGGCCGTGCCGGTCCACCCACCGGCCAACGAAGAGCCCCGCTACCCCGGAGCAGGCGAGGGCGAGCGAGAACGCCCCGGTCATCGCCGCGCGCGACCAGCCGAGATCGTCCCCCACCGGCTTGAGGAAGACCGAAAAGCCGTAATAGAGAATGCCCCACGAGACCACCTGCGTGCAGGCGAGCGCGAGCAGCATCACCCAGCCGTAATAGAGTCTATCCCGCAGTCGCATCGGCGCTCCTCGTAGACGAAACCGGGAAAACCGCTTCCGCGTCTCCGCGGTTCATTTGGTTTCCGGTTTCATGTCAGATTCGCCGGGATGAGGCGCTCGACGATGACGGTATCCTTCCAGACGCCATCGAGTTTGCCGTGATTGTGGTAGACGCCGACCTCGCGGAAGCCGGCTTTGGCGCAGAGGGCACGGCTGGCATGATTCTCCGGGAAGACGCGGGAGAGCAGTTTCCACAACCCGGCGCGCTCCGCCGCCTCAATCAGCCCGTGGAGGAGCACGACGCCGACACCCTGTCCGCGATACGCTTCGTGGATGTAGACAGAGAACTCCGCGACCCCGGCGTAGCAGGCGCGCGTCCGGTAGCCATCCGTCGCGGCCCAGCCGACGACCCTCTCCGCGCCATCCTCCGTGACCGTCGCCACAACGACCGGATGATGCTCATCGTGGGCGGCGAGCCAGCCGCGGCGCTCCTGGGGGGTGCGTTCCTCGGTCTCGAACGTGGCGATCCGCGTGCGGATACCCTGATTGTAAATCTCGGCAATCGCCGCCGCGTCGTCCGGCGTCGCCCGGCGCACCGTTACGTCTCCCGCCATGATCACCTCCTGCGCGCGTCGGCCTGAGTTTCGTCGCTGCTTCACGCTCATGACCGGCGGAATCTCCGTTGCGAGCGCGTTCGCCAATCAATTGCCCGGCGATCTGTTGCCAGCATACGCTCCACGCGGCGGCCCGCCAATAGGCGAAATGCCCGATTTCCGGGTCTGCTCTTCATGCTGATGCATGATCCGGCTTGACGGCGCGGACGAAGGCGCTGATGAAGCGGCTCGCAACCGCGTCCGTCACCTGCGGCGCGGCGTCGGCGGAAGCGCCGCAGCACTCGGAGCCGCAGATGTCGTCCGCGTTGTAGCGGTGGACTTCCTGAATCTCGACCCCCCCGAAGCCGGCGGCGATCAGTTTGTCGCGGTACTCCCACGCTTCAAGCGCACCGGCGATGCAGCCGGTCCATAACTCGGTGTCCCGCCGCACCGCGTCAGGAATCGCCGCCTCGCCGGGATCGGCGTCGCGGATCACGACATCGCTGATTGCGACCCGCCCGCCGGGCCGGAGGACGCGGAATGCCTCGCGGAGCACGGCATCTTTGTCTGTGCTGAGATTGACGACGCAGTTGGAGATAATGACGTCCACGGCATTCTCCGGCAGAGGAATCGCCTCGATCTGCCCCTTGAGGAATGCGGCATTCGCGACGCCCGCCTTGCGCTGGTTCTCGCGGGCAAGGGCGAGCATCTCGTCCGTCATGTCGAGGCCGTATGCCATGCCCGTCGGCCCGACCCGTTGTGCCGAGAGGAGGACATCTATCCCGCCGCCGGAGCCGAGATCGAGCACCGTCTCACCAGGCGCGAGTGCGGCGAGTGCGGTCGGATTGCCGCAGCCGAGCGAGGCGGCGACTGCCTCCGCGGGCAGGGCGGCGAGATCGGCGCTCGGATAGAGCGTCGCGCCGAAGGCTTCCGTCGCGGTCGCCACATTTTCCGTCTCGCGGCACGTCGGGCCGCAGCAGGCGGCCGCAACCGGCAGCAGGACGATTGCCTCGGTCGCGGGCGCGCAACAACCCGGTTCGCAACACGGTGCGTTCGTGGCGGCGCGCTTCGCGGCGTTCGCGTATCGCTCGCGCACCGCGTCGAGAATCTGCTCATTCGTCTGTGTGGCGCCCATGGGAACCTCCCTGTTATCGAAGATTGACGATGTTCGATGAATAAGAGCGCAAGAATCCGCGAGTAATCCTCCTTTCGGCTACGAAGCGTCCATGATGCGGCGTGCGGCCAGCGGGAATTCGCTCACACACGCGCGATTGATGGAGTAGTACATGAAGGTACCGCGCCGCTCGGCATGCACGAAGCAGGTGTCGCGCAGGATTTTCAGGTGGTGGGAGATCGTCGGCTGCCCGAGCGGGAACTGATCCACGATATCGCAGACGCAGATTGGCTCGTCGTTGCGGGCGAGGAGGTTGAGAATGCGGACGCGTGTCGGGTCGGAGAGCGCCTTGAACCAATCGGCGTACTCCTCTGCCTGCGGTTCGGTGAGATTCGGCGCGGCGATTGGACCGCAGCAGCCGTTCGTAATGACGGGTTGTGTTCTGTCACGCGTCATCGTTGCCATGGAGCGCTCCTTCATCACGTACACGGTATCGTATACATCGAAGATTGTCAATGCATCTGTTGGCTAACGTGCGAGTCGTTCCGGAATACGGTCGCCTTGCCCTCGCCAAAACGTTCGTTCTTGCTTTCTCCGATTGCTGTGCTTTGTCTTCATTCCCACCGCACGACGAGGTCATCGAGCGGCAGGCGCGGGCGCCGCTTCGGATCTTTGGCGGCGTAGCCGAGAGGCAGGAGGGCGTGTGGGACGAGGGCGGATGGGAGGGCAAGGGCATCCCGGACGGTATCGGGGCAGAAGAGTGGCGCGCACATCCAGCCGCCGTCGAGGCCGAGGCGGTAGGCAGTCAGCAGCAGAGTCTGCGCCGCCGCCCCGAGGCTCTGGATCGCCATCGTCGTCTCCGCCGCCTGCCGGTCAGGGTCGGGGTAGTGGTCGAGGTCCGCCGTGTAGAGGCAGAGCAAGATGAGCACAGGCGCCTCACGGATACGCGCATGAGAGTTCGCCAGCCGCTGCGCGACGACCGTCGGCGGCTCGTTATCCATCGCCAGCGTTGCCTGCCAGATATCGCCCATCGCGTCGGCGAGCCGTGCCTTGACTGCCAGTTGGGTGATGACGGCGAAGCGCCACGGCATCCGACCGTGCGGTGAGGGCGCCCAGCGGGCCGCATCGAGGACACGCTCGATCAGGGCACGCGGGACGGGGTCGGGCCGGAAGGCGCGAACCGAGCGCCGCCCCCGCACGAGCGCGTCATAGTCGAGATACCGCGCCGGTTCCACGCCCATCTCCCCGGCCTCCGGCGACGCCGCCCAGAAGCGCGCCGACGTGGGGCGGATGGCGATCACTGGCTGTTCTTCGATGGCCATTGCCGCGTACTGTGGGTACTTGTCGCGGAGCAGCGCGATGGCGATCTCGTGTTCGGCGGCGCCGGGCGCAACGAGCGACGCCATGCCGTGAACGATCAGGTGCGACAAATCCGCCCACTCCTCAGCGTAATCGTCCACAACCAGCGCGACTACCGGGTTCGTGACGATATTGCGGACCCGGCGGAGGGCGGTAGGCGCAACCCGCTTCGGCTTCGCATCAAGCGCGCTGTAGATGACCTCGCCATCCGTCGCATAGCAGATCGGCACAATTGCCGGGAGCGCGGCGGCATCCACTGTCGTCAGGCGCGCAACGCGGTGTGCCGCGAGATACTGCCGCGCATGCGCATCAAGAATAGGAGGGGACATTTGGCTGATTCTCCTTCACTCCCCCTTCCCCACCGGGGAAGGGGGCCGGGGGGGTAGGTCCATCACCATGATAGAGGGCGATTGGCGAAAGGGAAAATAGTGTACGCGAAGGCCACGACGCCAGCAGCGGCGAGATTGAGGGTGATCGCGAGCGCTGACCTGTGGGTCGCATTCACCGCGATCGGTGCCAGAGCGCGATGATGAACGAAGCGGTTGCGGCAAGCGCCGCAACCGTGCGCACATGGTTCCAGGCCGTCCAACCGGCGACATAGCCGGTCCAGAGACGCGCGCCGTCGGCGCTGTCTGGCGCGACCGCTGCCAGCGCATCGTTTCGCGGCACATTGAACGCGATCGTCACCAGAATTGCGCCGACGAGATAGAGCACGCTGCCGACCAACAGGTACACAGCCGCGGGTTCGTGCCACCGCAAGAGCGACGAGACGGCCAGGACGACACACGTGGCGGCGGTGCCGAAAAGCGCCAGCATGAACAATGGCGTAATCGCCGCGACATTGATCGCTTGCATGGCGGCGATGCCCTGAGCAGGTGGCAAGCGATTCAGGGCATGCATCACGAAGACCGAGAATGCGAAGAAGACACCGGCCGCCAGTCCGCAACCGAGCGCCGAGACCAGCGTCAAGGGAAAGAGCACGCGATCAATCATCGAAAGACTCCGATCTGAGAGTGATAAACCCGTAGACAAACGTGCGCCGGTAGCCACGGGAGGGGGTTATTGGGATCCCAGCACCGCGTAGGCACGGGCCAGATCCGCCGCGAAGCCGCCCTCCCCGGTGTTCAGCAACAGCCTGGTGATCTCGTTCCCGGTGTGGCCGGGCGCTCCTATCATCGTGATCATGGTATTCCTCCATCGCTTGTTTGCATGATCGAGTCTCGATACAGCCAGTATTGAGTGTCGCCACAGAACTGTAAATGATTATCAGTCGCTCGTTCATGCTCGTTCGTCCAGAAGATGGGGTTGCGCCCCTCTTGATAACGTATACTGATCCCCATGAATAGCAACGACCCCTGGCCCACTGAGGATCCGCTCGGCGAGGCGCTGCATTTCCTGCGGATGAGCGGCGCCTTCTACTGCCGCTCGGAGCTCACGGCGCCGTGGGGCCTCGCGCTGCCGCCGATGCATGGCTGCCTGTGGTTCCACGTCGTGACCGCCGGTCAGTGCTGGCTCGAGGTCGAAGGAGCCGAGGCCCGCTGGCTCCAGCCGGGCGACCTCGCGCTCGTTCCTCATGGCGAGGGCCATCGTCTCCGCAGCGACCCCGGTGTGCATGCGCCGACAATCCATGCGCTCCACCGTGAGCACGTAAGTGGCAGGTACGAGATTCTCCGCCACGGCGAGGGGGGAGAGGCGACGAACCTGGTCTGCGGCGGCGTCAGCTTCGATCACCCAGCCGCGCACAATCTCGTCAAACTCCTGCCGCAGATCATGCACATCGAGGCGTCTTGCTCGCCCCAGACAGACTGGATGCAGAGCACGCTCAGGCTCATGGCGGCCGAGGCCAGAGAGCTGCTGCCCGGCGGCGAAACCGTCATCACACGCTTGGCCGACATCCTGATCATCCAAGCCATCCGCTCGTGGATCGAGACCGACGCCACCGCGCAGACCGGATGGCTCGGTGCGCTCCAGGACCGGCAGGTCGGGCACGCGCTCTCGCTCATCCATCGAGATCCCGCGCGGGCCTGGACCGTGGCGTCGCTCGCGGAGGGGCTCGCAATGTCGCGCTCGGCCTTCGCGGCCCGCTTCACCGCACTCGTCGGCGAGCCTGCCATGCACTACGTCACCCGCTGGCGAATGCAGGTCGCGCTTAACTGGCTCGCGGAGGACGGCGCCACCGTTGGCGAGCTCGCGAGCCGCCTCGGCTACCAATCCGAAGCCGCGTTCAGCCGCGCGTTCAAGCGCATCATCGGCGCCTCGCCGGGCGCCGTCAGGCGGAGGGGCAAGGAATCTCATCAAAACGCTGGGTATGTGTAGGGGCGATTGGCGTAACGTACGAAGGCCGCGACCGAGGGAAGGTGATGGCAGAAATACACGACCTCATCGGCGCGGTCGCGTATTGGGTCGCCGCACTCACCGCTTGCCAACCAGTGCTCGGCGCACTTGATCAGACACTCGACGGACTTGTCGTCATACGACATATCCCTTTAGATAGGGAGTAATGATGACAAAAGAAGGTGAGTAGCTAGGAATGATAGACGACGCAGTAAGCGCCGCAGTCCGGACATTGCGCACGGATCGTGTGCATGGTGCGATGGAACTGGCCTTGCAGGCCGTCGCGTCTGCGGTAGATCTGCTGGTCGCGCACCCAGAGCGTGATGTGCGCCAGGTCGCCCATGCGCTCATCACGGCCCGACCGAGCATGGCAGCGATCGGCAACGCCGTCGCGCTGACGCTTGCACCCATCGCCGACGATCATGCGGCGAGGGGCGCGTTAGGGGCGCGTGCAACAACCCTCCGGCAGCAATGGGTTGCGGATGGTGAGCGCTTGACGGCAATCGCGGCGCTACATATCCCTAGAGACATCCTCACCTATAGCCATTCCTCCTCAACACGCAACGCACTCCTCGCCGCGAAAGACCGTCTCCGCACGGTCATTATCCCCGAAGGACGCCCGGTTGATGACGGCAAAGCCCTCGCCCGTCTCCTTGCGGCGGCGGGCATTCCTGTCACGGTCATCACCGAGGCGCAGGTGGGCCGCTGGGTGAGGGAAGTAGACGCCGTGCTCGTCGGCGCGGATACCGTCGCACCGGACGGCTCGGTCTATAATCACATGGGCACAGCGACCCTTGCCCTGCTCGCGCGGGAATACGGCACGCCGGCCTACTCCCTGACGCATACAATCAAGATCGCGCCGTATGACCGACCGGCGGATATGGAAGAGGAGAATGATCCGGGCGAGGTGTGGGCCGATCCGCCGCCCGGCATTACCGTCCGCAACCCCGCCTTTGACCGGACGCCCGCCGACCGTATCACCGTGCTCACGGAACACGGTATCCTTACCAACACGCTCCGTGCGACACTGGTCGCAGCACATCGCGCGGCGTGGGAGACGTTGGGACTTTTCGAATCGTGGTAGCGCGGGCTACCGGTTCTTGGGAAGGAAGAAGAGAGTGAAACTGCGTGCGATTACGGTGCCGCCATACGACAAACCGTCAGGGTATGACGAGGCGCCCGCCGCCTACGTGCGGGAAGGGCTCTATGAGCGGTTGCGCGGCGCGGGCATTGATCTGACCGGCCCGGTCGCTGTCTCATCACCCTCCGTCCAGACTGAGGAGACCGTGACGAAGATCGCGCATCTCGGCGCGAATATCGCGGCGGAGGTGGCGACAGCGCTGCGGGAAGAGGGCAACGTGCTCGTCACGGGCAGTAACTGCAACGCGCTTGTTGGTGTACTTGCCGGCTTCGAGAAGCGATATGGGGCGACCGCAAAGATCGGCCTCGTCTGGTTCGACGCGCACGGCGACTTCAACACCCCGAAAACGACCCTCTCCGGCATGATCGGCGGCATGCCCGTCGCGGTCTCGGCGGGGTTGGCGTTCCCGCACTGGCGTGCGATCACCGGGCTGGACGCGCCGATTCCCACCGACCGGATCGTCATGGTGGATGTTCGCAATCTCGACCCGAAGGAGCGCACGCTGATCGAGGCAACGGATGTGACGATCGCCGCCATCGAGCCGGGTCGCCCCGGCGCGCCGATGCAGGAAGCGATTGACGCACTCGCCGCCAAGTGCGATGTCATCTACCTTCATATAGATGAGGATGTGTTGGACGAACGGTATGTGCCGAACCACGGCACCGTCGAGCCGAACGGCCCGGATATGGACGCGGTGCTGAACGCGGTGCGCATCGTCCTCAAGACGGGAAAGGTGCATGGCTATGGCCTCGTCTCCGTCAATGTACGGGGAGAGGGGGGCAAGGAGAGTCTCGATGCCGCTATGCAACTGCTGACTACCGGCCTCGCGGAATGGCACAAGGGGAGCGCTTCCGGGACATGACTGATGTGTTTGTCGCTTAAGTCTTCTTATGCGACATCTACGATATACCTCAGTATCGGAATCGCTCAAGAGAAGATGCGTGGCAAGGTACAGAGATCAATGAGTAACGAGTGACGAGTAGCCGAAGGCCAATGGAGATAATGGCATGAACCGCTGGGCGAAATACGTGCTGATGATCGGGCTTGTGGTTGTCACGCTGCTGATCACGCGCGCGATTCTCGCTCCGTTCATCCTGGCGATGGCGACCGCCTACATCCTCAGCCCGGTCGCCGATCGGGCACAGCGGATCTCTCGGCTGCCACGCGTCGCGGTGATTGCTCTCTTCTATCTCATCTTTATTGGCACACTGACCCTGATTGTCGTGCTCGTCGAGCCGGAGTTCGCACGCCAGACGACGGGGAAGAACGGTCTTTTCAAGTCCGGTTCCAGCGTCGCCGACTCGGTGCTGGATTATGCCTCGAAGAATGCCCAGGTCGTCGATTTGCTGCGGCACGCGGGTGTGGACATCGTTCCGTATAACGACCCGCTCTACCCGGAGAAGCGGGCGCTCGTCGCACGCCGTCTCCAACAGGAGATAGACCGCGCCACGCAACCGGGGCAAGTCCGCGAGGTAGCACAGACAACCTTCGGCGTGCTGATCAAGATCGTCATCTGGTTCTTCGCGACCTTTTACCTGCTCCTCAATGGGCGGCGTTCGGTGGATTACCTCTACCGCTTCGTACCGGACGACCGGATCGGGCAAGTGCGCCGCGTCGCCGGGCGCATCCATATCGTGCTGGGGCGCTATTTGCGCGGCCAGTTGTACCTCATCCTCATCATGACCGTCGCGTCATACATCGCGCTCCGCATTTTCAAGGTACCGTATGCGCTCCCCATCGCGATCGGGACGGGCATCCTGGAGATCATCCCCTTCATTGGCCCGATCATCGCGGGAACGCTCGCCAGCCTCGTCGCACTCTCGACGCACGGTGTCGGCACAATGGTCGGTGTGATCATTGCCTACTTCATCCTCCGCGAGGTGGAGGATCAAATCGTCATCCCGCAGATCATCGGGCGTGTCGTCCATCTCGACCCGGTCGTGACGATCTTCGTCGTGCTCGCGGGTGAGCAAGTGGCGGGGATCGTTGGCGTATTGATGGCTGTCCCGCTTGCTGCCGTCCTCCGCGTCGTGATTGATGAACTCTTCCCGCCCAAAATACCGGGTGATCACCCTTCTGCTCTGACCGAGGTAGCAGTTGCGGGAACCGGACTACCGAATGATCCGCTCCCGGACCCGCCGCCTCTCCCCCCGCCGGATCGTGCCCCTCCTCTCTCTGGTCGCGAGGCGACGGAGCTGGACTAAAAGGGAAGGTACAATGATGCTTCGCAGTCTTCTGGGATATGTCGTTCTTTCCCTTCCACCTCTTCTTCGATCGGCCAACCCCGTGACGCATCGTGCGGTATGACGCGATCGTCGTCGGCAGCGGCCCGAATGGACTCTGTGCGGCGATCACCCTCGCGGAGCATGGCCGCGCCGTCCTCGTTCTCGAAGCGGCCCCTCGCCTCGGCGGCGCTGTCGCGACCGAAGCATTGACCCTCCCTGGCTTCCACCACGACACGTTCTCGGCGGTCTATCCCGCGGGAGCGGCATCGCCCGTCTTCGCGCGGATGCCGCTGGCGCGCTACGGGCTGCGCTGGGTTGAGCCTCCGATTGCGATGGCGCATCCATTCCGCGATGGTCGCGCCGCAGCGCTCTCCCGTGACCTCAACCGGACGGTGGACACGCTCGACCGCCTCACCCCCGGCGACGGCCAGGCGTGGCGCGCGTTCATTGCGAAGTACCTGAAACACGAGGGGGCGGTGCGTCAAACGCTCTTGAGCGGCTTCCCACCGCTCGCGGGCGGGCGGCGCCTGCTCGCAGGCTTGCGCGTAGGCGGGATGCTGGAGTTTACGCGCCTGTTGCTGCTGTCCGCCGAGAGACTGGCAGCCGAACATTTCCGGGGTGACGCCGCTTGCGCATGGCTGTACGGGGTAGCGATGCACGCCGATGTACCACCCTGGGAAGCGGGAAGCGCCATCGCCGCCTTCTATCTGCTCTTTCTCGGCCATCTCGTCGGCTGGTCCAGCCCGGAAGGGGGCGCGGGAAGTCTTGCCGCCGCCCTCACCGGCTATCTCGCGCACCTTGACGGACAGACACGGATAAACACGGCGGTCGCTCGTATCATCGTCGAGCACGAGAGAGTGACGGGTGTCGTTACGGAAGCGGGCGAAACGATTCACACCCCCATTGTCATCGGCAATCTCACGCCGCACGGCCTGATCCGCCTCGCGGGCGACGCATTCGCGCCCGCGTACATGGCGCGTCTCGCTCGCTTTCGGTACGGCCCGCCGACCTTCAAAGTGGACTGGGCGCTCGATGGCCCCGTGCCCTGGATGGCGGCAGCGGCGCGGTCTGCGGGCACCGTCCATGTCGGCGGCATGACGACCGATCTGACCGCCGCGCTGCTGCAGCAACGGGCGGGCATCCTGCCGGAGCGCCCGTTCCTGCTCTTCGGCCAGCAGTCGCTCGCCGACCCGACCCGCGCCCCGGCGGGCAAGCAGACTGCATGGGCCTACACGCATGTCCCGCGCGGTATCAACTGGGATATGGAAACGGAACGGTGTACGGAGTGGGTTGAAGCACAGGTCGAGCGGTTCGCACCCGGTTTCCGCGACCGTATTCTGGCGCGGCACGTCATCACGCCGCCCGATTTCACCCGGCGCAACCGGAATCTCATCGATGGCGATGTCGGTGGCGGCAGTAGCGCGCTGGATCAACTGATCTTCCGCCCGCTGCCGTCGCTCTCGCCGTACCGCACGCCGATTCGCGGCCTCTATCTCGGCAGCGCGTCCACCTTCCCCGGCGCAGGTGTCCACGGCATCCCCGGCGATGCCGCCGCCCGCCGCGCCCTCCGCGATACCCGGTTTCGGAGACAGTGAGAAAGGAACCGGAGAGAATCGGTTTCGCGTTACTCGTTCAGGTAATCGAGCCCTTCGCGCAGGGATTTCGGCGGGCGGCCGATCAGGGTCGCGGTCGCGGAGTCCGTGCTGCTGTTATCCAGACGCAGCATCTTCAATTGTTCGGGCGTGACGGGCGGCTTCGGCAGCAGTTTGTCGAAGGCGAACGCCGCCGGTGTGAGAAGCGCCGCCGGCAGCGAGAGCATTGGGCGATGCTTGCCCGTGACATCCATCAGTACCCCGATCATCTCCTTGTAGGACATGATCTCCGGCCCGCCAAGTTCGTACGTTGCGCCAACCGTCGCCGGGTCATCGAGCGCTTTGATGAAGGAATCTACGACATCCCATAGCCAGACGGGCTGAAACTTCGCTACCCCGCCGTCCGGGAGGACGAACGGCACGGGCAATTTCGCCATCCTTGCGAGGGTGGAGAAGAATTGGTCGCCGGGGCCGAAAATGATTGAGGGGCGAAAGATCGTCCCGTCGAGGCCGCTCGCCTTGACGTACTGTTCGGCACGGTACTTGGTGTCGTGATAGGGAAAGTTCGGATCGGGAAGCGCGCCGAGGGCGCTCATTTGGAGGTGACGGCGTACGCCCGCCGCCTTCTCGGCATCCACGACCCGCACCGTCCCCTGATAATTGACGTTTTCAAAAGTGCGATCGCCACGCTCGCGGATAATCGCGACGAGGTGGATCACGGTATCCACGTCCGCCAACGCCGCCGGGAGCGTCTCTGCTTCCGCCACATCCCCTTGCGCGAAGGCAACACCATGCGGGAACTGACGCCGTGCTGCCGCCTCATCCCGGACGAGCAGGCGCACATCCCTCCCCTGCTCGACCAGTTTCTGGACAAGGCGAGGCCCGACATACCCCGTTCCGCCGGTCACGAGTATCGTCATTGCGCGTTCCTCTCACTCGACATGTCGGCAGACCGGGCATGCGATGTGCGTATTCTCGGTTACGTCTCTGTCAGGACCACGCCGAGGATACGTGCGCCCACCTGTTCGAGGGCGGCGAGCGCGCGCTGGGCCTGCGGTCGGCGGGTCTTGCCCTGCGCGACGAGCAGCAGCACGCCATCCACGCGCGCGGCGATCGCCCGGCTGTCCGCCACGTCCGCGACGGGCGGCGCGTCAATCAGCACGACATCCGCCTGCGTGCGGAGGGCGGCGAGCAGCACGCCAAACGCTTCCGCGCCGAGCAGATCCGCCGGATTCGCGCCGCGCACACCCGCGGGGAGGAGCAGGAGGTTCGCCACCTCAGTCTCAACGACCGGCAGGACGATGGTGCGATGCTCCTCATCGGGGCCGAGGATGGCGGTCGCGATCCCCTCCGTTGCGCCTCCGTGCCCAAAGAGCGCGCTCAGGCTGTCGGCATTCGGCGCGACGCGCAGATCGGCATCAACGACAACGACGCGCTCCCCGGCGAGCGCGCACGCGACACCGAGATTGGCGACGACCGCCGCGCGATCCGCGACGCTACCGGCGTCCGCGAGGAGATAGACGTGCCCGCCGTCGCCATCCCCGACGCGCGGATCGAAGCGCAGGTTCGTCCGCAGCGCGCGGTACGCTTCGGCAGCGGCCCCGTCCGGCTCCCCGAGCATCACGAGCCGCTCCCGGAGCGATCCCCCCGGCCCAGCCTTCGCTTCGATCACGTCACGCATCGTCTTCTCCTGTTTTCCTCATTTGCCAGCCCGGCGGGGGATCGTGGCGATGACAGGCAGGCGAAGGTAGCGCCCGATGTCGTCCTGCCCCTTCAGCGAGTCATCGAGCGCCGCCGCGCCCATCACGACGATCAGTCCGAGCACGCCGCCAAGCACGAGGCCCGCCAGCGCCGTCAGTTTCGTCCGCGGGCCATTCGGCGTCGCGGGTGGCGACGGGCAATTCGGCAACACCGCCTGGCTGAACAGCCCGCCCGAGGGCGCGGCGCAATCGAGGCTCGTCACGATGAGGCGCGGTGTCCAGATGGCGTTCTGCTGGGATGACTGGCTCAGCCGTTTGTCCTGCTCGTCCAGCGCGGCGATGTCCTCCTTGTTCTTGTCCACGATGACGCGCGCCAGCGCGCCGACCACTCGCGCCGCCCGCGCCGGGTCCTGATCCGTCACCGCGATCGTCACCGTCCGGTTATCGCGGTCGCTCCGCGTCGCGGCGGAATAGGCGAGGGCGGTGTCACCCGGCTGTATATAGCCTTTATCAACGGCGGATTGCACCGCATTCGGGTTATGGAGATAGGGTTCGAGCGCCTGCGTCCAGTTCGCCGTCAGTTGGTCGGAGAAGTAATCAATCGGGAGCGACGTGATCGCAAGGCGCGTGCTCGCCTCGTACGTTTTCGCCTTGCCCGCTTGCGATGCATAGCCGATCACACCCGCGATCAACGCGGCGAGCACGATCACCCACCAGCCGCGCCGCAGCACCCGCACATAGACTTCCGGGCGCATCAGACGCCCCTCTCCGCCCGCGTGCGACGCGGGATGGCGCCGACGACGGGCAGGCCGAGTTGATCCTCGATCTCGCGCCGGTCATGGAGGCGCGTATCGAAGAGATCCACGAGAAGCGCGATTACCGCCGCCAGTAGCGCGCCGGCGAGGAACGTCCCCACCGCGAGGACGCCCGCCTTGAGCGCCCGCGCGCCCGCGCCCGTCGGATAATTCGTGATCGTCAATTGCACCGGGCGGTTCGGAAAGTAGTTCGGCCCGTTCGCCGCCAATTCGTCGAGCGCCGCCTGACCAATCTGCACGGCGCGGGTCGGGTCGCTGGATGTCGCGGTGACGCTCAGCACGCGATAGACGCGCGTCGCGGAGAGCGCGCCCTGCACCTCCCCGGCGGAATAATTTTGCCCCTTCGCCTGGAGCCGTTTCGCGACGGCCTGCGCGAATGTGCTGCCGGGCACGAGGCGCGTGAGATCATCGGTCGCCGCCTCACTGGCGAGCGCCCGATAGTAGTTATCGAACCCCTGCGGGCTGGCGGCATCCGGCGCGATGCTCGTCACCGTCGCCTCGCCGGACGCGGTATAGGTCTTCGCGGCGTGCCGGTAATTGTATCCCGCGAGCCCCAGCGCGAGCAGTGGCAGAATGATCAGCACCGGCCACCGCCGCCGCACCACCGACCAGAAGCGGGGAAGACGCAAGGACTGAGGACGAAGGACGAAGGACTGAGTCTCCATGGGTTCCTAATCTGTATTCGCATGTGCCAGATGCGTGAGTCCATACGATCGCGGACCGCGTTCCTCGTACCAGGACCTCACTGAGTCCTCAACCCTCAGTCCTCAGTCCTTCGCCTATCGTAGCGGCGCGGCGGCGATCCCGCAATGTTCAGAGTATCGCGATGATCGCGGCGAGCGTGAAAATACTGATGAGGGTAGAGAAGAGCACCGTCGCGGTGACGAAGGTCGGCAGCAGTTCGTACTCGAAGGCGATGATCGAGGCAAGGACGGCAGCGGGCATCGCGGATTGGAGGACGCCCGCATCCCGCGCGAGGCTCGTCAGAGCGCACGCGCCTCCAACCCCAGCCGCGGTCCGACGAGATAGCCGATAGCGACGAGCGCGAAGACAGGAATGAGGATGTTGAGATAAATCTGCGGCAGTTGCTCCACATGGCACTCCCAATGCTCCGGTAATTCCGGCGCGCCACTATAGCATGATGTATCTCTCCCCCTTCCTTCTGAAGGAGAGAGGTTGGGAGTGAGGAAACCCGGTATAGCCACCCCCTCTCTCGATCATAGAGATGCGCTATGAAAAAGGCGCAAATTGGTAGGCAATTCCTCCGATGGCATTGTGCAGATGCACGGCGAATGGTACGATTGGCGCAGGAAGAAATGCTCAGGTGGTACGGGGGTTGAGCAGGAATGCGACCCAAGCAGCGGCATCAAATGCAGTATCGGCAGATAACGCGCGGCGCGGGCGAGGATTTCGTCCGCGTTTTTATTGCGACGGTTTGACGGCACGACGAGGAGGCAAGGAGCGGCATGAGTACGACGACGGCAACAGATTTTGTCCTGCGGATCGGCGGTGAATCCGGCGATGGTATGGTGACCATCGGTGACATCATCACCGCGGTGGCGGCGGACCACGGTGCGTGGGTGCATACCTTCCGCACCTTCCCGGCGGAGATCCGGGGCGGCCCGGTACTCTTCCAACTGCATGCGGACACGCGACCCGTCCTCTCGGTCGGCGATCAGGTGGATGTGCTCGTCACGCTGAATAAAGAGGCGTGGACGCTCCACCACAATGACCTGCGGCCCGACGGCGCGCTGATCTTTGACCCGTCCGAATACCAGCCGCCCTCATGGTTCACGGGCACGAAGTATGAGGTGCCTGCCGTCGAGTTGGCGAACAAGGCCGGGGCGAAGCGCGGCAAGAACATCGTCATCATCGGCGCGATCGCCCAACTCTTCGGTTTGGATAAGGATGTCGCGGAAGAGACGATCCGCAAGAAACTCGGCAAGCGTGCCGAACTGCTGCAAGGCAACCTTGACTCCTTCGCGGCGGGCTATGACTACGCGGGGTCATTGATGAAGGCGGACCGTTTCGGCTTCACCTTCCCCAAGACGCGCGGCAACGGCGACCGGCTGATTATGAATGGCAACGACGCGATCGTCGCGGGGGCGATCCGGGCGGGCTGCCGCTTCTACGGCGGCTACCCGATTACGCCGGCCTCCGACATTATGGAGAAACTGGCGGTTGAGCTGCCGGTGATTGGCGGCGCGCTCCTCCAGGGCGAGGACGAGATCGCCTCGATCAATGCCTGCCTCGGCGCGTCGTGGGCGGGCGTCAAGTCCATGACGGCAACGGCCGGGCCGGGCCTCTCGCTGATGACCGAAGCGCTCGGCATGGCCTCGATGGCGGAAATTCCCATCGTCGTCGTGGACGCCCAGCGCGGTGGCCCGAGCACCGGCCTGCCAACGAAGACCGAGCAGAGCGACCTCAATTTGGCGGTCTACGGCGCGCACGGCGACACACCGCGCATGGTCGTCGCCCCGACCGAAGTGAGCGATTGCTTCTCGACGACCGTCCTCGCCTTCAATCTCTCGGAGCGATACCAGATGCCGGTGCTCCTCCTCTCCGATCAATCGCTCTCCAGCCGGACGGAAAGCATCACGCGGCCTGACCTTGAGCACGTCGAGGTCTGGGACCGCATCACGCCGGAGAACGTGGAGCAGTACGCGCACCTCGTCGGCCGCAACGGACACACGCAGTCGGCAGTGGGAAGCAATGGCGCGCACGAAGAGAGCGAGGGCAACCGCAACGAGATCGAGGAAGATCCGAGCGGCGACCCTGTCTATATCCGCCAGGAGACGGCGCTCCTCTCCTACGGCGTGGACCTGACCCATGTCGGCGTGGACCGCGTGCCGCCGGAGGGCCATTATCTCCGCTACGCGATCACCGAAAGCGGCATCTCGCCGATGTCCGTTCCCGGTATGAAGGGCGATACCCGCTACGTCTCCACCGGCATCGAGCACGACCAGTTGGCCGACCCGAACTACACGCCGGAATACCACACCGTGATGACGAACAAGCGATTCCGCAAACTGGAAACCGCCAAGCGCGATCTCGGCGACTCGGTAATCCGCCGCTACGGCGCGGAAGACCCGGATGTGCTCGTGATCGCCTGGGGCAGTACGGTCGGCCCGGCGCGCGAAGCGGTCGAGTGGGCGGCTGAGGAGGGGCACTCCGTCGGGATGCTCGCGCCGACGCTGCTCTGGCCGCTCGTGCCGAGCATTGGCGCGGCGCTGGCGAAGGCGAAGAAGATCGTCATCCCGGAAGTGAATTACGCCGGCCAGTTCGCGCGGCTCCTGCGCTCCGAGTTCGGCGGCGACCGTGACAAGATGATCGAAGTACACAAATACACTGGCCTCCCCTTCACGGCGGCCGAGATCGAGAACGTCATCAAGGAGGCAGTGGCATAATGGTCACGACAGCAACGCCCATCCAGGAGCAAGAACCGAAAACCGTCGCTCACTACCGCTCCAGCCTGCGCCCGATCTGGTGCGCCGGCTGCGGCGACTTCGGCGTCCTCGCCGCGTTCTACGAGGCGCTCGTCGCCCTCGACATTGACAAGGACAACCTCTGCGTCGTCTCCGGCATCGGCTGCTCCAGCCGCTTCCCTGGCTTCGTGGATGCCTATGGCTACCATGGCCTGCACGGTCGCTCGCTGCCGGTCGCCACGGGCGTCAAGATGGCCCGCCCGGATCAGACCGTCGTCGCCTTCGGCGGGGACGGCGACTACTTCTCCATCGGCGCGGGCCACCTGCCGCACGCCGCGCGCCGCAACCTCGACATCACGGCCATTGTGATGGACAACCAGATCTACGGCCTGACAAAGGGGCAAATCTCGCCGACATCGCCGCAGACGATGCGCACGAAGTCCACCCCGTACGGCTCGCACGATATGCCGATTAACCCGATTGGCTACGCGCTGATGTACGGCGCGTCATTCGTCGCCCGCGCCTTCTCCGCCCAGCGGCAGGTGATGAACAAGATCATGACGCGCGCCATCCAGCACAAGGGCTTCTCGTTCATCCAGGTGATGTCTCCATGCGTCACCTTCCACGACACGTACAAGACCTACAAGGACATCACGCAGCCGATGCCGGAAGGCCATGATGCGTCCGACCGCGAGGGAGCGATGCACCTGGCGATGACCGAAGAAAAACTCTCCCTCGGCGTCTTCTACGAGGGCGAACCGATGGAGCCGCCGGGCGACTACATCAACGACCCCTACATCGAGGTGCAGCAGACCGACGCGACGGAGCGCCTGAATACCTACCTCAATAAGTTCGCGTAACGAGCAACGAGCAATGAGCAATGAGAGGGCCGGGCCGCGAGGTTCGGCCCTTTCCTCTCTGGCGTCTTGACGATTCACTCTCCCTCCGTTTTGCGATTACCCCAACGTGATGCCCCCTCCCGTGCATACCTGTCCCTTTGGACACGCGCAGACTGTCCACAAGGACGAATCAAGGGAAGCGGCTATCCTGATACGCTGGGTGTAGAAGAAAACGCGGGCTGGCGCTTCCCCGGGCGCACCCCACGGACCGCGATATTCCTTCTCATCCTCTTCCCCGGCCCTTGCGCTTCCCCCGCAAGGGCTTTCTCTTATGCGCCGGGGACGGAGGACGGAGTGACGCGGCCCCTCCACCGGACATCCATTGCGCGCTTCGCGTTGACGCTCCTTGTGGTGGGGCATACAATGAATACCAGGAAATCGTAGACAGCGGGCGACAGGCAGCAGGTAGTGGGCCGAACCACTCAGTCCTCATCCCGCCCAAAGGGCATCCGGAGTCCTCAGTCCTCAACGTGGAGGTTCCCCGCTCATGTGGCGATGTACGGTTTGTGGTTACACGACGCAGGACGCGCAACGACCGACGATCTGCGCGGTCTGCGGTTCGGAAGATTCGTTCGAGGCATTCACCCCACCGAGCACGGCAGCGGCTGATCCGCGCACGCAACGCCACACCCGCTATGCGAGTGTCGGCGTCCCGCGCGAGCAACAGGCGGTCCGCCCGTCGTATATCGAGCAGCCAAACTGGGCAACAGTCGGTGTCACGGACACAACGACGCGCGAGACGGGATATGTGCCGCCAGAAGGGATCGTGCCGCTCTCGCCCACCCCGAAAACGGGCGCGCAGGACTTCACGCTCGGCGTCATGCCCGCCTTCACATCGGATCAGACCCACAGCACCGTCGCGGCTCTTGCCGCCGTCGCGCAGGTGGAGAACGAGGTCGAGGTTGGGCGGCGTCTCAGACTCCTCGCGCTCGTGGACACCAAGATGGAAGCCTCCTACGTCATGCGCTCCGGCAAGAAGTACAATCTTGTCACGGGCGACGGCGCGTGGTTCGCGGACAATATCCCCTGCGCGGCGGCCTGCCCGGCGCACACCGACATCTCCCGCTACATCGCCTTTATCGCCGACGAGGAGTATGCGAACTCGTTCGAGTTGAACCGCGAATCGAATGTCTTTCCCGGCTGTTTGGGCCGCGTCTGCGCCCGGCCATGCGAATCCGCCTGCCGCCGGGGCGTGATTGACGAGCCAATCGCCATCTGCTGGTTGAAGCGCGTCGCCTCCGACAACCGGGACGCCACCCGCCACGAGCGCCCCGCGCTGCCATCCGGCAAATCCGTTGCCGTGATTGGTGCGGGGGCGGCAGGCATCACCGCCGCGCGTGGCCTCGCCCGCAAAGGGCACAAGGTGACGGTCTACGATGCGTTGCCCGTTCCCGGCGGCATGTATTGGGGTGGCGTGCCGGAATGGCGGTTGCCGCGCCATATCATTCAGGACGAAGTGAACCTCGTCGCCGATCTCGGCGTGGATATCCGCCTCGACACCGCCGTCGGCAAGGACGTAATGATCGCCGACCTGATGGCGAACAATGACGCGGTGCTGATCGCGGCGGGCTGCCAGGTGCCGGTCGGCCTCGGCATCCCCGGCGAGGAACTGGACGGCGTCGAGTACGGCCTCACCTGGCTCGAAGACCTGCACATCGCGGATTGGCAGAAGCCGCCGCGCATCGGCAAGCACGTCATCGTCCTCGGCCTCGGTTTCACAGCGATGGACTGCTGCCGCTCCTCCGTCCGCCTCGGCGCGGAGACGGTAAAGGTGCTCTATCGTCGCACCGCCGCCGAATCCACGGTCGAAGAACTCGAACTGCACGAAGCGGAGTACGAAGGGATCGAGTTCCAGTGGCTCGTCACCGCCAAGCGCGTGATCGGCGATGAGAACGGCAAGGTCATCGGCCTCGAAGTGACACACAGCGAACTCGGCCCGCTCGATGCGTCCGGCCGCCCGCGCGCCGTCCCAATTCCTGGCTCCGAAGAGATCATCCCCTGCGACATGATCTGCGCGGCATACGGCCAGATACCCGAATCCGGCTTCCTCAAGGGGTTGGAGATGACGAAACTGGACCGGCGCGGCGTGCCGATCCTCGACGACAACTACATGACCGAGATCCCCGGCCTCTTCGCCTGCGGCGATTACATCATGAACCCGAAAACCTTCATCACCGCCATCGGTGAGGGGCACGCCGCCGTGGATGCCATCCACGAATTCCTGACGGGCGAGCAGCCTGCCGCGCAGCAGATGGAGATCGTCGAACTGGATATTGACCAGGTGCGGGCGCGGCGCGGCATCCTCTCGCAGACCGGCGTCGCGAAGTGGACGGAAGAGGCGATGAGCCGCCGCCTCGTCTGGGGCGACAACTACATTGATGTGGCGCGGCAGGAGATGCCGACACTGCCGATGGACCTGCGCTACGACCAGGTGGCGGAAGTCGAACTCGGCCTGACGGACGACGAGGGGTTCGAGGAGGCGAAGCGCTGCTTGCAGTGCCAACTGAATATCTTCATTGACGGCTCGAAGTGCGTCCTCTGCAACGGCTGCGTGGATGTCTGCCCCGAGGAAGTGATCGAGATGGTCTCGCTCGACCGCATCAACGCGATTGACGGCGACAGCGAAATCGTCGAGTTCGCCAAGCGGCAGATGAGCCCCGCCGCCGCCGTGATGATGATGGATGAGGAGCGCTGCATCCGCTGCGGCAACTGCGTCATCTGGTGCCCGACGGACTGCCTGACGATGGGCCACTTCCGCATGACCCCGGATTACAAAATGGACTTCCTCATGGCGGAAGCAGCAGGCGACTGATCAGGATTCTTGTGACGATGACGACACGAAGAAGCCCGTGGTTCCCCATTGGGCTGCAACGAGACCTCGAAGAACTTCTCCATGTGCCGGTTCAAGTCGTCACAGACCAAACAGGATTCGCCCAGACCGTTGAGAAGGACGCGATCCCTCTATGAGGAAGAAGCGCCCGCAGCGCGATACAGAGCATGGCGCACGATCACAGCGAAGAGAGTGAGATGCACGGAACACGACGCGGTATCGCGGGAATGCTCTCGTTCGCCGTCATCATCCTCGCGCTCACTGTCGGCGCTGGGGTAGACACACACGCCGCGTATCGCTCCGCCGTGGCCGCGAATGACACGACCATCGCGACCCCAAGCCCCACCGCGACAAACACCCCGGCGTCGGTCAAGACGAGCACGGGCGGCAGCGCGCCGTGGGGCTTCCTGCTGGCGATCTTCGCCGCCATCGCCATCTTCATCGTCGGCGGGATCATCGTCGCGATGCGGGCGCGCGGAGAGTATCTCGCTGAGCAGGCGCGCAAAGCCGCCATACCACGGGATGGCGACGAGAGTGCGTGATGCGTCTGATCCGCCACTCGCCTACGCGAAACGCTCTTCCTTAAAGGGGTCGGCGTCGTTGTGGTAGCCGTACTTCTCCCAGAAGCCGAGGCGGTCTTCGGGCAGGAACTCGATGCCGCGCACCCATTTCGCGCTCTTCCACGCGTACTTTTTCGGGACGACGAGGCGCAGAGGCCAGCCGTGCGCGGGCGAGAGGTCCTCGCCGTTGTTGCGCCACGCGAAGAGGCAATCGTCATCCGCGAAGACGGAGAGCGGCATGTTCGTCGTGTAGCCGCCGTCACACTTGAGGAGGACGAACTTCGCCTCCGGCTTGACCTTCACATGCGCGAGGACTTCCTTCGTGCTGACGCCCTCCCAATGATTGTCGAAGGTGCTCCATCGCGTGACGCAGTGCATGTCCGCCGTGATCTCAGCGTGCGGCAGCGCGCGGAACTCGTCGTACTTCCACGTCACGGGTTCCTCGACAAGCCCGGTGACCGTGAAGTCCCAGCGGAAGGGATCGTAGCGCGGGATGCCGCCGTAATGCAGGACGGGCCATTTATCCGTGAGCGTCTGACCGGGCGGCAGGCGGTCGCCATAGGCGGTGCGGTTCGCACGGCCGGCGGTGAGGGATTTGAAGATCATGCGGGAGTTCTCCTGATCGTAGGGGCGGTCCGGGCGCCGCGCTCGGCGCGGTCTATCCATGAGTGTATCATCGGTTCCTTACTGTTGCATTACACATGCCACACCTTCATCCACCGAAGCGGTTCGTGAACCGCCTGCGAATCGCATACCGCCATGTGCGGATGCCTATGTTCCGTCTCCCCCTTCCTCCTGCCCAAAGGGCATCCGCGGGAAGGGGGTCGGGGGGTTAGGCCAATCCCCTACCGGTCCCGCAGCCGGGGGTCGAGGATGTCACGGATGCTGTCACCGAGGAGGTTGAAGGAGAAGACAGTGAGCAGGATGGCGAGGCCGGGGCCGAGGCTCATCCACCAGTAGCCATTGGAGAGGTAGTCACGGGCATGATTGATGTCCGCGCCCCAGGTCGGCGTCGGCGGTTGCGCGCCGAGGCCAAGGAAACTGAGACTCGCCTCCGCGAGGATGGCGAAGGCGATGCTCAGCGAGGCTTGCACGATCAGCGGGTTGAGGATATTCGGCAGGATATGGCGGAAGGCAACGCGCGTCTGGCTCGCGCCCACCGTCCGTGCCGCCTCGATATACTCACGCTCCTTCACCTGCAAGACCTGACCGCGCGTCAGGCGGGCATAGATGGGGATAGCCACGACGCCGATGGCAATCATCGTATTGCGCAGATTCGGGCCGAGCGCGGACGTGATTGAGATGGCGAGCAATAAGGCCGGGAAGGCGAGCAACGCGTCAATCACCCGCAGGATGAGCAGATCGGCCCAACCGCCCTTGTAGCCCGCCGTCATACCGAGTGTCACACCCGTTATCAATCCGATGCCCACGGCGATCAATCCGACGGCGAGCGAGACGCGCGCACCGTAAATCGCGCGACCGAGGACATCGCGACCGAGGTCGTCGGTCCCCATCAGGTGATGGATGCTCGGCCGCTGGATGCCGTCGTCCGGATGGGAGACCTTCGGATCGGTACGCACGATGAGCGGCGCGGCGAGCGCGAGAAGGATCAGGAACCCGATGAACGTCGCGCCGATCAGGAAGCGCGGCTGGCGGCGAACCGTGCGCCAACTGAAGAGGCGGCGCGGCTTCGGCGCGACCGACAGGGCAACGGGCGCGGCGGTGGTACGAGCGGCAGCAGTTTCAGCCATATTTGATCCTCGGATCGAGAAAGGCATACAAGAGATCCACGATGAGGTTGACTGACATGAAACTGAGCGCGCTGAGCAGCACGATCCCCTGCACGACCGGGTAATCCCGCCCGCCGATACTGTCCACCGCGAGCCGCCCGACACCCGGCCAGAGGAAGATCGTCTCCGTGATGAATGCCCCCTCCAGCAGCGCGCCGACCTGCAGGCCGACGACCGTCACGAAGGGAATAAAGGCGTTCTTGAGGGCGTGGCGAACGACGACCGCGCGCTCCCCCAACCCCTTCGCCCGCGCGACGCGGATGTATTCCTGCCCGAGCGCGTCAATCAGGCCGGAGCGCATGAAGCGCATATTGATGGCGAGACTTGGCGTGGCGAGCGCGATCATCGGCAGGACGAGGTGTTTGAGGTTCTGCCCGGCGTCCACCTTGAACGGCACGTACCCGCCCGGCGAGAAGATCCGGAAGGTGAGCGAGAACAAGAGAATGAGCATGATGCCGCTGAAGAAGTTTGGGATCGAGACGCCCAGCAGGGGAAAACTCGTGCCGACGAGATCCCAGACCGAGTTCCGCTTCGTCGCGCTGAGGATACCGATGGGAATGGAGATGAGGAGGCTGAAACAGAGCGCCGCCAGCCCGAGTTCGAGCGTGGCGGGGAGGCGGGTAAGAATCGCCTCGGTGACCGGCTGCCGCGTGCGGAGCGACCGCCCCATGTCCCCATGCAGGAAGCGGCCGATCCAGTTCGCGTACTGGATCGGGATCGGGCGGTCCAGCCCGTATTGGTGGCGCAGATTGGCGATCACCGTCGGGTCCGGCTCCTCACCGAACAAGATGGTTATCGGATCGCCGGGCGTGAGCCGCAAGAGCATGAAGATCATCACGCTCACGAGGAACGCCACCGGGATCATCAGGAGGAGCCGTCGGGTGATGTATGCCGTCATAGGCGATAACCAATGCCATGGGCGAGTGCATGAGGCGTACCGGGCGCACGGCTGTGCGCCCCTACCCACTCATTGCTGCTGCCCTGAAGGGCGCCCGCTCGTTGCTCGTTGCTCACTTCAACCACGCGACATCGAAGCGCATGATGTAGTCCGCGTAGAGCTGCATCCCCTGCACATTCGGCCGCGTGAGGAGGTACGACGAAGCGAAGCCCCACCAGGCCATCGGCGCGTCGTCCACGATCAGTTTCTGCACCTGCTGGAAGAAATCCTTGCGCTGTGCCTGATCGGAGGTCGCGCGCGTCTTGTCGAGCAGGTCATCCACCTGCGGATTGGAATACTTCGTGTCCGCGAGGCCACCGCCGGTGTGCAACTGATTGTAGATATTGCCGTCCGGGTCAATCCGGCCGCTCCAGCCGTAACCCGTCGCCTGGAAGTTACCCGCCCGCGCGTCCGCCTGAATCTTCGGCGCATCCGACTGCGTGATGTTCAGCGTGATGCCCGCTTTCGCCAGTTGGTCTTTGACCAGTTGCAACAGTTGGAGGCCGACCGGATTGCCCCCGGCGAGTAAGTACTCGAAGGTGAAGCCGTCCGGCTTGCCGCCCGCCTTCAGATACGCTTTTGCCTTGTCAACACTGCCCGTGTACGGCGTGAGCGTTGGATCGAAGGCCCAACTGGAGGGCGGGATCGGCCCATAGCCGACCTGCTCCGTCCCGAAATAGACGGTCTTGGTGATCTGCGCGCGATCAATCGCTTCCGCGACCGCCTGGCGCAGTTCCTTCTTGTTGAAGGGCTCCTTCAGCGTGTTGAACTCGAAGGCATCGAAACTGAGACCCGGCGCTTGCCGCAGGACGATCTCGCTACTCGCTTTGGTACCGGCGACATCTTTCGGCGGGATGTAGTAGGAGGCGTCAATATCGCCGGTCTTGAGGTTCGCGAGCATCACCGTGCTGTCGGTGATTGGGTGATAGATCACCTGGTCGAGATAGGGCAGTGGGTTGCCGCTGGCGTCCTTCTTCCAGTAGTTCGGGTTGCGCTCCAGCGTCAGATGATCGTTATTGACCCACTCGACGAACTTGAAGGCGCCCGTGCCCGCGCCGACCGGCTTGCGGGAGAAATCCGCGCCGCCCGCTTTGACTGCCGCCGGTGAAAGCATCATCCCGGCGCGGTCCACGAGGTTGGCCAGGAAGGGGGCGAAGGGCTTCTTGAGCGCAACTTTCACCGTATACGGGTCCACCACGCTCGTCGTATCAATGAAACTGATCTCGCCGACGCGTGCGGACGTCTTCTCGTTCAGGTAGCGATCGAGGTTGAACTTGACGGCATCGGCATTGAAGTCCGTTCCGTCGTGGAACTTGACGCCCTTCCGCAGGTGGAAGATGTACGTTTTTGGGTCCGGTGTCTCCCACGACTCCGCGAGCGAGGGGATGATCTTCAGGTTCGTATCAATCGCGACGAGCGAGTCATACATGTTGTAGTAGGCTTGCCGCTCCGAGACGAAGCCGGAGGTGAGCGGATCGAGGGTGGCGTTTTCGTTGCTTTGCGCGGCCCGGAGCTTGCCGCCCTTCTTCGGTGCGCCCGCTGCCGGCGCCGTGGTCGCACCTGCTGCGGGGGCGGTCGTCGGCGCGCTGCTTCCCGTGGTCGCGGCGGGGGCGGTCGTCCCGGCCGCGCCGGTGGTGGCAGCAGGCTTCGGTGTATTCGTCGCGCTACTGCTGCTACCGCAGGCGGCGAGGAGCGCGCCGAGGGCACTCGTCGCCCCAGCCGCCGCGACACCCCGGAGCACGAGGCGACGGCTCACTCGCCCATGATTCATCTGGTTGGACTCCACCTGTTTGGTCATCCCTATCCCTCCCATACGATGACTTGGTCACGGACACCACGCGGTGCCGGACTGACGGTTCGCCGGAACCCAGGGACCCGATTTGTCGTCCATTGCGCCAAGTATACACCGAGAACCGCATCAGTATACGCGTAAATGGCTGGTTTGGGATGGTTTTCCTGCTGCATTTGCACAAGAATGTGCAGAATCAGCCCCACCCCTCAACCCTTCTCCCTCACGGGGCGAGGGGAGAAATACTGATACGATCGCGTCTACTCCCGCTCTCCACCGCAGATGGAGAGGGGTTGGGGGGTGAGGGTTAAAAAGGGTCTGCCCCAAGCCGCGCGACCAGCCTGAGGCAGAAAGAAGAGGGGGGAGGAGTGTCGTGGTTCCGCGAGCGTCGCCGCCCGGGTCAAACGAAACCAGATACCTGAGGACATTGCCGCCGCGTACTTCCCCTGTTCAGCCATCACCGCGCGACTGGCACAGATCGGAGCATCAGCGGGAGGTCCATCGTGTACCCAGAAGGAGTCCCGGTATCTTCGTCATCATCCGCCCGGACGAACCGCTGACCCTCGCGCTTCACCGATTGGACGATCCAGCAGTACGGGTAAAGGCCTTGGAGCGTTCCCGGCCTCAAACGATCCGCCCACAGCCTCGGCTCGTTTGAGACTCCCCAGGGGGAGCATTCCAGCGCCCCTCGCCGTTCCGCGGTACCGCCTCCTGTGTACGTACATAGTGTACGGCCGCCATCACATCTTGTCAAGCCCCTACAGGAAATTGGATTGAAGCTGGGGAGACCCGCAAAGCCGCAAAGGACGCGAAGATCGCAAAGGGGGAGAAGGATTCGCGTCCTCTGGGCAGTATGCGCCTTTGCGGCTCATGTGGTTTCGTCGGGTTCCCGTTCGGCGGGTTACGACCCGTGCAGTTCCGCCGCGACTCGGAGCGCGTCGTCCGCATCAACCAGTTTTCCGGCCAGTTGCCGCCAGCGGAGGCGGAGGCGGAGGCGGCCAATCTCCTTGCCGGGGCGGAGGCCAAGAGCGTGCATCATCTCATCCCCAGTGACGAGCGGCGGCATGGCGAGGAGCAGGGCATATTTGCCGAAATAGTCACGCAGGAGCCGTTGCAGAAAGGTGCCATCCCGCGCCACGACTTCCGGCGGGCGGTTTGGGCCGCGCGCCGTCGCACGATCCCCCATCGTCACCATGATGCAGGCGGGCGCGGCATCGCCCAGCACCGCCATCAGCCGAATCGGATGCTCCGGCCCATGTTTTTGGAGATCGTGCGGCCGCCCGTGCTGGCGGATTGCGGCAACAAGGAGATTCTGCTCCATCCGGGAGAGGCGCAGCCGCTCCGCGACCCGTCCGGCAAGATGCCCGCCCGCCTGCTCATGCCACGGAAATTTCGGCGCTCCATCGGACCCTACCGTGCGGGATTCCGGCTTCGCGGCATCGTGGAGAAGTGCGGCGAATGGGACGATCCAATGGCGCGTGCGCTCCCCCGCCAGCGAGGTATCGAGCCAGGCGCGGAAATCATCGGCAGCGGGCGCGGCCCAGTCGTCCAGCGTGTTGAGAAAGCCGACAACGGCAATCGCCGCCGCCGCATCGTGGTCGAACACGTCGAGGTGATGATTGCCGCTCTGCGCCATGCCCCGCCCGGCGGTCGTTTCCGGCACGATCGCTTCCCAGAGGCCGCTCCGCACGAACCCCTCAATCGCGGGCGCGGCGCCCGGTGCAGCGAAGAGGCGGGCCAGTTCGTCTGTTATCCGTTCCGGCGCGACGGAATCGAATCGGGCCGCCACTTCCGCCGCCATCTCCTCCGCCTCGGCGGTCGGCACGAATCCGAGCATCGCGACGAAGCGGTAGAGTCGGAGGGCGCGAAGCGGATCATCGCGAAAGGCATCCGGCGTGCAAGGCCGCAGTTGGCGGGCATCGACATCCGCCATGCCGCCGCACGGATCAATCACATCCACAGGGACGCCAACGAGCAACTGGCGTAAATCAACGGCGATGGCGTTGATACTGAAATCGCGTCGCCGGAGGTCTTCTTCCAGCGTCTCGGTGCGGTATTGGCTGAGGTCATATTGTCGGCCGGCCTGCACGACGCGGGCGGTTGGTTGTTCGTCATGCAAGGGAGCGAAGGCGCCACCGATCACGTCCGCAAAGCGCCGGGCAATCGTCATCGCATCGCGCGGAACGAGAATGTCCCAATCCCTGATTGCCGTTTCACCTCGCAGAGCGTCTCGCACCGTCCCACCGACGAGATAAAATGGCTGCTCCGTCAGGCGCGGGAGTGCGGTAAGGATCGCATTGCCCCGAAGTGTCGTTTGCCACGCCGCCACCATGGTCACGCTCCTGACTCAAGTGGATTCCTGAACTGCCCAGAAGGCCGAATCTTTCCTGGTACTCTTGCGGGTGCGGGCGCCCTCTGGGCAGCATGGACTGTATTGGCAGTTCACTCTCCCGTCCCATCGCCACAGGCTCTTAGACCCTCGTCCAGATTTTACCCGGACCAGAGTCCTGTGGCGACGAATGTAACCATTGCGGCAACAAAGAGGACATGCGAAAGGATTGAGGCGGTGGTGTTCGTGTATCGCCGCTCGACGCCGAGCACCAGTCCGATAGCAAAGACGGTCAGCGGGGCGAGCGGGAAGCCGTACTGCGTATGGAGCGCGGCGAAGGCGAGCGCGGCGAGGAAGGCGCCATAGCGAGGCTGAATCGCGCCCCGGAAGAGCACCTCCTCGCCGATACCGAGCAGGATCGCCGCGACTGCCGCCGCACCGAGGCCGCCGATATTGGCGAGCGCCTGGTCGTTGATAATGCGCACATTCGCCGCGATCGTCGGCGAGAGTTGCGCGGTCAGTCTCTGGCCGCCAATCGCCACGCCGACGAGCGCCGCCGCCGTCACAATCGCGACGAGCAGCGTCAGGGGCGTCGGGATGGCGAGGCCGAGACGGGCACGAATGTCCGCGGGTGCGCGCCGCCACATGAAGCGCACACCGCCGACGAACCGCTCGCCACTCTCCTCGACCGCCGTACTCGTGGCGATTACGCCCCGGTTCGCCGCCCGTGCCGGGGCCGCTTTTGCTGCCGCCACCGTGCGCGTCCGCCGCACGCCGACGCCGACGAAGACGACGCCGAGCGCCGCGACGATCAGCGCCTCACCGATCGTGAAAAGGAGGCCGCCGCGCGGGACGATCTGCCCCAGTTGATCCTTCGCACCGCCGACGGTATAGAGTTTGCCATTCACCGCCGCGATGCCGAGGCCGGAACTGCCCGCGATGAGATCGGGGCCGCTGCTCCACGTGTTCGCCGCGATGTCGAAGATTTGCAGGGAGTTCGAGGACTCCGCCGTGCCGATGCCCCCCGCCGCGTAGATCGAATTCTCGCGGCTCGTCGCCGCGAGATTGCGGCGCGCGGCGCGCATCGGTGCGAGCGCGGACCACGCGTTTGTTTGTGGGTCGAACCGCTCCGCCGCTTTCAGGCTCGTGCCGTTCTGTTGCCCGCCGAGCGCATAAATCATGTTGCCGACGGTGACGGTCGCCAGGCCGCTCCGCGCGGTCGGCATCGTCGGGGCGGCGGACCATTGCTTCGTCGCCGGGTCGTAGACGGAGACGGTCGCGAGGCCGGGTCGCTTGGGAGTCGCCCCCGCGATTGTCGTGCCGCCGAGGGCATAGAGTTTGCCGTTCGCACTCGCCGCCGCGAGATCGGTGCGGCCTTCCGGGAGGGGCGGCAGCGCGCTCCATGTATCCGTCGCGGGATCGTAGACGGTGACGGACGCGAGGGGCACGCCGTCCCGCTCGCCACCGACCGCGTAGATTTTACCGTCGAGCACGGCGACGGCGAGGCTCGCACGCGGCTCCGGCAGGGGCGCTTTCGTCACCCATTGCGCGGCCTTCCCTGCCACCTGCTGGTCCCGCAGGCCGGTGTCGAAAGCGAGCACGCTGCGCGTCGGGCCGCTCACGTCGTCCCCGCCGATGACGTACAGGGTGTTCCCGATCACGACGACGCCCATATTCTTGCGCGGCGCGGGGAGCGGATCGAGGCTGCTCCAGGTGATGCCGCTGGCGGCGTGCGGCTGGCCGGGATCGTAGACGCTCGCGCGGTCGGTCGGCGTGCCAAACGGGTCCGCGACGCTCGCGGATGTGAGGAAGAAGACAGCGATGGCGAACAGGAGGCAGACGAGGCCGAGCATATGCATGCGGCTCTCGGGTTCGATTGGCAGAATGCGCGCCCACGTCACTCTGCGGATCGGGTCGAGGAGCGCGGTGCCCATCAGGATCGTGACAATCACGAGTGCGAGGCCACTCACCTGCCCGGCGATCATCTGCGAGACGCCGATGAACCAGAGAAAGAGAGCGAAGAAACCGAAGGCGATGTCCTGCCCCATCTTGAGGGCGCGGTTCCCCTGCGAAATCTGGCCCCAGATAGCGATCAGGAGGAGCGCGAAGGCGCCGATGACGCGAAAAAAGAGGCTACCGATATCGCCCACCACGGAGGCAGCGATCAGCGGGTGTACAGCAGGCACGACGGGAAGTCCTTTCCGACGGCGGACGATGCGGCGTTGCATCGTCCGGTGGCGCAGCAGTGAGCCACCGCGTCGGGAAGTATCCCGCAATGGGCGGGGCTTGCCTACCCCCTCCTTTTACGGAGGGAGGTCGGGGGTTAGGCCGAATCGTGATACACTGCGCCCACGACGAAAACGCCCAATCACCGTGGAGAAACCCGTGACCCTTTCTACCCCGTCGCTCGCCAACGACCTTCGGCCCCTGCTTTCCCCGGACGCGCTCGTGACCGACGCGGCGGCGCTGCCCCCCTACGGGCACGATTTCTGGACGCAACGGGGTACGCCGGGCATCGTCGTGCGGGCGGCGCGGACGGAGGACGTGATCGCCACGCTCCGCTATGCGGCGGCGCGCGGTATTCCGGTCGTACCGCGCGCGGCGGGGACGAATGTCAGCGCCGGGTTCCTCCCGACACCGGAGCGGATTATGCTCGACCTCCGCCCGATGAACCGAATACTGACAATTGACACCGAGCGTCGCGAGGCAGTCGTTCAACCGGGTGTCATCAATGGCGACCTCAATGCGCGGCTCGCACCGCTCGGTTTCTGCTTCTCGCCCGATCCCGGCTCCGCCCTCATCTCCTCGATCGGCGGCAATATCGCCGAGAACGCGGGCGGCATGCACTGCCTCAAATACGGCGTCACCGACGATCATGTGAACGCAGTCGCGTGCGTGCTGATGGGCGGCGACATCACACGCCTCGCGGCGGGCGACACTGGCCCGGACCTGCTCGGGCTCATGATCGGCTCCGAGGGGACGCTCGGTATCATTACGGAAGCGACGGTCGCGCTGCGGCGACTCCCCGCCGTGACACGCACCCTACTCGCGATCTTCGACGACGCGGCGGACGCGACGGCGGCGGTCTCCGCGACAATCGCGGCGGGCATTATCCCGGCGGCAATGGAGTTCTTCGACCGGCGTGCGGTCGCCTTCTTCGATGCCTTTTCGCCCTCCGGCTACCCCGCCGAGGGCGAGGCGTTCCTCCTCATTGATCTCGATGGCAGCGCGGGCGAAGTCGCGGAAGACATGGCAGATCTGGAGCCGATCCTGCGGCATGGCGCCCGCACTGTCCACCGGGCCGATGACGACCGAGCGCGCGCCGCGCTCTGGAAGCCGCGCATTGACGGCGCGCTGGCCCTCGTCGCGAGCGGGCGCGGCTTCTTCATCTGCGACACGACCGTGCCGCGCGAGCGTATCCCGGAAATGCAGCGCGCGGTCGTCGCCATCGGGCGGCACGCCGGCCTCCAGGTGTTGACGCTCGGCCACGCGGGCGACGGCAACATCCACCCCGTCATCCTCTTCGACAAAGACGACCCGGCACAGGTCGCGGCGATGGAGGAGGCAGACGACGCGGTCGTCGCGACGGCGCTCGCCCTCGGCGGCACAATCACGGGCGAGCACGGCATCGGCAGCGAGAAGCGGCGGCAGATGCATCAACGCTTCCGGCCAACGGAAATCGCCGCGATGCGCGCCGTCAAGGCTGCCTTCGACCCGGATGGCTTGCTCAACCCCGGCATCCTCCTTCCCGACATCGCTGACGACGAACCCGCTCTGCCCCGATTCGCCGCCACGATCGGTGACATCGTCGCCGCCCACCGCGCCGGACGTGGATGGGAAAATGGAGACGGCTCGCTCGCATCTCAGCCGTCAGCATCTGGTTCAGATAGTGTTGTGCTCGACGCCGAAAACCTGACCGTCACGGTCAATAGTCAGACGCCCCTCACCATCCTGCACGACGCACTCGCAGCGCGAGGCTTTCGATGCACATTGGCAGAGAATGGAGCAACCGTCGCGTCCACTGTCTCCGGCGCGAGCGACCGTGTCGCCGTGCGCGATGCCTTGCTCGCGGTTGATACGACGCTCCGCGATGGTCAGACGGCGCGCTTCGGCAGCAATGCAGTCAAGGATGTCGCGGGCTATGACATGAAGCGGCTCTTCATCGGCAGCGGCACGGCCCTCGGCACGCTCGATTCGGTGACGCTACGGATGTCGCCGCGACGCCACTGAATCACCCAACGGATGATTCCTCACGCAGCCACTTTTCCAGCGCGAGACGCACAACCTCACTCTGGCTGACCTGGCGATGCTGTGCGCTCGTACACAGCGCTCCGGACAATTCGTGTGGGATGTTGACGCGCAGTGAGCGCATCCGTGCGCCGTGGAGCGGCGGGCGCCCAACGCCCCGCTTTACCCGCTGCCAGACAAATTCAGGGAGGGTGGATCGCGTGGGAACGGTATCACCGATGGTCCGCAGGACCTGCTCGCGCACCCGTTCCCCGCTCACACCGAGGCCTGCCAGAATATGCGCCGCGACGCCCTCTTCCTCGCGGATAAGACCGAGCAGGAGATGTTCCGTGCCGATATAGTCGTGCTTGAGGTGGCGCGCCTCGCGCATCGCCAACTCGATCACTTTCTTCGCGCGCGGCGTCAGGTGCGGAGCGCCCGCTGCCGCGCTCGTGCCAAACCCAACGACGGACGCCACCGCGGAACGTACCTGCGGCAATGAGACACCGAGGTGCGCGAGCACCTGCCCCGCGATGCCTTCACCCTCGCGGATAAGGCCAAGCAGCAGGTGCTCGGTGCCGAGGTAGTCATGGTCGAAACGGCGCGCTTCGTCTTCCGCGAGCGAGAAGGCCGCACGCGCACGGTCGGTGAACTTCTCGAACTTCTCTGCCATCTGGCTGCCTCCTCTACGGTACGCGAGCCGCCATCGAATACAGGACCTTGTAAATAAATATAGAGCCTTGTATTCCCCTTGTCAAGCGGTCGCTGGTGCGCGGCTTTTTACATTTCTTTGAGGGTTTGCACCCATTCCCCTTCTCCACCCGTGCTACCAATAGGCAACGGCGCGGTATGGCGGCCGCACCGCTCTGAGTCTTCCGCAAGAACGTGTTCGTCGTGGCACGCGACACCGGTTCCGTATCACGTCTCGCTGCCATAAGGAGGTATACCAGTGACTACCGGCCCCTTCTGGTCAACCGACCTCTTGACCATGCCTCACGCACCAGAACGCCGTCGGAGCAATCCGCGCCAGCATCTCGGCGCGCTCCTCGGCATCCTGCTTGTCGGGCTACCCGTCTTCCTCATTCCCAGCGCCGCGCCCATCACCGCGCAGGATGCAGCCGCCCTCGATGGCATCCACAAGATTCAGCATGTCGTCGTCATCATGCAGGAGAACCGTTCGTTCGATCACTACTTCGGCACCTTCCCCGGCGCGAATGGCATCCCGATGCAGAATGGTGTGCCGACGGTCTGCGTGCCGGACCCACGGACGAACCAGTGCGTCGCGCCGTACCACGACGGCCAGGACAAGAACGCGGGCGGCCCACACAGCGCGAACAACGCCTCCGCCGATATTAACGGCGGCGCAATGGACGGCTTCGTCAAGGAGGCGCAAGGGGGGCGTAAGAATTGCGCGAATCCAACCGATCCTACCTGCACGAATGGCGACCGCACCGATGTGATGGGCTACAAGGACGCGCGCGACATCCCGAACTACTGGCAGTACGCCCAGCAGTTCGTCCTGCAGGACGCGATGTTCGAGCCGAACGCCTCGTGGAGCCTGCCTGAGCATCTCTTCATGGTCTCCGGCTGGTCCGCCAAGTGCGGCACCGCCGACCCAATGAGTTGCCAGAACGAACTTCAGAACCCGGATCGCCTCTCCTCGCCTCGCCGCAACGCCCGCCCGGTTGCGACCGCGAAGCAGCCCAACTACGCATGGACCGATCTCACGTACCTGATGTACAACGCGAACGTCAGTTGGAAATACTACGTCGCGGACGGCACGCAGCCGGATTGCGCGGATGACGCGATGACCTGCGCCCCGAAGCCGCAAAACGCCGGGACGCCGCAAATCTGGAACCCGCTTCCCTGGTTCGAAACCGTCAAGCAGGACGGCCAACTCGGCAACATCCAGGATCTCGATCACTTCTACGACGACGCCAGGAACGGTACCCTCCCGGCCGTCTCGTGGGTCACGCCGAATGGGAAGACGAGCGAGCATCCGCCCGCGCTCGTCAGCGACGGACAGGCGTACACGACCGGCCTGATCAACGCGATCATGCAGGGGCCGAACTGGAACAGCACGGCGATCTTCCTCACCTGGGACGACTGGGGCGGCTTCTACGATCACGTCGTGCCGCCGAGTGTGGATCAGAACGGCTACGGCCTGCGCGTGCCCGGCATCGTCATCAGCCCCTACGCGAAGCAGGGGATGATTGACCACCAGACGCTCAGTTTCGATGCTTACCTGAAGTTCATCGAGGATGATTTCCTCGGCGGGCAGCGGCTCGACCCGGCGAACGACGGCCGCCCTGATCCCCGCCCGACGGTGCGTGAGAACGTCCCGCAACTCGGCGACCTGACGCAGGACTTCGACTTTACGCAATCGCCGCGTCCGCCGCTCATCCTGCCGACCAACCCGCCACCCGGCCCCGCTTCCGTAGGGTGACGGGGCCGAGGTCAGATCGCCGCGTCGGCAGGCTTCATCCCATCGCCCGCGTCGGTCACCTGCCAGCCACCCATCGTGCCGATGTACGCGTAATCGGCGTAGCCGTCAGTACTGGCAACGCTGGCGACATCGAACTTTGCGCCCGGTACGCGCGCGCGCACCCAGGCGGTGAAATCGCGGATCGTCTCGCGGGCATGGGCGAAGGCGCCGGGCCCGGTATCGTGGAGGGCAAGGGAGCGGCCGGCGCGGTTGATAATGATGAGGAAGCCGTGACTGTCGAGCGTGCCGCCGCTCTGATCCACAATGAACTGGTGCTCCGGCGTGCCTCGGTAACGGTCGTTGTGGGGCGCGAAATCGCTCGGCGCGAATGTCAGCGTCTCACCATCGCCGAAGAAATCCACGCGCGGCGCGATGTCCACGATGCGCCGGACGACCGCGTCGTCATATTTGAGATTGACATAGACATCGTAGGACATCGCGCGCCGCTCCTTTGGCATCCATCACACCACATCTGCCAATGGTAAACGGTGCGGGGAAGCGCGGCAATCCGGGCGCGTATCGCGATGCGCTATACTCAGCCTCTCGTCCTTCGTCCTTCGTCCTTCGTCCTTAGTCCTGTCTGGAGGCGGCGATGAAAAAGGTCCTGATGACCGGCGCGAGTGGGATGATCGGGGTATCGCTCAGGGAACTGCTGAAAGATCGGTACGCGCTCCGGTTGCAGGAGCGGCCGGGCGGAAAGCCAGTCGGCCCCGCGCGGGCGGGCGAGGAGATCGTCCGAACGGACATCACCGACATGGAAGGGATGCGCGCCGCCCTGCGCGGCTGCGACGCCGTCATCCACCTCGCGGCGTCCTCCGCCGTCCAGACGCCGTGGGCGGACGCCCTCAACAACAACATCGTCGGCCAGTACACCGTGCTGGAGGCGATGCGGCAGGAGGGTGTACCGCGCATGGTCTTCGCGACGACGAACCATGTCACGGGCTACTACGAACTGAAGGGCCGCCCCTGCTACCCGGACATGCCCGTCCGCCCGGATGGCTACTATGGCGCGTCGAAGGCGTTCGGCGAGGCGCTCGCTCGCTTCTATGTGGACGAACACGGTTTGTCGGTGATTTGCCTGCGTATCGGCTCGTGGCTGCCGGAGCCGAAGAATGTCCGCAACCTCAGCACCTGGCTCTCCCCGCGTGACATGGCGCAACTGGCATGGCGCGCGATCGAGACGCCGCTCACCTGGGGCATCTTCTACGCCATCTCCGGCAATACCCGCCGCTACTGGGACATCGGCCCGACACAGGAGCATCTCGGCTACGAACCGGAGGATGACGCCGAGCGGTACGCCGCCCAGGTCGAAGGCGTCGGCTTCCATCGGGCGGGAACCTGATCGAAACCGGGGAGACCCGCAAAGACATCGGCGACACGACAAACGCACAAGCGGATGATTGTCGCTTTATTCACATGCCCAAGTGCGATCACCTGCCGCGAACGTACGCACAAAACGGCACACATTTTCCTAACATTGTGAACAGTTGCACAATCATCACAAGCATGGTACGGTTTCCCTGGACGGAATCGCGTCGCCAATCGTGGCGTTGTTCCTTCTCGATACTACGGCAGCGATGCCGGGAAAGGGGTTTATTGATGATGAACACCGAGAAGATGCGGGCGGGAGTCCGCGCATTTGGGCGGGCGATCCTCTCGCCGCTCTCTGATGTCGAACGGACGGTGGAGTTCGCGGCGCACTTGCAGCAGCAACTCATCCGCTCGGACGCACTGCCGGAAATGCGGCGGGGGCGGCGCGGCACCCGCTAAGGGACGCATCATATGGACGGAGCGAGCCGGGAGAGTGTATCTCCCGGCTTGGACTTGGCCGTATGAGTCAGGGTCTTCCGCAATCGCGGTGATTATCAAGCACCCCGCAATAGGCGTTGGCGGAGCAGATCGAACCCGGCCCGACCGTACATC
>Ga0102924_1000811_pt1 | contig 37452 bp, 34 predicted proteins | sample PaiPotPPM11metaG_FD_80116 | JGI IMG/M metagenome (GOLD analysis project Ga0102924, IMG submission 80116) | Iron sulfur acid spring bacterial and archeal communities from Banff, Canada, to study Microbial Dark Matter (Phase II) - Paint Pots PPM... ...
CACCTCCGGACCCCGGGACCCGCTCACCGGCCAGGACGCCATCAAATACGTGATCGGCCGCCAGAACTCGATCGTGGAGATGCACGACCAAAGCGCCAGCCTTGCCGCCGGGCAGCCGGATGACCTGGCGGCTGGCGACACCGAGGACGACCTGGCGACGCTGCCTGAGCTGGTGGCGGACGTTTTCCCGCTGCGGACAATGTACGCCAGGTACGCCGCGCTCAGCGAGTACAGGCCCGCCACCGGGATGCTGGCGCTCGGTAAGTACGCGCGCAACAGCACGGACTACCAGGACGGCGCCGCGGTGATGAAGAAGCAGCTGATCCTCAACGCCAAGCGCACGATCAAGCTCTCGCAGATGGACCTGGTCAGCGCCTGGAAGAAGAACTGGTCAGACCATGTCGTCTGCCAGCAGCTGCTAGAGGCGCTGCTCGCCAACCCGAACCTGACCGTGTCCGTGGTCGTCTCGCCACTGGACGCCGGGGCGGGCGCGGGGGGCGACCAGTACTCGTTCGGCTCCGGTGCCGCCCGCACGTTCGACCTGATGCGCTACTACATGACGCACGACGCGGACAGCGACACGGAGAAGCCCGACCCAGCCGGCGCCCGGGCCAACGCCCTGAGGCGGCTGCTCATCGCGCCGCTGTACTACACCGACGCGGTACCGCCAGAGCTCACCATCGAGGGCGACACCTACAAGTGGCCGAGCCTGCCCCGCGAGGGTTACACGGCCACGCTCAAGCAGCCGTCGCTGGCCGCCCGGCCTCCCTCCAAGGGGGTGATCGGCAGCGCCGCGCTCTCGGTCCTCAACGCCAGCGGGTACATCTTCAAGAGGGTCAGGTCGGCGCCCGGCAATCACGCGAAGCTGATGATCATCGACGACGAGGCCTACGTCGTCGGGTCGGACAACCTGTACCCGGGGTTCCTGTCAGAGTTCGACTACCTCGTCGAGGGCAAGGAGGCCGTCGGCGAGCTGCTCGACTCGTACTGGAACCCGCTGTGGCGGTACGCCGGCCCGCACGCCCGCACGCTGGATCCCGCGCCGGCCAGGAGCTTCCAGGCGGCGGTCGAGAGCGGCCTCCTGGGACTGAGCACCCCTCCCCTGCAGCAGGTCCTGTTCATCGGCGATGACATGCACGTCCACCAGTTCCGGCGCGAGAGCCGCTGGTGGCACAGCGACCTGAGCCGACTGGCGAGCGCCCCGCCTGCATCGCCCGCGGCCGGCCTGGTGGCGCCAGGAACCCCGCAGGGGCCGGTCTGCTACGCCGGGACCGACGGGCACCTCTACCGGCTCTCGGGCAACCGCGGCTGGAACGTCGGCAACTGGGACTGCACCGACCTCACCAGCGAGGCGACCGGCCCGGTGGCGGAGGATCCGCCGCTGGCGGCGCCCGCAGCGGGGCTGGCGACGCTGAGCCTCCCGGAGCTGCCGGTCTACTACATCGGGGTCGACGGGCACGTGCGCGTCCTGTGGTTCGCCAGCGGCGTGTGGTGGTTGGGTGACCTGAGCCTGCTGGCGGACGCTCCGGTCCTGGCGGCGACCGACGGCGGCCTGGCCACGCTGAACGGCCCTCAGCAGGTCTTCTACACCGGGACCGACGGGCACGTCCACCAGCTCCGCAATGAGGGCGGCTGGAAGCACGCGGACCTGACCGAGGCGGCGGACGCCCCGACGGCGGCGGGCTGGCCAGCGACGGCCGACGGCACGCCGCAGAAGGTCTTCTACACGGGGACCGACGGGCACATCCACCTGCTGGTCAACGAGGGCGGCTGGGTGCATGGCGACCTGTCCGCCCTGACCGGCGCCCCGCCCGCCGCGGGCGCCCCCGCGGCGCAGGGCGACCCGTGGCTGCAGGTCTGCTACACCGGACCCGACGGGCGCGTGCACCTGCTGGACCGCGTCAACCAGTACAGCGACTGGCGGCACACCGACGTGACCCCCGCGACGGGCATCCCGGCGGTGCCCGAGGGCGACCTGGCCCTGCTCAATGCCCCGGTGGCGCAGGCGTTCTACGTCGGCGCCGACGGCCACGTCTACCAGCTCGCCTACGATCGCGCCACCGGCCGCTGGGCGTCCGCCGACCTGACCGCGGCGACCGCCCCGTAACCGCCGGGCTTCAAATGTGCGCCGGAGGCACCCTGACAGCCAGGAAACCGCAGGCCAGCGGCACAGCAGAGGGATGAGCCGACCTGTAGGCCGGGTACGAATCAGGCCCCTCGCCCAGGATGTTTTGTCCCTCGCATGTACCCTGACCCGCGACTGAGATCTCGCCGGTTTCTCGCCGGTTCGGGGCGTTGCTGACGGTCTCGGCGGCTAGGCCGGCCGCGTCGGCGGTGTCGGCATCGGCGTACGGGCCGTTGACCAGACCGGCCAGGCACGCGGTGAGGTAGGCGGGAGTGAGCGTCGTCAACGGGATGATGTCGTGTTGCCACCGGGGACCGGGCAGCACTACTGGGCTGCCCGGCCCCGGCTTCCTACGGGACGGCGGCCTGCTCGCTGGCGAATTCGGCATTGAACTGGCGGGCGAGTGCATTCAGGCTCTCGTTGGACCCCTTGACCCCGCCGTTGCGCAGTGCCCGCCGGGACACGGGTTTCCCTGCTGTGGCTAGCTTGAGGGCGATCAAGGACGCCTGAACGCCATCCCGTTCCCGGGAACGGGAAACGACACGCCCGGCGGCACCGGGCGGTGCTGCCGAGCCCGGCGAGAGCGCCGAGGCGCTGATCCCCCGAGACGGACTGGTCCGGACCGCGATCCCGGTCCCGTCCCGCTGGTCCCGGACTTGCTCCGGCTGGCCCTGATCCCGATACCTGTCTGGATAGTCCGCGGGCTGGTCCTCGACGGGCCAGCCCGGGGACTGAGCGTCGGCGGGTCCGCCGGACGGGCCGTCCGGTTGGTCCGCTGCTGCGGCGTCCTCGCGCAGCATGTGGGCCAGGGCGGTCCCCATGCCCAGGACCAGGACCGGCAGGCACGACACGAGGGTGGTGATGCCCCAGGGCGCCCGGGTGACGTGGTCCTGGTCCATCAGGTGGAACGCGACCTGCCCCGCCATGCCGAGCGCGAACGAGCAGATCGCGGACCACCGGGCGAACCGCCGGGTCCGGTCGCTGATCGCGTGCCCGCCGGCCAGCCAGGCGCGCAGCGCGTAGGCCGCGTAGCACTCGACCCCGACCGGCAGCGTGACGGCCGTGTCCAGGTGCAGCGAGGACCAGATGCCCGGCAGCAGGGGGACCACGCCGAAGCCGGTCAACTGCGCCATGCCGACCCAGCCGGACCACACCTCGGCCGCGGTGGGAACCGCGAGGACCAGCAGCGGCCAGGACCGTATGGTCTTCGCCTGGCCCTGGACCGCCCCGGCCCGGACCGCAGCGGGGACCGCTGCCGGACCAGGACCATGGTTGCCGGGTTCGCGATAGGCGTGCGGACCGGCCTGCGCCACGGGGACGTCAGCCGGCGCTGTCATACTGACCACCTCCAGGCAGCGCGAGCGGGTGCGGCTCGCCGGTCAGCGCGGCCAGCGCGGTGGCGACTTCGGTGAGCGTGGCGCGCACGTACGTCGTTGTGACGCTGACCCTGTCATCCCTGCCGTCGGTGTGGCCGGCGTAGGCGTGGGCGACCGCGAACCCGAAGTGGCGCTCGACCCACGTCAGCGTGGTATGCCGGAGCCAGTGCGTGCTGATCCCCTGGTTGCGGAACCAGGGGAGTTCCCTGCCGATGCGGACCCATAGCTGGTCGTACCGGCGGTCGGTGATCTGGTGCCCGTTCCGGTAGCGCAGCAGCCCGCCGTCTGTCGGAGCGTTCCGGTCCGCGGCGTGCTGCGCCAGCGCCGCCATCAGGGTCGGGGAGACCGGCTGCCAGCGGAACGTCTCGCCCTTCTCCCGGAGCAGGACCAGGCACTGCTCGCGGTCCAGGTCCCGGGGACGGAGCGCGAGGGCGCCGCCGCGACGGCAGGCGGTCTCGGTGTGCAGCCGCACGATGAGCGTGTCAAGTTCCGGGTCGTTGCCGGTGGTGGTGACGACCCGGTTGATCTCCGCGAGCTGGGCCCCGTCCAGTGCCTGGCGGGTGGACGGCAGGCGGCGGGGATTGGCGACCTTGCGGGCGGGGTTGTCCTTCTCGGCGATCAGCCCGTCGTCCACAGCGTGGTTGTAGAGGCAGCGCAGGGCCGAGATCAGGTTCTCGGCGGCGTGGCCGCCGCCCCGGCTGTTGCGGCGCTGCACCGCGTTCGCCTTGACGTACGCCGCGAGCTGCTTGACCTCCGACGGCGTCGGCTCGTCCAGGCGCCGGTCGCCCCACTGATCGACGGTCCGCTTCCAGTAGGAGCTGTACGCCCGCAAGGTGCTGCCGGTAAGCGTGGCGGCCACGACGGGGACGTACTCGGCGAAGGTCGGCACGGGCTACCGGTTCGCGGAGCCAGCGCTCAACAGGTCGTCGAGGGACAGGCCCATCGACTTCAGGACCAGCAGCGCCGCGTTCACGGCGGCCTGCTGCGACGTGGCCGGAGAGTCTGGGGTGGTAGTCACGGTTGTCCTCCATGCGCGTGCGGGAACAGGCCGCGGGCGCGGATGGCCTCGTGCACCACGGCGAGAGAGTAGGCGGTGAGGGTTTCACCGGCGGGCGCCCCGGCCAGCAGCACCCGGTCGCTGGGCTCCAGGCCGCAGCGGAGGCGCAGCGGGGCGGGAATGGCGATGTAGCCGCGTCTCGGGATGGTCACCATGCCGCCGGGGTCGCGGCGCGCGGTTACCACGCCGGCGTCGGCGGTCAGGGTCAGCCGGTCGCCTCCCCGCCAGCCCATCGCGGTGATCACGGACTGGTCTGCGATCCGGCCGGAGGCGTCGATGCGGCCGATCCCGTAGACCGTGTCCTCCGCCAGCGACGGCACGGGCGCCGGCCGGGCCAGAGGCAGCCGCCGTCCCGCGGCGGACCTGGCGCGCTGTCGCGCAGCCGGAACAATGGAAGAGGGGATGACGGGAGCAAGCGGCCGGGCGGTCATCGCTGCCTCCCCGCGGGGAGGAGAGCGGGGCCGGGCGCCGGGATGGGGACGGCGTCACGGCCGCCCGCAGGCGCGTTCGGTGAGTGCGTGTGCGCGGGATTTCCCGCTGGCTCGGTGTCCCGGGCTTGAACCCGCCGCCCGGTGAGATCTCCCCCGGTGGGGAAGAACCACCACGGCGTGTTCAAGCACCGTCCGGTTCGGTGAGATTTCACCAGTCTGTGCGGTGGAGGTGGGATTTGAACCCACGGAGGAGTTGCCCCCTCACACGCTTTCGAGGCGTGCGCCCTCGGCCACTAGGCGACTCCACCGCCGCTGAGCTTACCTGACTTTCCCGGTAACAACGACTCGGGTTTACCTGCGATTCGCGAAGAACGCCGTGATTACCTGCTGGCACTCGTCGGCAAGGATGCCGCCGATCACTTCGGGCACCGGCACAAGGCGCTGATCTCGGACGACATCCCACAGCGAGCCGACGGCGCCGGCCCGCGGGTCGGCCGCACCGTAGACGAGGCGGCCGAGTCGCGCGGCGGTTATCGCACCCGCGCACATCGTGCAGGGCTCAAGCGTGACGGCTAGGGTCAGCCCCTCGAGCCGCCAGCCGCCGACGGCCCGCGCCGCTTCCCTGATCGCGACGATCTCGGCGTGCGCGGTGGGGTCGCCGTCCGCCTCGCGCCGGTTCCGCCCGCGCGCGACGATGCCGCCCGACGCGTCGAGTACGACCGCGCCCACGGGCACGTCCCCGGTCGCGACCGCCGCTTCCGCCTCGGCGAGCGCCGCCCGCAGCGCGGGTTCGAACGACGCTTCGTAGCCGGTCACGGGTTCGCGCGCCACTGCGGCGATAGCCCGTCAGGCGCCGAGCGCGGTGTCGAGCGCGCGCTCCATCGCGGGCCCGAACCCGAGTCGCACCGCGATGGACTCCACGGCGTCCTCCACGTGATCCCAGGGGTCGTCGTCCGAGTCGAAGTCTAGGCGGCTGCAGATCGCGGCCAGGTCCATCTCGTCTAGGCCCAGGTCGGCGAAGATCGACAGGTCTCCCACGGGAAGCACCTGGTCCAGGTCCCCCTCGTCCGGCACGGGGATCTCAAGGTAGTCGAGCACCTGCTCGGCCAGGGGATAGTCGAGCGCCGCGCCGATATCCGACAAAAGCACCGAAACCTGGTTGCCTACCACACGGATCGCCACGAAGAAGTAGTCGTCGATCCCGGCGAGGCCAATCGTGCCAGCGAGGCTGGGCTGCTGGCGCAGCACCCGGATGAACCCGTTCAGGTCATCGGTCACGGCCACCGGCAGGACGTCGGCGTCCCAACCGTCGTCCTCACGGAAGACGACGATCGCAAAATCTGTCTCGCTCACCTCAGGCATCGCCACGGTATGAAGATACCGCTGCCGGGGATGCCGGCGTGGCTGCTTCTCTCGTGCTCAGCGTGGCGGCATACTGCCTCATGGGTCGGTACATTCTCACTCAGGCTGATGCGTAGTGCCCGCATCAAGCGGGCATACTTGCTGCCGGACGGGCATGGCGAGCGCCGTACCTGCCTGGGTGACCAACCCCCATCCAGGCTGCGTTTCGGACTATGATTAAGGAACGGGCACGATGGAGCAGTCTGCGCTTCCAGGGAGGCGGCAGTGAAACTCGGCACTATCCTGAAATGGGCGGCGATCGCGTTCGTACTCTGGTGGGTCATCCAGGAGCCTACAAATGCCGCTCATCTAGTGCATAACATCGGAACATTCCTCAGCAACGCGGCGTCCGGCCTGTCGCACTTCGTTGCATCGATCTGAGGTTAGCAATGGGTATTAGGGTCGTACCGAACGAGACGGTTCCGGCTGCGGTTTACCGGGTTCTCCTGCCGCACGAGCGACGGGTGATCACCGTTCGGTTCCACCCTGCGATCCTGATCGGGCCGGTTGCCTGGACCCTCGGCGGCCTCGCCGTAGCCGGCCTGCTCTCGACCCTGGTTCGCCTGGACGGCACGGTCCTGCTTATCGTCTGGCTGGCCTGGCTGGTCCTGGTGATCAGACTGCTTTTCCATATCTATCAGTGGCTCGAAGATTACTTCGTAGTAACTTCGGCGCGGCTTCTGCTCGCCACCGGCGTATTCAGAAAGACCGTGAACATGATGCCGCTGACCAAGGTGACCGATATGCGCTTCGAACGGTCGCCAGCCGGACGGCTGCTCGGATACGGCACGTTCATCGTGGAGTCAGCCGGCCAGGACCAGGCACTCCATAACATCAATCACCTGCCATATCCAGAACAGCTCTACATCGAGGTCTGTGGTCTCATCTTCAAGGACCCGGGCTCGGGTGACGATTAGCAATAAAAAGCAAAAAGAGATCGTAAGCATTCCGAACGAGTGCGTGGTGTCTGCCCAGGTCAGACGCCACGCACTCGTTTTTGTTACGCCTGCATTAAGACTGGCTCCGCACCCAGGCGGCCGCGGCAATGGCGGATCCGCGGGCGCCGGCCATGTCCAGGTCGGGTACCAGCGTGATCTCCGCGATCTCCGCCTGCTCGACGTACAAGTCCGTGTTCTCCTTGACCGTTGCAACAAACCAGTCACGGAAGTGCGGCGCCGCCTCGATTACACCGCCGCCGACGAAGTACGTGTCAGGATCGGTGAACTTCGCCGCGATGGAGAAGACCCGGCCCATCGCCGTCGCCTGCTGGCGGAAAATCTCCAGGGCCATCTCGTCGCCGCGCTCGGCGTAGCCGCGGACAAGCTTGGCCGCCTTCGCGATGCCGACCGCGGCGAGCTCGTGCTCCGGGTACCGGTTCAGCCAGTAAGGCAGCAGGTTGCGGGTGATCCCGGTCAGCGAGGCAACCGACTCCGCGTCGGCGAACAGCCCGCAGTTGCAAGAGGGAACCGGCTGATCGACCTCGAGCAGTCCCGCCATGGGGATCGGCATGTGACCGAGCTCACCGGCCATCCCCGCGGCGCCCTTGACGATGCGCCCGTCGTTGATCACGCCGCCGCCGAATCCGGTGCCCACAATCGAGGACACCGAGCTGCGGTGCTCCGACTCCGCGCCGTGCCGCACGTGGTGGGCGTAGAGGGCGGCGGCGTTGCCGTCGTTGTTGTAGAGGACCGGAATGCCAAGCCGCTCTTCCAGGGCCGCCCTGATGTTGAACCTGGACCAGTCCGGGTGCCCGAAGTTCGTCGCACCGCCGGTGGCGAGGATGCCGTCCGCGCTGGCGGGCCCCGGCGTGTCGAGACCGACCGCCCGGACCTTCTCCCGCGGCGTCGCGGTCATCCCCAGCACCTTGTCGAAGGAGTCGACCAGCGCGGTGATGGCCTTATCGGGGCCCTCCCGCACCAGACTGGGCAGTTCGGCCATCTCCGCGATGAGGAACGTGCCGTTCGCGTCAAGCACCGTCCCGTTGTTCGCCGTGCCGCCGTTGTCGATGCCAACGGTCACCCAGTCACCCGATGCCGGCATGAACCCTCCTCAACCACGAAAACCTGGCCACCGGTCAGGGGTGGTGACCGGTGGCCAGGCGCTAATGAAGGCTTTCGCCTCCCACTAGAAGCTTACGGTCATTTGCCATGTTGGCCGACAGCGCGGTCGGAAAAAAGACCTCCGAGGCCGCGTTGTGGTGCCGAAGAGGAAGATACGCGATGCGGACGCGGCGGGGAAGAGCGGGGATCAGGCATCCCGCTTTGCCCAGCACGGCCGCTACCGGTACGCTGATCGACACCGCGCCCTTTCCGGTTCCGGTCGGTCGCGTGGTGCTGGAGGATTCGCCTAGTCCGGTCTATGGCGCCGCACTGCTAATGCGGTTTGGGTTTACGCCCATCCGGGGTTCAAATCCCCGATCCTCCGCCGCTCGTGGGTTCCCCGTGTTTGGTGGGCTTACGGCCCACCTTCCCCCCCGCCACTCGCGGGTATCCCCCGGGGGGGCGACCCCCCGGACCCCCCGGCTGTCGGCTCGCGCCGACTAAACCGGCTTCGCCGCTCTTGGCGCCCCCGAACCCCCCGGCTGTCGGCTTCGCCGACAAAGGCCGTGGGCCCGGTGCCCGCGGCAGCACCCCCACAGCGAATATCAAGGCGTTAAGGCACACTCACCCGTTCGGACGCCCCTTGCTTTTGATCTTGCCCTTGACTTTGAGCCATCAGCCGGGAAGAGGCGGTGACGTCCGGAGATGAGCCCGCGACCTTCCGAAGGAGCGTCGCGGGTCATCTCCGGCGTCACAGGCCCGTTGCCCGGCTCTTGACTTTGACTTTGACTTTGAAGTTGACCTTGGCGAGCTGGTCAGTGGGGGAGGGCGCCTAGTTTGGTTACGGCTAGGGTGCCTGCGGCGTACTGGTCGCGGAGGGTTGTCTTCTTGAACTTGCCGACGGAGGTCTTCGGTACCTCGTCGACGAAGGTCCAGCGCTCCGGGAGCTGCCAGCGCGGGATTCGGTCGGCCAGGTAGGCGCGCAGCTCGTCCGGGGTGGCCTCGGCGTCCGGGCGGAGCACCACGGCGGCGAGGGGACGCTCGCCCCACCGGTCGTCGGGGACGCCGATTACGGCTGCCTCGGCCACGGCCGGATGCGCCATGATCAGGTTTTCCAGCTCCATCGACGAGATCCACTCGCCGCCCGACTTGATCACGTCCTTGGCGCGGTCGGTGAGCCGGATGAAGCCCTCGGCGTCCAGGGTGCCCACATCACCGGTCCGCAGCCAGCCGTCGTGGAATTTCTCCGGCGCGTCGTCGAGGTAGTAGGACGCGGTGATCCACGGGCCACGGCACTCCAGTTCGCCGACGGCCTTACCGTCGGACGGCAAGACTTGGCCGTCATCTCCGGTCAGCCGGCCCTCGACGCCGCAGATGAGCCGCCCCTGGGACGCCCGGTACGGCCATACCGCCTCGCCGGTGACACCGACCGGCTCGCGGGCGACGGAACCGAGCGGCGAAAGCTCCGTCATTCCCCAGGCGTGCGTCATCGTGATCCCGAACTCATCGGCGTACGCCCGCATCACCGCCTCGGGCAGCGCCGAGCCGCCGCAGACCAGGGTCCGCAGCGAAGAGACGTCACCCCCGTGGGCGCGCAGGTGGGCGAGCATCCCCTGCCAGATCGTCGGCACCCCCGCGCCCATCGTCACCTTCTCGGTCTCGATGAGCTTGACGACCGCGGCCGGGATCATGAACCGGTCCGGCATCACCAGGTCGGCCCCCGACATCATCGCGGCATACGGCAGGCCCCAGGCGTTCGCGTGAAACTGCGGCACGATGGGCATGATCCGGTCCTGCTCGCTCGCGCCGAGCGCGTTCGCGGTACACACGGCCATGGAGTGCAGGTAAGAGGACCGGTGACTGTATGCGACGCCCTTAGGCAGCCCGGTTGTCCCGCTGGTGTAGCACATGGCGGCGGCCGACCGCTCGTCCAGATCTGGCCAGTCGAAGGTGTCGCGCGCCCCCGCGAGCAGCTCTTCGTAGGAGTGGACCTCGCGGCCCTGGCCGGTGAGCGCACCGAGCGCGGCCGCGTCGGCGGGGCCGGAGACGATCACGTGCTTGATGGTCTCCGCCAGCGGCAGCACGTTCGCGAACAGCGGGATGAGCGAGGCATCCACGATGACCGCGTAGTCGCCCGCATGCGTGGCGATGTAGCCGACCTGTTCCGGGGAAAGCCGCAGGTTCAGCGTGTGCAAGACGGCCCCCATCGACGGGATCGCCAGGTAGGCCTCGAGGTGCTCCGCGTTGTTCCACATGAACGTCGCGACCCGCTGGTCGCCGTCGACGCCGAGCGAGCGCAGCGCGTTCGCCAGCCTGGCCGCCCGCTCGCCGACGGCCGCGTAGCTCCGCCGTCTGGCGGGCTCGTCGCCAGCGCAGGTAACGACTTCCTTGTCACCGAACACCGTGGTGCCGTAGCGCATGACCGTACTGATCGTCAGCGGGTAATCCATCATCGTGCTGTCCATGCGGTCCAGCGCCTCCTCGTTGAGCTCCCCGGGCCGAGTCCCCAGATCGCCGCCGATCTTCCTCTGAAGGTGATAGTGCCACGGACGAACGTCGCATTACACCCCCCGCCAAGGCATCTAACGTCGGATCGCGCTGGTTCGGCACGGAATCGGCGCCGAGTTCGGTGTCTTTCCTGAGCTTGGCCACCGCCCTTGCCACCGTGGACTTCACCGTCCCCACGGAAACGCCGAGCGCCGCGGCCACCTCGGGCTCGGTCATGTCGTCGTAGAACCTGAGCATCACGGCGGCGCGCATCTGGCGCGGGAGCCGGTCAAGCGCGCGCTGCACCACGTCGCGCAGATCGGTGTCCCCCGTGGCGTCCTCCCCGGACGGCGAGTCGGGGAGCTCGTCGGTGGGATACTCGTCAACCCGCCGTCGCCGCCAACCGGAAATATGGGTGTTCACCATCACTCGCCGCACGTAGGTGTCGAGCGCGCCGGGATCGTCGATCCTGTCCCAGGACTGGTACGCCTTGACCAGCGTCGCCTGCAGGAGATCCTCGGCGTCAGCCCGGTTCCCGGTCATCGCCTGGGCAGCTCGGAGCAGCGCTTGACTTCGGGAGCGGACATACTCGCCGAAGGCGACGCGGTCCCCTGCGCTCATGGGTCCCTCAGCTCAAGGATCTGACGCTACACAGAGTGATTAGATGGCTACAATACGCCCCGGCGTATGACCAGCGCCACTCGGTCCCCATGAGACTCACGTACGTAGTCATACCTAAACTTCCCTAAAAACCACGTATTACCTGCATATACGCCGGGCATAACGGGCCGATGTTGCCGAATCACTTGACGCGTCGGTGCGGGTGTGACCATCGTCGGACATGGCTTGGTGGCGGCTGCAATCCCATTCCGGGCAAGTGCGAAGTAACGCGGGTATTTCCGTAATTAGCCAGAACTCGCGCGAATCGGGCGCGGCGGCCCGGTTTGCCCGGCGGGCCCTGCTGCGTGCCGCGGTCTTCGAGACGCGGGATCCTGAACTCTGGACGCGCCGACCCGCCATCGCCGCTTTCGTGGCCACTGGAGTGATCGCGGAGGTGCGGGAGGAAGTCATCGTCGTTGGCAGTGAGCGCGGCACCGAGGTCTTCGGCATCTCCCCCGCCACCGAGACCTGGCTGGGCGCCAAGGCATCGCCGTCCGCCCTGCGTCCGGGTGACCCGGTGATCGTCAGGCACCGGACGCTGGACGCCGCGCCGACCCGCAGGCACGCCGAGCGCATCTGGGCGCGCATCGGCCGGGTGACCGGCACCATCGTCGCGGCGGAAGGACCAGAGTTCCTGGTCGACACCGGCAGAGGCAATGCGCCGCCGCGGCGAGTCGTGATCGCGGACGCCGCGTCGCGCCAGATCCAGGTGCGCTTCCCGCGGCTTGTGCCCGGCTACCTGCTCGATGTCATCGGGACCACACACGACGATCACCTGCTGGCCGTGGCGCCGGCCACCGCGCAGCCGCCATACCACGCCGGCCATTCGCCAAGGCCGCCACTCGTCGGCGGGTCCGTACCCATGCCGATCAGCGGGTCCGCGGTCTGGCACGAGCCGGAACACGAGCCGCTCGGTCTGCTCGGGCTCGCTTACCCCGCCATCGATCCTGAGGGCGGCGCCCCGCCCGCCGACGGCGCCACGGGCTGCGTCCGGCTGCCTTACCTGTCGCTCGGCGCCGCGGTACGCATCCGCAACGAGTGCGCGAAACGCGCGGCCGTGCTGCTCGTGACCAGCGACGGGGTGATGGCCAGGGAGTTCTGTGACCGGTGCGTGAAGTGCGGCACGTCACCGAAGGGCCGGGTGGCCGACCTGACAATGGCGGCCTTCGTGGGGCTCGGCGGCAACTTGGAAGACGGCTGCTTCAACGCGACGCTGACGATGGCGGGCTGACTAGGCGGAACTGGGTTTACGGGGGTCGATGTGAGTGGAAACAGCATGCTCGCCGTGATGCGCGAGGTTCAGGTCCCGCTGCTCGCCGCGCTGCTCTTCGGCGCGTCCGCGGCCAAGGCCAGGCAGACGTTCTCCAGGCGCCGGGGTTCAGGCCCCACGGCGATGTTCCCGCTGCGGCTGCGCCGTCCCGCGGCGATCGCGCTGTGCGCGACCGAGTTCATCCTCGGTGCCGCCCTGCTGCTGACCGCGAGCCGCGTCGGTGCGGGCGCCCCGGCGGCCGCGGCCCGCGCCGCGACGGCCCTGCTGTTCGGCACCGCGGCGGCCGCCCTCCACGAACTGAGGGCGCGCAGGCCCGACGCGGGATGCGGCTGCTTCGGCGAGTTCAGCCGCACGCCGGTGAGCCGGCGGGTGATCGCGCGGGCGGCGCTGCTGTGCGTGGCCGCGGCGTCCTCTATCGGCGTACCGCCGCTGCGCATGCCGGACTCGGCCGTGCAGGCCGGGCTGACGTTGGCGGCGGTCACCGCCGAGCTCGCTGTGCTTGCTGCCCTTTCGCCGGAAATCGGGCAGCTTATGCTCAGGCTGAGCCACGTCGATCCGTGCGAGCTGCGCGAGGTGCCCATCGGGCGGACGCTATCCGCGCTGCGCGCGAGCACGTCATGGCGGCGCTATCAGCGGATCCTCGTCGCCGCAGTGCCGATCGACGTGTGGCGAGAGGGCTGCTGGCGCTTCGTGGTCTTCCCCGGCGTCCTGGCGAGCCGCCGCGTAGAGGTGGTCTTCGCGGTTCACTTGACCGGCCGCGGCGCCCCGGTCCGCGTCGGCATGCTGGACACCGGCCTCGACCTCGCGCCGTCCCCGTGGGACTCACTAGTCGAGGACCCGCTACAGATGTCTACCCGCTTATAGGAAAAACCCAATACAAATGAATAAAGCCAATAATCCCGAACGACTTCGCCCGCCTGCAGTCCCGCCCATGACTCTTTGAAGCGCGGCCGGGCGCTGCCCCCAGGAGTCACCCCTGGTCACAGCGATATCTCTTCCTGCGTGGTTGGGGGAAGCCGGGGGCGGGGGTATCCCCGCGCTCAGTCGTGGCTCAAAGGGTTTGACTTCAGTCACAACTATGAGTCAGGAAGTCACGCGGGTTGAGCACGCAAGAACTTACCGAAGTGGGGGACCGTGAACGCGATGAGGCCTCGCTCGGAGCTGTAGATCAGGCCCTTCTTGATCAGGCCGTCCCTGGCCGGGGACAGGCTCGACGGCTTGCGGCCGAGTTCGTCGGCGACCGCGGACGTCGGTACCGGGTCGTCGCCGATCAGGGCCATCGCGCGCATGTACTCACGTTCCGCCGGGGTGGCGCGTTCGTAGCGCGATCCGAAGAACCCGACGGCGAGTTCGCCTTCCGCTTCGGGTGCGGCGACGGCCACGTCGGCCGCCGCGATGGGGCTCGAGGCGGCGACGTCCCAGGTCACCTTGCCGTAGGCCTGCACGAAGTAGGGGTAGCCGTCGGCCGCCGCGTAGAGCGCGTCGAGGGCGTCCTGCTTGAAGAGCACGTCTTCGCGCTCGGCGGGAGCGAGCAGCGCCTGGTCCGCCGCTTCACGGTCCAGCCGGTCGATTCTGGCGTAGCGAAACAGCCGTTCTGAATAACTCTTGCTCGCGGACAGTACGGAGGGCAGATGCGGCAGGCCCGCGCCGACCACGATGAGCGGGCCGCCGACCTGCGAGAGCTCGTGGCAGGCGGCGCAGAGCGCGGACACGTCGAGCGCGGGGATGTCCTGCATCTCGTCGACGAACAGGGCGATGCCCACGCCCAGGTCGGCTGCGACGGAGGAGGCGTCGGTGAACAGCTCGGTCAGGTCGACCTCGAGGTCGCCGGAGTCCGCCCGGCCGCGGGCGGCGGGCACGTCGATGCCGAACTGGGCGTTGACGCTCGATCCCCTCGGCCCCTGCGGGTCACGGAGCGCGAACGCCTTGAGCACGCCGAGGAAGTCGTCGATCCGGTCGGGCGCGCGGTGCCTGGGCGCCAGCTCGCGCACGGCCATGTGCAGCGCGCTCGCGATCGGGCGGCGAATCGACTGGTCGGGTCGGGCCTCGAGCTTGCCCGTCCCCCACAGGCGCTGCAATGCCATCGACCTGAACGTATTGAGCAGGACCGTCTTGCCGACGCCCCGCAGGCCGGTGAGCACCATGGACCGCTCGGGCCTGGCCCTGGCCACGCGCTCAAGCACGACCTCGAACTGACTGATCTCCCGGTCTCGGCCGGCGAGCTCGGGCGGCCGCTGACCGGCACCGGGCGCGTAAGGATTCCGTACAGGGTCCACAATCGGACTCTATGACGCCGTCTAGCGAGATCCGTAGATTTCCGTAGAGAGCGCTACCGGCGTGTCGTGGAAATGCCAAGGATCGGCCTATTGCGGGCGAAGCCCGCAGCCGGGGGGTCCGGAGGGTCGTCCCCCCGGGGGATACCTCGGTCACGGGAAGGTGTCCGGAGGACACCGAACAGGGTTAGTTGTTTCGGCCGAGAAATCGCTTGTGGGCCTCGGCCAGCCTGAGGTATGCGCGGGCCGCGATCTCGGCCCGGCGGTTGGCGTACTCGTGCGGCGCCACCTCGAACCGGGTGAGCGCGACTTGTACGGCTGCGAGCTCGGACTCGTACTCGTCCTCGATCGTCAGGGCGTCGTCGACGTATTGGGCGTCTGCCTTGCTCATGTTGCCGGTCAACGCTTCTTGCCTTTCATCCTGCACTCCCGGCATGATAGTCAACCGCATGACGGTCCATGCACGGGCTAACCTGGGCAAACTCATCATTCACAAGAGAAACAGCCATGGATGGCAGCCTCACGGGGTCAAAAACGTAGTCGCGCGTTTGCTGTGATCTGAGTCACACTGCCGCTATTCCGCGCCGGGACCGGATTCATGGCTGTTGATGCGCGCGAGGTAGTCGTTGTAGGCCGCGAGCTGATCCTCGTCCTCGTCCACGGCCGCATTCCGTGCGGCCCCGCTGGTCAAGCGGTCGGCCGCCTGGGTGCTCGCGGCCGCACTCGGGTTGGCCTCTGCGATCCGTTCGGCTATGTTCGCCCGGCGCGCCGACTCGAGCCAGCCCATGCCGGCGGACGGCCTGGTCTCTCTCGACCACTGGAAGAACGTCACCATGATCAGCAAGAACATGATCGCGGCGCCGCCGATCCACATCACCGCCCCGCCCTCGTGCAGGTCGTTCACGGCGGACGGACCCCACGAGCGCGGGTCCATCGGCACGAACGGGTCGGTCTCGTAGGAGCCGAGCACGACCCCGGTGAACGCGTCGACCGGCATGGCGATGAACAGCAGGAAGAGCCGGAGCGGATAGGACACCTTCCACCTGATGGGCTCCTTGCCGATCAGCGGCAGGAAGTACAGGTAGCCGACGAAGAGGTAAAGCACGTGCTCGGCCTGGTGCACGGCGTCGTGCTCGGTAACCAGGTTCATGAAGCCGGTCAGGTGCGTGCCGACGATCGTCGCAATGTAGGCGAGCACGCCGAACACCGGCCAGGTCAGCCATTGCACCGGGCGCGACCGGACGAGCTTCTTGACCCCCGTGTGCAGCGGGTTCCTGCTCGCGTGCAGCAGCAGCGTCACCGGCTGGCCGACGACGAGCAGCGGAGGAGCGATCATGATCAGCATCAGGTGCTGAATCATGTGGTCCCAGAACAGCGTGTCGTCGTACGTGCCGACGCCGCTCTGCGTGGCCAGGTTGATGACGAGCAGGCCGAGCAGGAACGGGATCGTCCGGCTGAGCGGCCACGGCCGCCGCGGATGGCGGCGCCTGACGCGCAGCGCGCCCCACAGGTACGCGGCCGCGGCAAGCGCGGTGAACGCGGTGACGATCGGCGCGAACTGCCAGTTGGTGGCGGCCTCGCCCCAGCTGAACGGCGGCAACATGACGCTTCCTCCCTGAAGGGAAGCCTACTCCCCTACTACATCTGGTCGTAGTCGAGAAGGGCCGGGGCGTCGCCAAACTGCCCGGCAGGGTCGGACTCAGCTCGAGGGCGACGGCCAGTTGCAGGTGATCTGCGGGTTGACCCCGAGGTAGTTGAGCGGCCCGGTGATCATCGTCGCGGCGATTGTCGCTCCCGCGCTGCAGGTCGACGGCATGTTGGTGAAGTAACCGCGCTGGCCCGCAGCCGCCGCGCCGATAATCAGCCAGACGAAGAGGATCAGCGTTTTTCTCGACAAGGCCCCCTCCGCCTCCTCATGGGGAATGCACACACGGTACCTGGTGTGGATAATAACGTCCCAAGGCCAACAACTCCCCGCATTGTCCCCGTCGCCACGCCGAAGCGACAAAAACCGATAAGACGGACCAGATAAGTACGACTGGTCCTCCGCCGCGGCCAACCGCGCGTTCGAGGCGGCGACTTGCCCGGGGTCGATCTCGAAACCGACGTACGAGCAGCCGAGCGATATCGCGGCGAGCCCGGTGGTGCCACTGCCGGAGAACGGGTCGAGCACGACGACGTCGCGGCCGCTTCTGCCGAGGGCCGACACGCATCGTTTTGGCAGTTCAACCGGGAAGCGCGAGTAGTGCGCAGGCCCGGCCATCCGTTCGTTGGAGAACTCCCACACGCTTTTCACGGGCGGGTCGGTGAGGAAGGTGTGCTTTTCCGAGGTCGCGAACAGGTAGATCGGCTCGTGCGCACGGTGCGGCCGCCGGCAGCGCCCCTCCGGCATGGGATTCTTCTTCCGCCAGATGACCTCGCCGCGCAGCAGCCAGCCGTCGTCGCACATCCCGATGACCATTCGGTAAGGCAGCGCCAGCAGGTTGCCGTACGTGAGCCAGCGCGCTTCCGTCCGGCGGAGGTAGGCCTTCCGGCGCAGCCGCGGCTTGATGTACGCCGAGTTGTCCTCGTCGAGCCCCACCTTGCCCGGCCCGAGCGAACTGTAGTCGCGATCGTCGGGCCGCCAGTTCACCGGCGTGTTGTAGGCGTCGCCGATGTTGATCCAGACGATCCCGTCCCGCTTGATCTTCGGCTTGAAGACCCGGAATATCTCCACCAGCCGCTTGACGTACTCCCGGGGGTCGTCCTCGACCCCCATGCCCGCGGACATCCGCTGCCCCCAGTAGGGCGGCGAGGTGACGAGCACGTCGACGCTCTCATCCGGCAACTCGGCACCAAGCTCAACACAGTCCCCAAGCGCCACCCGGTTAACCAGATAGGGACCAACCTTGCCCTGCCCCATCCGCCCTCCGCGGTAACCCGGCAACAAGAGTCCCCCACTCTAGTGCCCCACAAGCCCGTCAACCCGCGCCTTTGCCTGCCCCGCGCCCCAGTTCCTTGAGCACTCTGTAGGTGAGAGGCACCACCAGAACCGGTCAGAGCGGCCGCGAAAGGCTGCCAGCTCAGCCGGGATCCGGGCCAGCAATCCCTACCCAGGGTGTGTCGGCGAAGCCGACAGCCGGGGGGTCCGGGGGGTCGTCCCCCCGGGAGTTATCCGCGAGTGGCAGAGGGAAGATGGGCGTCAGCCCATCGAACAGGGGAAACCCACGAGCGGAGGGCGTGGGATTCGAACCCACGAGCAGGGTCACCCCTACTAGCAATTTTCAAGACTGCCGCCATCGGCCACTAGGCGAGCCCTCCTGGATGGCACAACTCTACGCGAGCGGGCCGCCTAGCGTCGCGCTGGCGGCGGAACGGCGTGGGTGGCCGAAGGCGTCGGCCACCAGGGCGGCGAGGGTCAGGTAGGACTCGGCGGTCTCCGGGTTGAGGTAGTCGAGGTCGACCTCGGCGCCCTCTTCCAGGTGCGGGTCGTAGGGGACGCGCACGACGGCGCGGCAGCGGGCGGCGAAGTGCTGCTCCAGGCGGTCGAGGGCGACCGTGGACTTGCTCTTGCGGCGGATCGCGGAAAGCACCACGACGCCGCCGCGGACCAGGTCGCCGTAGTCGTGGGCGTCCAGCCAGTCGAGCGTGGCGCTTGCGCTGCGCGCGCCGTCGACGGACGGCGAGCTGACCAGGACGACCTGGTCGGCAAGCTCGAGGATGCCCGCCATGGCCGAGTGCAGCAGGCCGGTGCCGCAGTCGGTGATGCAGATCGAGTAGTAGTGCTCGAGCACGCCGACCACCGCCCGGTAGTCGTCGGCGCTGAACGCCACGGAGACGCCGGGGTCGCGGTCGGACGCGAGGATCTCCAGCCTGCTCGACGACTGGGAGGTGAAAGCGCGGACGTCCGCGTACCGGCCGATCATCGCGCGCTCGTCGAGCAGGTCGCGGATGGTCGCGGGGGTCTCGAGCCTGACCTTGTCGGAGAGCGTGCCGCGATCCGGGTTGGCGTCCACCGCGATGACCCGGTCGCCGCGCAGCGACGCCAGAGTCGCGCCGAGGCCGACGGTGACCGTGGTCTTGCCGACCCCGCCTTTGAGGCTAAGCACGGCGACCCGGTGGTGACCGCCGGCGACCGGGGTCCTGACGCGGGCGACCAGGTCGCGGCGGCGCATGCTCGCGGACGACTCACCGATGTGGACGAGGCCGCCGGTCGCGCGGTACACCGTCCGCCGCCAGCCGATGTCCGGTGTGGCTCGCTTGCCTGGCAGCAGCAGGTCGGAAGTCAGCGCCTCCGAAGTCGGCCGCGGCGCGAGCGTCTCCGGCGGCGTGGCGCCGAGCGTCGGTGGTGCCTCCGACCACGGGGCCGCCGGCCACGGAGGCGCCGACGACGGTGCTGCCGACCACGGGGCGGTCAGCGGCTCGCCGACCGCGTCGTGGTCGGCAGCGGCCCGCACCTCCGCCCACGGCACGGAAGGGCCACGCAGCGGCGGCGCCTCTTCCGGCGCGCGCGGCGCCGCGTACGGGTCGGGCGACCAGACCTGCCTGGACGCCCTGGCCGCAGGGGACGCCTGCGACCCCTGGAGGTCCTGCGGTGCCTGCGGTGCCTGCGGTTCCTGAGCGGGCTGCGGCTCAACCGGGTGGAAGGACGGCCGCGGCGGTTCCTCCGCCCACTCGGGCGGGCGCGGCCACGACTGCGCACCTGGCCCGTCGGCCGACCAGGAATCCGGCGCCGACGCCACGTTGTCGGCGTAGTCCTGCGCCGACGACGGCATCACCGGGTAACCGGGGTCGGGCAGCGCGTCCGGATCGGGCAGCTGCTCCATGGCCGGCACGTCCGGCGTCGCGTCGTCGGCCACGCGGTCCTCTCCCTGCAGGTAGCCGGGAGAGAACGGGTAGAGGTCGGTGGTACCGAGTTCTTCCGACGCTTCCGGAGTGTCACGTTCGCTTGGTGTCATGGGCCGCCCCCACTTGCCACCTGATTTGACCTTTCCATCCTCGTGATGGCGCGCCGCCGCTGCGTTGCCCGCGGACACACCGCGATATCGTCAGCTCATCGCGCAGCACCCCGACCCGGTGACAGTTGAAGACCCAGTCACTGGCGTTCCCGCGCAAGGAGGCACCTATGCACGCGGTCGTTATCACCGAACCAGGCGGTCCTGAGGTTCTCCAGTGGGCCGAGGTGCCCGACCCGGTGCTGGGTCCCGGCGAGGTCCTGGTCGACGTGGCGGCGTCCGGGGTGAACCGGGCGGACATGATGCAGCGGCAGGGGGCCTACCCGCCGCCGCAAGGCGCCGCGCCCTATCCGGGCCTCGAGTGCTCGGGCACCATCGCCGCGCTCGGCGCGGGAGTTACCGGCTGGCAGCCGGGTGATCAGGTGTGCGCACTGCTCGCGGGCGGTGGCTACGCGGAAAAGGTCGCGGTTCCCGCGGGCCAGCTGCTTCCGGTGCCGAAGGCCACGACCCTCGTCGAGGCCGCCGCGCTGCCTGAGGCCGTGTGCACGGTGTACTCCAACGTCTTCCTCGGCGCCCGCCTCGCGAAAGGCGAGACGCTGCTCGTCCACGGCGGCGGCAGCGGCATCGGGACCACGGCGATCCAGCTCGCCAAGCACGCGGGCGCCACCGTAGCGGTCACCGCGGGCTCGCAGGAGAAACTTGACGTCTGCAAGCAGCTTGGCGCGGACATCCTCATCAACTACCGCGAGGACGACTTCGTCGAGCGGCTGTTCGAGCTCACGGGCGGCCACGGCGCGGACGTGATCCTTGACATCATCGGCGCCGGCTACCTCGCGAAGAACCTCGCGGCGCTCGCCCCCGACGGCCGCATCGCGAACATCGGGATGCAGCAGGGCCGCCGGGCCGAACTCGACTTCGGCCTGCTGATGGCCAAGCGCGGGACCATCATGTCCACCACGCTGCGGGCACGGCCGGCGGAGCAGAAGGCGAGCATCGTCGCGGCCGTGACGGCCAACGTCTGGCCACTCGCCGACTCGGGCGTGCTCCGCCCGGTGATCGACCGCGAACTGCCGCTGGCCAGGGCGGACGAGGCGCACCGGATCATGGCCGCGTCCACCCACACAGGCAAGATAGTGCTGCGCGCCGAGTGATCGCCTAAACCCGATAGCGTGTGAACTATGAGCGACGAGATGAGCCCACAGGAACACGGCAGGCCGCCACAAGTCGTCGTCGTCGGCCCCGACGGCATGGCCGTGGGTGGCTCCCAGGACGAGCTCGGTGAAGGCCCGCAAGAGCGCCCGGTCACCGAGATGGTTGAGCAGCCGGCCAAGGTCATGCGGATCGGCTCGATGATCCGCCAGCTGCTCGAGGAGGTTAAGGCCGCGCCCCTCGACGAGAAGAGCCGCGCCCGGCTGAAGGAGATCCACCAGAACTCCATCAAGGAGCTCGAAGACGGACTCGCGCCGGAACTGGTCGATGAGCTCGAGCGGCTGTCGCTGCCGTTTGAGGACGCGACGCCGAGCGAGGCCGAGCTGCGCGTCGCGCAGGCACAACTCGTCGGCTGGCTCGAGGGGCTCTTCCACGGCATCCAGACCACGCTGTTCGCGCAGCAGATGGCGGCCAGGGCACAGCTCGAGCAGATGCGCCGCGCGCTGCCGCCCGGCCTCATGCCGGCGGAGCAGGACCAGCAGGCGCGCCCGGGCGCAGGCCCCTATCTTTGACTGCCTGACCTGTTCGCGACGGACTCACTCGAGATGGGCCCGTTCGGGACTCGCCCGCTCGAGGACGATTTCGCTTAAGCCCGGCCGTACCTCAGCCGGGCCAGCCAGGCGGCCGCCTCGGCGAACTCAGGGTCGGACGTGCCGGGGCGGACCTGTGTCCGCCCCCCGTCGCTGCGCGGGTAGCTGCCGAGGAACCTGACCTCGGCGCACACGCGGCGCACACCCATCATGGCCTCGCCGACGCGCCCGTCGTCGATGTGCCCCTCGCAGTCGATGAAGAAGAAGTAGCTGCCGAGCCCGTCGCCGGTTGGCCGCGACTGGATCGTCGACAGGTTGACGCCGCGCACCGCGAACTCGGTGAGGATCTCCATCAGCGCGCCCGCGTGATCGTCGGCGAGGAACGCCACGAGCGACGTTCTGTCCGCCCCGGTCGGCGCGGGCAGCGAGCCAGGCGCCGCCACCTCGACGAACCGGGTCATCGCGTTGGAGCGGTCGTGCACGTCGGGCTCGAGCACCGTCAGCCCGTAGGTCGACGCCGCCGCCGCCGACGCCAGAGCGGCGTCCAGGTCGCCCTCGCTCACCCGCCGCGCGGCCTCCGCGTTAGACGGGAACGGCACCCACTCGCGTCCGGGCAGGCTGGCCGCGAGCCACCGCCTGCACTGCGCCTCCGCCTGCGGGTGACCGCCGACGGTCTTGACGTCGGCGAGCGTGGTGTCTTCCCGCGCCAGCAGCGCGAACTCGATCGGCAGCCGGGTCTCCGCCCTGATCAGCACGTCGCCCGCGCTGGCCAGGTCATCGACCGTCGCGGTAACGATCCCCTCGACGGACGACTCGATCGGCACGACGGCCCGGTCCGCCGCGCCGGTCCGCACGGCCGTCAGGGTCGCGCCGACCGACGGGCACGGCACCAGCTGCACGTCGTTGCCGGCCCGCGTACGAGCCAGCGCCGCGACCGCGGCCTCGGTAAACGTGCCCTCGGGGCCAAGGTAGGCATAGCGCATAGTGCCATCATGCCGTAGCGGCGGCGCGCCTTGACCCGCGGTCGGCCCGCCCCAACGGCCCGGGGATGACCGCGGACAGGCCCGTGCCGAGCCGCGCTGACTGCACCGCCTGCGCCTCCTCGGGTGACAGCTCCAGCTTGCCGTGGCCGGCCAAGACGGGCTTGGCGTAGGTGCGCGTCTCCGCACGCCCGTTGATCGAGCTGAGCACCACCCCGTCGCCCAGCGCGTTGAGCAGCGCGAGGGAGAACGACAGCTGGCCCGACATCTCGCGCAGCGCGTCGTACCGGACGATCGCGACGTCCCGCAGCGCCCTAGGATCGACGGTGCCGTGCGACCCCACGGCGCCCTGCACCAAGTCGCGGCACTCGCGGACGGCCCGCGACGCCCGGCGGCTCGCGGCCATCCCGACCAGGATGCCGATGACTCCAGCTACGACCCCAGCGGCAGCAATCGCGATCATTGTCACGCTCAGCACTATAGCTGCGACTCTGCGCCAGCATCGGGCGGCGCGCGGTGCGGAAGGAGAGAAAGCCGAAGTCGTTCGGAGTAAAGATCCAAACCATCATTCCGAACGGATGCGGCACTTCCCTAGACAGTCATCCGGGTTGCCAGGGCGATGGCGACGTCCGCGAACTGCCGGGCCCGGTGGAGCTGCGCGGCGAGGTCGCCGCCGGTCGCGCGGTGGGCCATGTCCACCTCGACCTCCGTGATGCGGAACCCCTTGCGCTTCAAGTCGATCGTCATCGCGGTCTCGACGCCGAAGCCGCGCGCCAGCGGGCGGGCCGCCTCGAAGGCGGCCCGGGTGAGGCAGCGCTGGCCGTTCAGCGGCTGTGCGGGCGTCCAGCCGGTCGCGCGGCGGATCCCCGCGCCGGACAGGCGGACCACGAAGCCGTGCCCGGCGAGCTTGATCCGGTTCGCGAAGGCCGCGATCGTCATGTCGGCGGTGCCGCCGGCCACGGGTTCGATGAGCGGGCCGGCGTTCGCGGCGGTCGCGCCCAGGTCGGCGTCGAGGAACAGCAGGTGGCGCGGGCCGTCCGCCGCCCGCCGGGCGTCGAGGCCGCGTACCGCCTCGGCGCCGGCTAGCATGGCCGCCGCCTTGCCCCGGTTCCGGCGCGACCGCCACACCGTCGCGCCGGCCTGCATGGCCACGCGGACCGTGGCGTCGGTGGAGCCGTCGCTCGCGACCACGACGGCATCGACACCGGGCAGGGTCAGCGCGGCCGTGACGGTATCGCCGATCCGTTCGGCCTCGTTGTACGCGGGAATGACGACGGCTACAGGCGGCATGCGCCCGATGTTAGTTGGTTAGTTGGCGGGGAAGTCGGCCACGGTGAAGACCGCGTCGAGTCCGGTCACCGCGAGGATCTTCCGCACCGCGGGCCGCGGCGCGGCAAGCTCCAGCTCCCCGCCGCGCTCGCGCGCCTGGCGCAAGCAGGAGAGGAGCACGTTCATCCCGGTGGAGTCGCAGAACTCCACGCCCGACATGTCGACGATGACACGGGTCGCCGGGGCCGTGCTGGCGATGACCGCGGCAAGCTCGCTCTGCAGCCGCGGAGCGGTGTAGAGGTCGATTTCCCCTGACGCGATCACGAGCTCGTGATCACCCTGAGATCGACTTGAGACTTTCAGCTCCACGGCTGGAACCATACCGCCCCGAACGGGCGAAACGCTAGGCATGGGGCCATCGAGGGTTGATAAATTCACAACCGCTTTACACCCATTCATCCGCGTATCGCCACGTTACCGCGGCCCATTGGCGTAACATTCGCGGTCACGCCACCAGCTGCTCGGGCATCGCCGCGGGCTCCCGGCCGACCGGGCAGCAGATCGCCCGCGGCCCGCCGCGGCAGCCGGCCAGCTCACCGCCGGGAACGCGGATCACGTCGATGCCCGCCGCCTCGAGCCGGGCGTTGGTCAGCGCGTTCCGCTCGTAGGACACCACGGTCCCAGGACCGAGGGCGAGCAGGTTCCCCGCGTCGTCCCACTGGCCCGCCGGCCCGCCGAGCAGCCCGGGCGGCGCGCCGCGGCCCGGGCCGAGCCCGGTCTCGATGACCCGCAGCCGGTCGAGGCCCATGGCCTCCGCCGCCGCCTCGAGGAACGGCCGGGCGTGCGACAGCCGCAGCCCCTCGCCGCGCTGCGTGATGGTGCGCGCGACCAGCGAGTACGCGACAGAGGGGCGCATCACCACCGTGTCGGAAGCGGCGAACGTGCACAGCGTGTCCAGGCACTCCGTGCTACCTGGATCGGTGACCACGGCGAGCACGGTGTGCGCGAACCCCGCGTCGAACACCCGCCTCGCCAGCCGCTCCATGCCGGCGGGCGATGTATGCGCGCCGATGCCGACCGCCACCACGCCCGGCGCGAGCAGGAGCACGTCACCGCCGTCGAGCAGCTCGTGCCCCGGCTCGTACAGCCGCTTGGTCCCGGAGAACATCGGGTGATGCGCGAACACGATCGAGGCGAGCTCCGCCTCCCGGCGGCGGCCGCGCGGGCTCGCCACGGCCACGCTGTCGCCGATCCAGACGCAAGTGTCCCGCGCGAACACCAGGTTAGGCAGCGGGTCGATGACGTAGTCCCAGGCGCCGAGCAGCCCGAATACCGGACCGCTGCCGCCGCGGAACTCATCGCGCGCCAGCCCCATGATCAGGACCTGGGCCAGTTCCTCCGGGCTGAGCCCGTCGAGGTACTCGCCGAGCTGCCCGCGCAGCTCCTCGCCGAGGCGCGGATCGTTGATCACGGTCGCGAACGCCTGCTCCCTGGCCCGCGCGTACTCGAGCGCGTCCTGCAGCAGCTCGGTCAGGTAGAGCACCGTGACCCCCGCTCCGCGCAGCGCGTCCGCGAACGCGTCGTGCTCGGCCTGTGCCCGCTCGGCCCACGGCATGGCGGCGAGCAGCATCCCGCAACGCTGCTGCGGCGTCACCCTCCTCAGTTCCGCTCCAGGCCGGTGCACGAGAACCGTGCGCAACCGGCCGACTTCACTATCTACCCCGTAAAATTCAGACACGAATCCCCCCGGATACGTATCATTCGCGTCTGTCGCACTATCCCTAATGAGGGAACTCCCCAGTGCGACCCCCGCGGGGAATTATCACCACTTCGCGACGTGATTACGCATCCCGTGACGAAGCGATTACAAGTCCCGGTACGGTTCCGTTGTGCCCGCGCGGCCCGTTCTCCGCCGCACTCTCCACCGCGGGCTCGGCGTCATCACTCAGCGGGAGCGTGGCCCAGACAGTCGTTTCGGACCCGTCCTGACCTCGGTAAACGCCCCAGCGGAGCGCGAGCCGGTCCACGATGCCCAGGCCGCGGCCGCCGAGCGCGTTGCTCGCGGGCTTGTGGACCGTGGGGACGGTGGGCCCGCCTCCGTCACTCACCGCGACCTCGACGCACTCGTCGCTCAGCATCCATGAGACCTTGACGAGGCGGCCTGGCAACGGCGTGGCGTGGCGCAGCGCGTTGCTGACGAGTTCGCTGAGGACGAGTCCGGCGTCACACGCCGTAACCTCGTAGACGCCGGCGCTAGTGAGGTCGCCAATCAGACGTCGGCGCGCAACACCGACACTAGAGGCTGTATACGGGAGCATCCACACGCTCGACGTAGCCACCTCCATGAACACCCCGCCCCGTCCGTGGAACTGTACGAACCCGGCATGAGCGGAAATGCCCCCTGTGCTCTGAGCGAAACCGTGAACACAAGATTTCCATCGTGTTATGTGCCACAATGCCCGAGCCTGTCCGCGTAGCAATACGCATGTGCGCCGCCGAAGCGGTAACGTCAGATGCAGTTGACCCTTTGCTCCGCCGAGATACCTAGTGAGTGGCACCATGGCTGACCCGACCGTCGTGGTCGACAACCTGCACGTGGTCTACCGCGTCTACGGCGCGGGGGGTAACAAGGGAACCGCGGCCACGTCCCTCATGCGCCTGGTAAGGCGGCAGCGGCGGGTCTCCATCAGGGAAGTCCACGCGATCCGGGGCATCTCGTTCGTCGTCAATCACGGCGACGTGGTCGGCGTCATCGGCAGGAACGGTTCCGGCAAGTCCACGCTGCTCCGCGCCATCGCCGGCCTGCTTCCCGCGGAGCAGGGCGCGGTGTACACCTCGGGCCAGGCGGCGCTGCTCGGCGTGAACGCCGCGCTGCTCGACGACCTCACCGGCGAGCGGAACGTGGTGCTCGGCTGCCTGGCGATGGGCATGCCGCCGGCCGAGGTCAAGGCGCGCTTCGACCAGATCGTGGACTTCTCAGGCGTCGGCAACTTCATCGACCTGCCCATGCGCGCTTACTCCACCGGCATGGCGCAGCGCCTGCGGTTCGCGATCGCGGCCGCCAAGAGCCACGAGATCCTGATGATCGACGAGGCCCTCGCGACCGGCGACGCCTCGTTCCGCACGAAATCGCACGAGCGGATCAAGCAGCTGCGCGAGGAGGCGGGCACGGTCTTCCTCGTCGCGCACAACCTCGGCGAGATCGAGCAGAGCTGCACGCGGGTCCTCTGGATGGAAGCCGGCCAGATCCTGCGGGACAGCGACGACGTCCCCGGCGTCATCGACGAGTACCTGGCCGCCACCGGCGGCGAGCCGCGCGATCGCGAACGCGCGCGGTTGTAAGTCCACCCGCTGCAGGGTCAGGCGCATGATCGTGCCGCCCGTCGGGCGGCTCTTGGCGATCACGGTGCCGTGCTGCGCGATCGCCAGCCGCCTGACGATGAAGAGGCCGATGCCGACGCCGCCAAAGCGGCGGCGGTCACCGGTCTCGCCCTGCACGAACCGCTCGAAGATCCGCTCGTGGTCGCCCGGTGCGATGCCGATGCCCTCGTCCTCGACGTCCACCTCGATCATCGGGCCGACGGCCCTGGCGCGCACCGTGACGATGCCGCCCGACGGCGCGTACTTGAACGCGTTCTCGAGCAGCTGGCCGACGATGATGTCGGTGGCCATCGAGTCGCCGTTGGCGAGCGGCAGGTCGTCCGGGACGTCGGCGACGACCTGGTGCTTCTCCGACAGCGGGCTGAACGACACGACCGTCGCCCGGAGCAGCGCGGCGAGGTCGAACGGCCCGTTGCTCACCGGCAGCGCGTCGGCGCCCGCCCGGGCGCCGAGCAGCAGTTGCTCGACGAGCCTGCTGAGCGAGCCCGCCCGTTCCGCGATCGTCCTGACCGCGGCGCGCCGGTCGGCGTCGGACAGCTGCTCCCACCGGCTGGCGAGCGTGGAGGCGAACCCCTGCACCACCGTGATCGGCGTGCGCAGCTCGTGGCTCGTCGTCGCCAGGAACAGGTCCTTGGCCTCTTCGAGCTCCTTGGCCGCGGTGACGTCGCGGAAGTCGACCACCTTCTCGCTGCTTTCGCTGAGCTCGGTGCACAGCACGTCGATCCAGCGCCCGCTGGCCAGCTTGTGCGTCTGCCGCTCGCCTGGCGCGGGCAGCGGGAAGGGCGGCGGCCCGCCCATCACCTCGCTCGCCTGCGTTCCGGTGATGCGGTACGCGGCGGGGTTCCACTGCCTGACGTTGCCCGCGCCGTCGAGCACCGCGATGCCGTCGGCGCTGCCGTCGATGACGGCGCGCTCGTGCGCCTGCTGCTTGACGACCTCTTCGAACGCCATCGCGTTGGTGAGCGCGACGCCGGCGTGCCCGGCGAGCAGCTCGAGCAGCTCGAGTTCGACGTGGCTGAGGGTGCGGCGGCTGTACAGGGCGTAGAGCGCACCGTAGGGGCGGCCGCCCACGTGCGACAGGCTCAGCGCGATCGTGTGCAGGCCGGGAAGCGCGGACCAGATGAGGTCGTCGAAGCCGCCGGATTCGCCGGTCGCCATCATGACGGTCTTGCCTGACCGGAGCAGCTCGCCGACCAGGCTGCTCGACAGCGAGGCCACCCGGCCGCGCAGCCGCGCGGGCAGGCCCGCGGTGGAGACAAGGCGCAGCCTGTCCTCTTCTATCAGCACGAATCCGCCGGCGTCGGCGCCGGTCAGCTCACGCAGGCTGGCAGCGATCCGGTCGAGCACGGACTCCAGGTCGCGCTGCGCGTTCATGTCGGCGACCACGTCACCGAGGCGGCGGACCACCCGCGCCCGCTCGGCCATGTAATGCCGGGCGACGTCGTCCTCGCCGGTCTGATGGCAGATGTTGACCCAGCCGAGCACTTCCCCGTCGCTGTCGGTCAGCGCGCTCGTGTCGATGCGGACGTCGAGCATGGAGCCGTCCTTGCGGATCCGCCTGGTGGCGAAGGAGATCTGCCCGCCGCTGCGGACCCGCTCGAAGACGGCGTTGTGCTCCGCGGCCAGTTCCTCGGGGATCGTGGGCGGCTCAAGGCCGATCACTTCTTCCGCGGCCCAGCCGAACATCCGTTCCGCCGCCGGGTTCCACAACATCACGTTCCTGTCGGTGCCGAACGCGACGATGGCGTCGGCGGCGGATTCGATGACCGCGCGCGCGGTCGCGTCTACCCGCTCCGCGCCACCGCCCAGTGCGGTCCGGCGGGGAGGGGCAGTCCGACCGGGAGGGGTAGCCCCCGTTCCGGCCCCCCAAGCTGGGTGTGCCTGATCTGCGACCACACCTTAATGGTGCCACCTTGGAACCACGCTGGGCAGCCGAAGGGCGTTACTCCGCTTCCTGACGATGCACCGCCGGCATGAAGAAGTGTCCGATTCTTCCGAGGTTGTTGGGGTAAGGGGTGATCAACATCACGGTTTCGTGACGGTGAACGGCAGCCGGCGTCTGGCGCTTCCACCCGGGCTGCTCAGGCACCTATAGTTCTGCGAACGCTGCCCGCATAAGTCAGGCAGGACAGGGGATCCCCTCAGGTGAGGCAAGCGATCCGCTTAACTTGGCGGCTGATACTTGCTATAACAAAACTATTGACCCCCAGTGGCCGCAAGGACGCGGAGATGGACCTTCCTTCCCCGGAACAGGGCACGCCTGACGAGCGGCGGTCCGAGCGCCGTCGCGAGCAGGATCGTCTGCGCCCAGAACCGATCCGGCACGAATCGCAGCCACGCCCGATCTCCGTGGCCCACCCCGTGGTGGCCGGGTACAACGGGTCGGCATCCGCGCGCAATGCCCTCGCCTACGCCGCCGGCATGGCCCGCAGGCTCAGCCGGCCGCTGCTCATGGTCTACGTGACGTCGCCCGGCGTCTACTGTGAGCCGCTCACCGGCCAGGTGGTCGGCCTGCTGCGGGACGCCGACTCGCTCGAGCGCTGGCTGCTCAGCGAGCTCGACCAGGCCGCGGACGCCAGCGGACTCGAGGTGCACGTGCGCACCAGGCGCGGCAGCCCGGCGCGGGAACTCGCCTCGATCGCGGCCGAGTTCAGCGCGGACGCCCTCGTGATCGGGGCGCCCCGCCACTTCTGGCACCACCTGATCGGGTCGGTGCCTAGCTGGCTCGCCCGCAACGCTCGCTGTCCGGTCATCGTGGTTCCTTAGTCACTTCCTCAAAGTCAAAGTCAACTTCGAAGTCAAAAGCTTGGGGACAGGCCTGTGACGCCGGGAGATGACCCGCGACGCTCCTTCGGAAGGTCGCGGGCCCATCTCCCGGACGTCACTGGCTCCCTCTGGCTCGTAGCTCAAAGTCAAAAGCCAAGATCAAAAACAAAGGTCAAGAACCAAGATCAAAGGGCAAGTGTCCGAACGAGGTCAGGGTCCACACTGACCGTCCCATGGCACCACGAGGCCGTGTTCGCATTTAGCGCCTTGACATTGCTGTGGGGTGCTGCCGCCGACGTCGGGCGTGCCATCTCCGAATGCGGACATATCACTCAGACGCAAGCTTGGCCTCAAGCGAGGGACCCGCGCCGAGCCACTTTCCTGGGGCAGAGCCCCCACGCCGATGTCGGCGAAGCCGACAGCCGGGGGGTCCGGGGGGTCGTCCCCCCGGGAGATACAGAGGAGAGGGGAAGATGAGCGAAGCTCATCGAACAGGCGTGGGCGAGGAGGGATTTGAACCCTCACATCCTTTCGGACACACGGACCTGAACCGTGCGCGTCTGCCGTTCCGCCACTCGCCCGAGTGAGGACGACTTAGGTTAGCACGGCGGTCACCGTGCTCGTGCCCGCTCTCGTTGCGCTTCCGGCTCTGTGCGCTGCGCTTACCCCCTACAACTTCCCAGACCCCGGATAACATCAGATGGATAACAAGCCGAAGGGAGGGTCACCCGGTGGGAGTTCTGCAGCGCTTCGAACGACGGCTTGAGGGCATGGTCGAGGGGACGTTCGCGCGGGTTTTCAAGTCTGAGCTGCAGCCAGTTGAGGTTGCGAGCGCCGTACAGCACGAGATGGACGAGCGGGCGGCGATCGTGGCGCAGGGCCGCACGCTGGTGCCGAACGACTTTGTGGTCGAGATTGCGCAGACCGATGCCGAGCGGCTCGACATCATGGTGGAGAGCCTGAGCGTTGAGCTGGCGACGCTTGCCCGAGACCACGCTAAGGAACAGGGGTACTCGTTTGTCGGGCCGGTGCGGATCCGGTTCGAGGGTGTTCCCGATCTTGCGACGGGCATGTTCCGCATCCGTTCCGGGGTGATCCGCGGGCACACGGTTGAGGCCGGCGAGGTTCGGCAGCCGGTCAGCGACTTTCCGCGGGGTGGCGGTGGCGCGTTCCCAGGCAGGCCGCGGCTTGTGGTGGCCGGATCGCAGCCGGGCACTGGCATGGAGACGGGCAGCACCTATGAGCTTCAGACACCCGTGACCCTGCTCGGCCGCGGAACGGATTGCGACCTGCGCATGGTTGATCCCGGTGTCTCGCGGCACCATGCCGAGTTGCGCGTGGAAGACGGCCAGGTTGTCCTCGTGGACCTCGGTTCGACCAATGGCACGTTCGTGAACGGGCAGCCCATGCGCCGCGTGGTTCTCACCGACGGCACCAACGTCACGCTAGGCCGCACCACATTGGTTTTCCATCAAGACATGAGGTATTGATCAGCGCTCGCTTGGTAGTTGCTAGATAGGCGCCAGAAGACCGAGGAGTGACTACCCTTAGGGCAGCCCAACCGACAGCGACGCAGAGCCGAGGAACCCAGCACGGAATGAACTCGCTCACCCTTACCCTCATCAGGGTGGCCTTCCTGGCCGTCCTGTGGCTTTTCGTCATCGCGGCGATCGGCGTGGTGCGCACGGACCTGCTCGGCACGGTAGCGACGAAGATGCGCAGGGGGCGGAACCAGCCGGTGCCGATGCAGCAGCCAAAGCCGCCGCGTCCGGTGCGACCGGGACGTGGGACGCCGCGCTTCCTAGTCGTCACCGAGGGCGGCCTGGCGGGCGTGAGCATCGACCTAACTGACCAGCAGATAACAATGGGCCGGGCGAATGACGCCACGCTCGTGCTGAATGACGACTACGCTTCCACGTACCATGCCCGGATTTTTCCTCAAGACGGACAGTGGCTCGTTGAGGACCTCGGCTCAACTAACGGTACCTACCTGGACCGGCAGAAGGTTGCCCGTCCGACCCCGGTGCCCGTAGGCGTGCCAATTCGCATCGGAAAGACCGCTCTGGAACTGCGCAGATGACACTAGCCCTCAGATTCGCGGTACGGTCCGACGTCGGTCTCCTCCGCGAGGGGAACGAAGACTCGGCATACGCCGGACCGCACCTGCTCGCGGTTGCGGACGGCATGGGAGGCCACGCGGCCGGCGAGGTGGCGAGTGCTGCCACGATTACGACGATCGCGCCGCTTGACGCGGAGGACCCGGGGCCCGATCTCGTTGGTGCGCTCGCCGACGCTGTCGCGACGGCCAACTTGCGCCTCCAGGAACTGATCATCTCCGACCCGGCGATCGAGGGCATGGGGACGACGCTGACCGCGCTGCTGTGGTCGGAGGGGTACGCGGCGCTTTGCCACATCGGCGACTCCCGTGCCTACCTGCTGCGCGACGGCCAGTTCATCCAGATCACCCACGATCACACGCTCGTGCAGTCGCTGGTCGACGAGGGCAAGATCACCGAAGACGACGTGGCCACGCACCCGCACCGGTCGCTGCTGCTTCGCGCACTTGACGGCAGGACGATCGCCGAGCCTGACCTGGCACCGCTCGAGACGTACCCCGGTGACCGCTTCTTGCTGTGCTCGGACGGCCTGTCCGGTGTGGTGACCGAGCAGACGCTGCACCAGACGCTCGCCTCGATGCGGGAACCGGACAAGGCGGCGCTCCGCCTCGTCGAACTCGCCATCAAGGGCGGCGGCCCCGACAACATCACCTGCATCGTGGCCGACGTCATCGACACGCAGGGCAGCCGGGTCCCGCCGACCTGGCAGCCCGTGTTCGCCGGCGCGGCGGCCAACGGAGCACCCGCCGACCTGCGCCCGCCGGCCCGGCAGAGTTCACCGGCGACCAGGGCCATGCGGCTGAGCAGGACCGCGCCGCAGCCGGTCATGCCGGAGGAGCCGACGACCGGCGTGTGGCCCACGGGACCGTCCGGCTTCCATGAGGGCTACACCGGGGCGTTCGACACGCAGGCGTTCGAGCCCGGTGGCTACGGGCCGACCGACGGGCGCACCAGCGACACCGGACCCAACCGGGCCAGGGACACCGCCGCCTTCGAGCGACCAGGTTCCTTCGCCGGGCCCGACGAGGACCAGGACGGCACGCAGGAGGACGCCAGGGGCGGGCGGCGCGGGGGCGGCCACCGCGCCAAGCACCACCGCGTCGACGATGATGACGACTACGCATCGAACGGCAAGCGCCGCTGGCCCATCGTGACGGCATCGCTTGCGCTGCTCGTACTGCTGCTCGGCGGTGGCTTCTACGGTTTCTGGCGGTACAACCAGAGCCAGTACTACGTCGGCGTCGACCAGAACGGATTCGTCTCTATCTTCCGCGGTACGAACCAGAGCCTCGCCGGCATCAGCCTTTCCAGCCTCGTGCAGCGGTCGACGCTCAAGGTCAGCCAGCTCCGCAGCAGCGACCAGACCACGCTCACCCAGACGATCACGCAGGGCAGCGTGAACGACGCGCAACTGCTGATCGACCAGCTCCAGGGCCAGGTCAACAACTGCAAGCAGCAGTGGCAGGCGGTCGCGGCGTGGCCCGGGAAGAACGCCGTCTACCAGGCCGACGTGGCGAACGCCGCCAAGAGCAAGGGCAAGATCAAGGTCCCCCCGAGCGCCAACCCCGGCCCGCAGCCGACCGCCCCGGAAGCCGCGAACTGCGCGCCAGAAGCGGCGTTCGGCATCACGACGACTCCGGCTCCGCCGGTCGCCGCTAGCTCGACGCCGAAGCCCACCACCACAAGCGCCAAGCCAACCACGACCCCAACGACGAGAGCCTCGGCAACCGCGTCCAAGACGCCGCAGGCGGCTGGGTGAGCAGCATGACGATGCCTTCTCCAGCGCTGGGCAGCCAGCCGACGGACGAGGCGGCGAACAGCCGACGGTCCACCGAGATGTGGATGATGCTGTTCGCGTGCGGCATCGTCGCCTTCGCCTTCGCCAACGTCGCGGCGAGCCTCAAGGACCAGCACGTTTCGACCATCGCCGAGTACATCATCGCGTTCCTGGTGATCGTCTTCGGCGCGCACCTCGCGGTCCGCCGCTGGGCACCGTACGCCGACCCGCTGCTGCTGCCGATCGCGACGGTGCTCAACGGCCTCGGCATCGTGATGATCTACCGGCTCAACCAGGCGGGACGCGACGGCAACGCGAGCGCAAACGGCCAGCCGATCGTGACGCTCAGCCACAGCGCGACCACCACGCAGATCATCTACTCGGTGATTGGCGTCGTCGTCCTCGTGGTGTTCCTCGCGTTCATCAAGGACCTCAAGGCCCTGCAGCCCTTCACCTACATATTCGGCCTGGCGGGCATGTTTCTCATCGCGATACCCGCGCTGCTGCCGTCGTCCATCAGCGGTATAGCGGGTACCAGCGCCAAGATCCAGGTCAGCATCGGCGGCTTCTCCATCCAGCCCGAGGAGTTCGGGAAGCTCCTGCTCGCGGCCTCATTCGCCAGCTACCTGGTGGTCAACGGCAGGAAGCTCTCGCTGCTGACGGAGAAGTGGTGGATCTTCAGCCTCCCGAGGCGGCGCGACCTCGCCCCGATCCTGGTGGTCTGGGCGGTCAGCATGCTCATTCTGATCTTCGAGAGTGACATCGGCACCAGCGCGGTGTTCATGGGCCTGTTCGTCGCGATGCTTTACATCGCGACGGGGCGCAGGTCGTGGGCCATCCTCGGCTTCCTGCTCTTCGTCGCGGGCGCCTTCCTCACGGCCAAGCTCGTGCCGCACGTGGGGGTGCGGTTCAGCGTCTGGCTCCATCCGTTCACCAACGCGAACCTCCTGCAGGGCAGCCAGCCCTCTTACCAGACCGCACAGGGCCTGTACGGCTTTGGGAACGGCGGCCTGCTCGGCAAGGGGCTGGGCAACGGCCAGCCCTTCTGGACGCCGCTCGTGCAGAGCGACGAGATCTTCAGCGCGTTCGGCGAGGAACTCGGCCTAGCCGGCGTGATGGCGATGCTGCTGCTCTATGGACTCTTCGTTCAGCGCGGCCTCCGCACCGCGATGCTGGTCAAGGACGACTACTCCAAGCTGCTCGCGAGCGGGCTGTCGTTCATGTTCGCCCTGCAGGTCTTCGTGATCGTCGGCGGCGTGACCAACCTGATCCCGTTTGCGGGCATCACGACCCCGTTCCTGTCACAGGGCGGGTCGAGCCTGATCTCGAGCTGGCTGCTCGTCGCGGTGCTGGCGCGGCTGAGCGATACCGCGCGCCGCCCGGCGCCCAAACCGATCCAAGACGAGGGGATGACCCAGGTGGTGTCGCTCCGATGACCGGAATGAACCGCCCGATCAAGCGGATCGCGCTCGCGGTCCTCGTGATGTTCGTGATCCTGCTCATCAACGCGAACTACCTGCAGGGCGTGCAAGCGAACAGCCTGTCCACCAGACCGCTCAACGACCGCGCCGAGTACAACCAGAACTCGGTGCAGCGGGGCAACATCGTGACCGCCGACGGCGTGGCGGTGGCCACCACGAAGCCGTCCAACGACCTGTTCAAGTACCAGCGGGTGTATCCGAACGGAGCGGTGTACGCGCCGGTCACCGGTTACGACACGGTCTTCACCCAGTCGCAGGCGCCCAACTACGCCAGCGGTGTCGAGCGCGCGGAGAACTCCCTGCTGACCGGCACCGGGTCGCAGCTCGCGTTCCGCAACTTCATCGACATGATCACCAACAAGCCGCAGAAGGGCGCGACCGTCCAGCTGACGGTCAACTCCAAGGCGCAGGCCGCGGCCTACCAGCAGCTGCAGGCGACGCTCCAGGGCAAGACCATCAACGGCAAGCAGCAGGTCGGCGGCGTGGTCGCGCTCAACCCGGCCACCGGCGCGATCCTGGCCATGGCCTCCTACCCGAGCTACGACCCGAATCAGCTCGCGGTGCACGACACCACCACGCTCAACAAGGTCGACAGCCAGCTCACCGCCCAGGACCCGAGCCCGCTGCTGAACAACGCGACCGAGACCACCCTGCCGCCCGGCTCGACGTTCAAGATCGTCACCAGCTCGGCTTGGTACACCCAGGACCCGGCGAGGAACCCGAACACGGTCGTCTCCTCGCCGCAGCCGCTCACGCTGCCCAACGGGAACACGCTGAGCAACGACAACGGCGAGCAGTGCGGCAACGGGTCCGGCCAGACCGCCGTGCTCTTCGCGTTCGCTCAGTCTTGCAACACCCCGTTCGCCAACATCGGCATCCAGCTCGGCGGCTCGACGATCAAGTCGATGGCATCGCAGTACGGCCTGAACAACCCGGCCGCGCAGGACATCAACGGCGTGGACGTCGCGGCGTCCAACTTCACCGCGGAGACCGACAAGTCGTTCACCGCCTTCGACGCGATCGGTCAGCACGACACCACGGTGACGCCGCTGCAAGAGGCGATGTTCGCGGCGACGGTCGCCAACGGCGGCACGCTGATGAAGCCGTACCTCGTGCAGCAGGTCACGGCCAGCGACCTGTCGGTCGTGAGCCAGACGCAGCCGCAGCAGCTCGGCCAGCCGATATCGGGCACGGTCGCCGGCTACGAGAAGCAGATGATGACCGCCGTGGTGCAGCAGCAAGAGGGCACCGGGTTCGCGTTCAACTCGAACAATGAGAACGGCCTGGTCATCGCAGGCAAGACCGGCACCGCGCAGAACGGTGCGAGCACCCAGCCAGATGCCGTATTCACGGCATTTGCCCCAGCTGACAACCCTAAGATAGCTGTGGGCGTCATGATAGAAGGCGGGGGCTATGGGGCTGCCGCAGCCGCGCCCATCGCCGTCGCGGTCATCAAGGCCTATCTGGCAACCCTGGGGAATCAATGACAATGGCCGACTACGTCCTCGACGACCGCTACACGTTGATCGAGCGGATCGCCACCGGCGGCATGGGCGAGGTCTGGCGGGGCAGCGACCAGATCCTCGGCCGGCCGGTAGCGATCAAGATGCTGGCCGCCATGCACGCGGGCGATGAGCAGTTCCGGGCGCGGTTCCGCGCGGAGGCCAGGTACGCGTCGTCGCTGGCGCACCCGGGGATCACCCGGGTGTTCGACTACGGCGAGGAGAGCCCACTCGGCGGTCCCTACCTGGTCATGGAACTGGTTGACGGGCAGCCGCTTTCCGAGATCATCGAGCGGTACGGCCGGCTCGACCCGTACGTGGCCCTGGACATCGTCGCCCAGGCCGCCCGCGCGCTGGACGCGGCGCACCGGGCCGGCATCGTGCACC
>Ga0102924_1000814_pt1 | contig 37413 bp, 25 predicted proteins | sample PaiPotPPM11metaG_FD_80116 | JGI IMG/M metagenome (GOLD analysis project Ga0102924, IMG submission 80116) | Iron sulfur acid spring bacterial and archeal communities from Banff, Canada, to study Microbial Dark Matter (Phase II) - Paint Pots PPM... ...
CCCTACCCCAACGCCTACCTCCCTTCCCACACCTCCGTCGACCTCGCCCTCGGCAAATCCTTCGGCGACAAGTTCACCGCATCCATTACCGCGACCAACGTCTCCAACCGCCGCCTCCTCCTCGACAACTCCCTCACCTTCGGCGGCTTCCACTACAACGACCCCCGCCAGCTCTCCGCCGAACTCCGCTACCGCTTCCACTTCTAACCGCGCTTCAACCTCACGGCTCACACCTCAGAGCTCACAACTGATGCCTGATCGCCGATAGCTGATAGCTGAAAATCAAAAACCGAATTGCCTTCACCCAAACCCAGGAGCCTCATCCATCCCAGCTTCATCGCATGAATGGCGTGCAAACCGCTACACTCTACACAGCACGTATGCGCATCTTCACCCGCTATATCCTCCGCGAAGTCGTCTCCTACGCCCTCCTCGGCGGAGTCCTCTTCACCTTCGTGCTCTTCATGCGCGATCTGCACAAGATCCTCGACATCCTCGTCCGCGACTCCGCCTCCTTGACCGACGCGATTCGCATCTTCGGCGACATGCTGCCGACCACCCTCACCGTCACCATCCCGACCGCCGTCCTCGCCGGCATTCTCCTCGGCCTCTCCCGCCTCGCCGCCGACTCTGAAGTCACCGCCATGCGCGCCAGCGGCATCGGCGCTCTCTCCTTCGTCCGCATCGTCTCCATCCTCTCCGTCACCGCGCTCGCCCTCGGCCTCGCCAACGCCCTCTACTTCGCCCCGCACGGCGCCGCCGATCTCCTCCGCCTCGAAGAAGAACTCAAGTCCTCCCAGGTATCCTTTGAAGTCCAGCCCCGCGTCTTCTACGAAGACTTCAAGGACAAAGTCCTCTATGTCCAGCAGGTCCACCAGGCCTCCGGCGCCGCCGTCTGGCACAACGTCTTCCTCGCGGACCTCACCGAGCCCACCAGTCCCAACAACGTCACCACAGCAGACCATGCCATCGTCACCAACTCCGGCTCAGCCGACACCGGCAACACCATCCTCCACATGACCAACGTCGGCGAGCACACCATCTCCGCCACCGACGCCACCCAGTACGACTTCCAGACCTACCAGTCCACCGACCTTCCCCTCCAGCTCGACTCCCAGGACGACACCCACATCTCGCGCACCAGCACGCCGCTCCAGGCGCTGCCCCTCAGCGAACTCTGGCGCCGCGCCCGCACCGGCGCACCTGCCGGCCACCTCTTCGCCAACACCCGCGACGCCCGCACCGCGCAGATCGAACTCAACATCCGCTTCTCCTACCCCTTCGCCTGCCTCGTCCTCATGCTCATCGGCGTCCCGCTCGGTCTCTCCTCCAAGCGCGGCGGCAAGAGCACCGGCTTCGTTCTCACCCTGCTGCTCGTCTTCGCCTACTACCTCATCTCCAACCTCGGCGTCGCCTTCGCCAAGTCCGGCAAGGTCTCGCCCTTTCTCGGCGTCTGGGGCGCGAACCTCTTCTTCGCCGCCTTCGGCATCATCCTCCTGCAGCAGCTCGCCGGCAGCGGCGTCATCCTCAACTTCTTCACCTCCGCCGCCGCCACCCTCAGCAAAGCCCTCGCCGGCATCGCACCCCGCAGGGTCGTCGTCGCCCTCTCCCGCCTGGCCAACCCCGGCCGCACTCTGGACGTCGACGCCTCAGGCCTCTCCGCTGACCCCACCGAACCCGACCCCAACCATCCTCATCCACGCCACCCCGGCACCACCCTCGTCCAGCGCATGCGCCGCCTCTTCAAGACCAGCTTCCCTCTGCTGCTCGACGAGTACGTCATGCGCTCCTACGCCGCCAACTTCCTCGTCTCCCTCAGTACCTTCGCCCTGCTCTATGTCGTGTTCACCTTCTTCGAACTCATGGGCGATATCATCCGCAACCAGACCCCCTTCGTCATCGTCGGCGAATACCTTATCAACCTCGTCCCCTACATCGTCTCCAACGTCACCCCGCTCTGTTCGCTGCTCGCAGTCCTCATCACCTTCGGCGCCCTTAACCGCGCCTCCGAACTCACCGCAATGAAGGCCACCGGCATCAGCCTCTACCGCGTCGTCGCACCGATCCTCATCCTCGCCGCCGTCGTCTCCGCCGCCCTCTTCGCCTTCAACGAGTCCTATCTCCCCGAAGCCAACCGCCGTCAGGAAGAGCTCCGCGCCGCCATCAAGAACAAGCCCGCCCAGACCTTCAACCTGGCCGGCCGCACCTGGATCTCCGGCAAAACCGACGAAGCCGGCGCCCCCGCCCGCATCTTCTACTACCAGGCCTTCGACGCAAACCACGACGTCTTCGCCAACCTCACCGTCTTCGAGTTCGACCCCCACACCTTCACCCTCCAGCGCCGCGTCTTCGCCGCCAACGTCCGCTGGAACCCCATCGTTTCCCGCTGGATCTTCGTCAACGGTTGGGAGCGCTCCTTCTCCGGCGAAGCTATGGTCCCGGGCTCCTACAAAACCTTCCCCGTCGCCACCTTCCCCGAAATTCGCGAGCAGCCTGACTACTTCAAAAAAGAAGACAAGCCCTCGGACGAGATGTCCTACAACGAACTCACCAGCTACATCACCGACCTGCGCCAGTCCGGCTTCGACACCGTCGCCCTCCGCGTCCAGCTCGCCAACAAGCTCGCCGTCCCCGCCATTACCCTTGTCATGGCCATCATTGCAGTCCCATTCGCCCTCTCGATGGGCAAACGCGGCGGCCTCATCGGCATCGCCACCGCCATCGGCGTTGCCATCGCCTACTGGTCCATCGCCGCCGTCTTCAGCGAGATGGGCAATATCAACACACTCCCCCCATCCCTCGCTGCCTGGTCCCCCGACCTCCTCTTCGGCATCGCCGGCACCTACCTCCTCCTCCGCACCCCGACCTGACGCACCCCGAGGCTTCCGCAAAAGTGGATAGCGTCATTCTGACTCGAAGAGTCAGAATCTCCGTCGTTGTTGTTCGGAGTAGCAGCGGGCTTCAGCCCGCGGTGGAACGGCACTTGAATCGGGGGGGCTTTAGCCCTGGGCACACACAAAGGCCCGGCTCACACCGGGCCTTCGCAATTGCTCTCCATCCCAAACCTACATCTTCTTCAGCACCACCGTCATCGTCGACACCGAGGGCTCCGGCGTCACGTCCGTCTCCGTAATCGTCTTCCCGTCCGCGCTCAGCGTGAACGTGTTGTTCCGCCGCGCCACGCCTTTGTCATCGCTGTACGTCACCTTCAGCGTGTGCGGATCGGCCAGCTTGATGGACATCGTTCCCCCCAGGGGGAACTTCGTCGGTGTCCCATCCAATTTGCTGGAGGTCGGCGACGGAGCGTCCGTCTCTTTGAAGTCGACCATGTCCCCCTTCACGGCGATCGTCAGGACGCCCTTGTCATCCGACGACTCATTCTTGATCTCCTTCCACTCGCCCGCCGGTCCCGGGCCGCCCGAAACCCGCGTGGCAGTGGTCGTCATCGTAAACTCCGGCCCGTCAGCTGGAAAAACCTGCGACTTGCTGGTCCGCGTCTTGCCGTCCGCAGAGACCGAAATCGTCACTTTCCGAGTCGTCTTGCCGTCTTTCGTAATCGTCAGCGAATACCCAGTCGCCGTCTTCACGCAGGCCGTCATGGTGTCGTCCGTCTTCTGCGGCTTGCCGTCGCACACGATCTTCGGCTGCGCCTTGCCGCCCCGTGTCATCGTGAAACCGTCCGTATCCACAGCCATGGAATAGGTCGGCCCGGAGTACTTGTAGCTCGACGGTTCAGCCTTCCACGAACCGTTCCAAGGATTAGCCTGCGCAATCGCAGACTGTTGCAGCGCGAAAAAACACGACAGCGCAAGAACGCTCATACCAAAACGTTTCATCATGATTCGCCTCGTTCAAACTGGATTTTTGGGGGGCCGATGCCGCCCGGGGAGGGATGGGCGGACAGCGTCATACTCTGCCTCCGTTTCGCACCCTGTCAAGCTCGCCGTAACCCTAATCCATTCCGATCCAATGCCGTACCCGACTCGTATCCCAGGAGGCGCGCCAAGGCCCCGCAGCAATCAGGCACTCACAATCCGGCCCCAAATTCCTGTCAAGCCCCAGGAATCGTGGAAAACCCGCCATTCCCCTCAAACCAAATGGGATCGCCCCAAAAGAAAGAGTGCCGACGAGTTATGTCCCATTTCGTACACTTAAGAGAGTGGAGAAATACGCAGAAAGCCGTCGCGAAAACCACTTGGCACCTAGCGCCTAGCACCTAGCACCTAGGAACTAGCAACTAGCATGTAAATCTATACTTCCGGGTATATACAAACGCGGATAACTCTGAATCAGAACCACTTAACTTGATATACCCCCGGGGGGGGGTAATACCCTACTGGCCACCGCCGCCGCCTGCCGCGGCGCTCAGGTTGAAGATTGGGAGGTAGAGCGCAATCAGAATGGTGACCACAACCACGCCCATGACGATCAGGATCGCCGGCTCGATCAGGCTCATCACCGCCGTCAGGTTCGTCTCCACGTCTTCTTCAAAGAACTCCGCCACCGAGTTCAGCATCGCCGGCAGTGCACCCGTCGACTCGCCAACTTCGATCATTTCGATGGCCAGTTCCGGAAAGATCTTCGTCGCTTCCAGGCTCGAGGAGAGTCCCTTGCCCTCGCGCACCGTCTCCACGCTCGAGAACACGGCATTGCTGATCTGCTTCGAGTCGATCGACCGCGCCGCTGTCTCCAGGCTCGGCACCAGCGGCAGTCCGCCGTTCAGCAGCGTCGAGAGAGTCCGCGAGAATAGCCCGACCTGGTACTTCAACCAGACGCTCCCGATCAGCGGCAACGCGATCCGCACCCGGTCCACCAGCGTCGCGCCCCGGTCGGTCTTGGTCCAGCGGACGAACAGGAAGATCAGCAGCGCCAGCACTGCCGCCGCGTAGATCCCGTAACTCTGCGCGTCTTTGCCCAGCGCCAGCAGGAACAGCGTCAGCGCCGGCAGCTTGGTCCCCAGTTGCTCGTAGAGTTCGGCGAACCGCGGCACCACGAACGTGATCAGGAAGATGAACAGCAGGACCACCATCACGATCAGCACCGCAGGGTAGATCAGGCTCGCAGTCAGCTTCTTGCGAAAAGTCAGGCTCACCCGCTGAAAGTCGAGGTATCGCTGCAGAACTTCTTCCAGGTTGCCCGACCGCTCGCCCGCCAGCAGCGTCGTCGTGTACACGATCGGAAACCCACCCTGCGCCTCGAACGACTCCGAGATCGACTCGCCGTTCTTCACCCGCGTCGCAACGTCCTCGAGCTGCGCGCGGAAGTGCGGCACCTTCTGCCTGCGCGCCAGCAGCTCGATTGCGCTCAGGATCGGAAGTCCAGCGCGGATCAACGTCAGGAACTGCTGGTTGAAGACCAGGAACGTCTCCAGCTTTACCTTCTTGGCCTTGCCGGACGCCAACAGCCCGCGCGCCTTGACGGAGTAAACGTAGTAGCCAGCCTGCGTGAACCGCGCCCGCAGTTCTTCTTCCGTGGCGGCCGAGTGCGTCTGTTCCTGCACCTTCCCACGCTCGTCTGCCAGCTTGATTACGTACTCAGTCATAAGGCTCTGTCTATCTTAGACGCTTCTCGCAATCATTCCTCACCGCCGCCTCCGAACCAGCACTCAGATCGCAAGCGACGCACCTGGCCCCGGCTTCTCGATCCAGTGCAGCAGCCGGAATATCGCCCACTCGAACGGGCTGAGCAGCGGATAAATGCCGAATAGAAAGTCGGGCAGCGGAATCGTCTCCCACATGCGGGCCCGGAACAGTACGCGCAACAACAGCTCATAGCGGTAACGAAAGCTCCGCCGTAGTCCAAGCTCGAACGCCAGCGTCGTGCCGATCGGGATGCTGTCGCGGTCGCCAAGGAAGCCGTCCTGCGCCAGCGCCTGATCGGCATAGCGCAGAATATGCGTCACCGTGGCATCGCTCGCCGGCAGCAGCCGCGAACTCCAGTGGTCCAGGTCCAAATAGCGCCGCACCAGCATCAGCGTCGCCGTCAGCTCCGGAAGTATGCCGTATTTGGCGGCCAAGTCAGCCAGTGCGTCCAGCTGGGCCTCATCCATGTCACGCACCTGGGCTGCAACGTCGACCAGCGCCTTGAAGTAGAGCCAGCCGTCCAGCGTCCCATGGACGCAGAGGTAAAGCAGCCCTTCCATCCGCGGTGGCGTGTCCACCTTGAAGCTGCCGAAAGCGACGGTTTTCGGATCGCCCGCCGCGCACAGGTCGGCGCCCGGCATCTCGCTGTTGCGGAAGCACCGCCAGTGCAGGTCAACCTCGAAGCCCATCGCGCGGTTCTCGTAGGCCAGATCCTTCCAGTGCGAACGGTAGAAAGCGAGCCGCTTTGGCGAGAAGCGCTCCACTCTGAAGAGGCCGCTGTAGCCAAAGCCGCGCAGCACCCGGTCGGCCTCCATGATCGACGACTCGTCGATCAGCAGGTCCAGATCGCCGGCGCTGCGCAGGCTGAGATCTCCGAAGATCGACTGCGCCAGCGGCAGTCCCTTCAGGACGCGCACCGGGATGCCGTGAGCCTGGAGTTGCTGAACCACCCGCCGCAGTTCGGCGAGACAACGCAGCGATCGATGCGCGCTTTGCGTCGCCAGCCGCTGTAGTTCGGCAACCACAAAACGGAGTTCTGGAGAGGAGGCGGAACCTTTCACGGCGGCATGGAGGTTGTGCGCGACCAGCGGCACCAGCCGATGATGCTGAACCAGCAGAAGAAAGCGCTGCCAATCCAGCTTCCCGACGGACAATGTTTGGATCAGTTGACAGTCGTCTGGCCGCAGCGGCCAGCCGGCACACGCCAGAAGCAGGTCAAGTTCCGGCGACAGGTCAGCCTGCCGATTCATGGATGTCTCCGGAGGATGATGCGGTCGATCCTGCAAGTCTCCAGCCTCTCTGCGAGAGATACATACAATACATGAGAGTCGGATGAATCCTGGACTGCTGCCTGTGTCCAACCAACTCGTTGACTGGCTTCTGCCGTCTGATACCTTTTGTCGAAGCCGTGATACCTGTATCGTACAGAAAGCAGAGTGTTCAATGTCAGTTTCGGCTGGCTGAACCGCCGAAGTACCAAGGAACGAATTTCATGGAGCAGCAGGAAATAAGGCAGGATTCTGTCGTCCGCTGGAGCCCGGAAGCCGTGGCGACCGAGGTCAACGACGAAGTTGTCCTGATGAACTTTGAGCGGAACCGTTGTTATGGCCTCGGCGTCACAGGCAGCGATATCTGGCGGCGTCTCGAAGTGCCCACGCACGTATCGGAACTGCTGACGCAGCTGGAAACGGTCTATGACGCACCGTCCGGCCAGATTGAATCGGACGTACTGAAGACTCTCAGGGAGCTTGCCGCCGAGGGTTTAATCGAAGTGTGCGCTGCGAACGAGTAATCCCTGGCTGTTCCTCAGCCGTGGACCGACGCGACTGCTTTCTTTTCGTGCTCGACCAGGTACCAGTCGACGGTCTTCGCCAACCCCTCGTGGAACTGGACCTTCGGCTGATACCCCAGTTCTCTGGAAGCGCGGCCGATGTCGGCCAGCGAATGCTTGATGTCGCCCTCCCTTTCAGGCCCATAAATGGGACGGTTCGGGAATCCCAGCCGGCCGGCAATCACGTCGTAGACCTCGTTGAGCGTGTGGCTCTTGCCGGTCCCGACGTTGAACACCCGACCCGTCGCGACGGTACTGGGAGCCACGCAGGCAAGCAGGTTGGCGCTGACGGCGTTGTCCACGAAGTTGAAGTCGCGACTGGTAAGCCCGTCGCCGAAGATGGTCGGCGTCTCTCCCGCCATCATCTTGTAGGTGAACTGCGCGATGACGCCGGAGTATGGCGAGTCGGCCGCCTGCCGCGGGCCAAAGATGTTGAAGTAGCGCAGGCAGACGCCTTCCAAACCGTAAGAGCGGTAGAAAGACTGAATGTAGTACTCGCAGGTGAGCTTCTGCACCGCGTAGGGCGACAGCGGCTGCGGCAGCATCTCCTCGTGCTTGGGCTGGGTCGGCTGGTCGCCATAGGCCGATGAAGACGCGGCATAGACAATGCGGCGGACCTTTGCGTCGCGCGCAGCGATCAATACATTGAGCGTCCCGTTGACGTTGGCCTCGTGCGAGCCGACCGGATCCTTCACCGAACGCGGAACCGAGGCGACCGCTGCCTGGTGGAGAACATAGTCAACACCCTGGCACGCAGACCTCATGCCTGGGACGTCCTGAATATCCATTTTCTCGAAGGAGATCTCGTGGCGAATGTCGGCAAGATTCTCAAGGTCGCCGTTCGAGAGATTATCGACGCCTCGTACTTCATGTCCCTGCTCGACCAACTTGCGTGCGAGTGTCGAGCCAATGAAACCAGCAATTCCAGTGATCAAGTAACGGGCCATCTATCCCTCACGCAATTGTTCAGATCTTGCCAATTGGATGTTGTTTCAAAAATATGCGTTGACTCCGCCGGAACTTGCACGAACATTTCTACGGCGAAACTGAATCATCAATACGAGGCTACAGTCTCGCGAGAAGCCTCCACTGCCGTCGATGCCACTTTCGTGCAGTGCGGTGTTGCGATGCGAGCTCTTTCGTATATCCGCAACTAAGAGGGTACAAGAACATCATAGTTGAGTCGCCCAAAGCGTTCGCAAAAAAGGTAGATACAATAATGCTGGACATGCCGAATACGAATCTTGCCGCTCTGCCGCAGGACGCCCAGGAGCGTCTCCAGAGACTTAAGACGCGCACAGCCAGTATCGGGGTCATCGGACTCGGATACGTCGGATTGCCGCTTTCGCTGCTTCTCGCCGAGGCCGGCTTCAAAGTAACGGGCTTCGACGTCGATGAAGAGAAAGTGACAGATCTTGAGTCCGGCCGCTCCTATATCTTTCGCATTCAGGCTGCGGAGATTCAGGACGCGCACAAACAAGGATTTAGAGCGACTACCGACTTCGCGCACCTCTCCCAACAGGACGCCATCATTCTCTGCGTTCCGACGCCGCTGACGGAGCACCGCGAACCCGATACGAGCTACGTGGAGAACACCGCCAAGTCGGTGGCGCCGTGGATCCAGGAAGGCCAACTGGTCGTGCTGGAGAGCACAACTTACCCCGGAACGACGGAGGGTTTATTGATTCCGATCCTCGAGGCTGGAAACGCACACGGCCTGAAGGTGCAGACCAATGGGATTCCGAAGGAACGTGGTGTCTTCTACGTTGCCTACTCGCCTGAGCGCGAAGATCCCAGTAATGTCACGGTGGCCCGGCGCGATATACCGAAGGTCGTTGGTGGCCACGAACCGATCGCTACAGAACTTGCTGCGGCGCTGTACGAGGGGGTATTCACGCGCGCGGTCCGCGTCTCCTCGACGCGCGTCGCGGAGATGACCAAGCTGTTGGAAAATATCTACCGTTGCGTCAACATTGCCCTGGTGAATGAGCTGAAGTTGCTGTCCCTCCAGATGGGCGTGGACATATGGGAGGTCATCGACGCAGCCTCGACGAAGCCGTTCGGTTTTCAACCGTTCTATCCCGGGCCGGGGCTCGGTGGCCATTGCATTCCCATCGATCCGTTTTACCTGAGTTGGAAGGCGAAGGAATACGACTTCAACACCCGGTTCATCGAACTGGCCGGAGAGGTGAATGGCGCGATGCCCGCGCACGTGGCGCAGTATGTTGCGAAAGCCCTGAATCATCACAAGAAGGCCATGAACGGTTCGCGGATTCTAATGCTGGGCATGGCCTACAAAAAGGACGTCGACGACCTTCGCGAATCGCCTTCCCTGACGGTCATTGAATTGCTGCGCGAACAGGGTGCAGAGGTTTTCTATAACGATCCGTATTTCCCTACCGTCGGCCGCGGTCGTCATTACAACCTGAATATGACATGCACGCCGCTCGATAATCTTGCGCAGTATGACTGCGTGCTGATCATGACGGACCACTCCGACTACGACTACCAGGACATTGTGAGTCAGTCGAAGCTGGTGGTGGATACGCGCAATGCGACCAAGGGAATCGCGTCCGCGAATATCGTGCGCTGCTAGATCGGCGCACTCAGTGTGATTCATTCTGAATCCGCCAGCGAGTCTGCGCCCGCATAAACCCAGATAAATCGTCTGTGACCGTCGTCACGTCTCCCATCATCGCAGATGATGCGCGGGCGTTCGCGGGTCGATAACCACAAAGTGTCAGCAACCCGAACCTTTAGGGTCAGTTCTGGGCCGGAAAGTGGCACAGAACAGCAGCCTTTGGGTAGCTGTAATGCGCTTCTGTGGTCGATAGGGTGGATATCGAAGGCCGTTACCAAAGGGATAACGTCTCGCGCGCCAACCCCGAATGTTACGACCGGTTATTGATGACTTCTTTATGGGCTAGAGGTGAGTTTTGAAAATTGTAAAAGTGATCGGGACCTGTTTCGGGATCGCCGTCTGTTCTTTCCTTCTTCTTTCCTCCGCGGTAACGGCGGTGGCACAGGTTTCTATTACGGCAAATACGCCAGCTTACAACTTTCAAGTGTTGCCCGGATCAACCCGGCAGATCAATGTCAATATCGCCGGGGGAACGATCAATCGGGTTAACTGGAGCGTACTGTCAACCACCGGCGGAGCCTATGCGACGCTGACAACGCCCTCCACCACTCAAGTATCGTCGATCGCTTCCGAGCTGCCGACCGTCCAGGTCAACATTGGGAGTGGCGCGGGAACGTGTTCCATCTCCGGATCCATCGGCGCCTATACCGTGTCGTCGACGGCAACGGTAACCGTTCAGGCCCAGTCGGTTGACGACACGACCAAGACTGCCAAGTTTCTCTTTAATGTTTGCGCGAAGACGACGAACGTGATCGTGGCTCCCGCTTACCAGCAGGCCTACAAATCGCAGCACCGGACCATTCAGTCGTGGGTGTCGGGCGATACCGACGAGACTGGAACGTGGACGATCGTCTCCCAGCCAAGCAACGGAGACGGTAAGCTCGCCGACACGACCAACCGCGACGCGGACTTTGTGGCGACTGTGACCGGCCGTTACACCCTGAAATACACCAGCACCAGCAACAGCTCCCAGAGCGCGACTGCGATTGTTTATGTGTCCCCGAACTCAATGCCTTCCTACGCGGCGACACCAAACGGCACGGAGCCCCGCGAATGCTATGTGGATCCCGCGCTGACCGGCGGAGACTACGAAGTGGGTGCTGGAAAGGCGTATACGACCATCCAGTCAACGCCTGCGGCTAACCAGATCACGGCGGGCTCGATCATTCGCATCTGGAATACCGATACGACCGGCTCGAACCCTTCGACCTACCATGAGTACTACCAGGTCAACACCAGCGGTACCCCAACGCAGCCAATCCTGATCTGCGGCGTGCCCGATTCTCACGGCAACCTCCCGATTGTTGATGGCAGCAACGCAACCGGGCAGTTAGGTGTCAGCCCCTACGCAGCCGCCGGCTTCGGAGTAATCTCCACCTGGGGTGGAGGGTATGGCAACGGAACTCCGTATGGCTATTGGCAAGGTGGGTCGGCAGGGCCGTCCTACGTCGACATCACTGGACTGCATGTTCGTAACGCCACACCTGGCGTCACCTACACGCCTCCGGGTGGTGGAGCTGCCACGCAATACATCACCGGCGCCTCCTGCCTGAACATCCGGTCTGGCTCCTACCTGGACCTCAGCGGAAATGATCTTGACACCTGCACCAACGGTATCTTTACGGCAGAGAACACGAACAGCGCCTGGGCGCCCGTAACCCAGGAGATCACGGTTGTAGGCAACCACGTTCACGGATCGGGTTGGGCCGGCGACTCCACCGAGCACCAACTCTACCTCCAGAGCTTCTACATGATGGTGCAGGGAAACCGGGTAGACCAGTATCTCTCGACTGCGACTGGATCGAATCTGAAGTTCCGCGGCGTGGAGGGTATCTTCCGTTACAACTACCTCGGCTTGAGTACATCTGGCACCACCGGACCGGCCCGTGAAGTGGACTTGGTTGAAAATCAGGACGCTTCCAATTACGTGACCTTCGAACAGTACCTGAGTGCCCCGGGCCAGACGACTTGCGCCTATTCCATGTGGTGCCTCGGGGATACCGCCGGAGCCAACGTAATCGCTGCAAATCAGGAGTCCGCGCAAAAGGACTTTGTCTATGGCAACATCCTGCTGACTGCCGGCGGCGCGGAATACCAGATCCACTACTCCGAAGATCACGACGGAGGAATGGCGGCCCGCAACGGGGTGCTCTACTTCTCTAACAACACGATGGACAATGCCGAGGTGATCTTCGACACCAGCACTTCCGGTGGCTACGACACCTACTACCAGCCCAGGATCATGGCGGCCAACAACATCTTCTGGAACCCTGGCCAGATTGCATTCAATCATATTGAATCCATCATTCTGACTGCAGCAACGAACCTGGCCAAGACTGGCACGTTCAACATCGCGACGCCGATCGTGGGCGGCAGCTACAACGCAGGCACGGCATACGGCTGGCAGAGCGGTTGCGACTATACCTGCCAATGGCCGCTCAGCAATCCGATCAGCGCGCACTTGTATGGGTTGACCAGCGCAAACTACCTGTCCACAGCCACGCAACCGTACGACCCGACAACTTTCGTGCCTCCGAGTGGCTCTGCGGCGATCAGTGCAGGATCGGCGCCGACCGGACTCATGGCGCAGATGCCTCTGCGCTGGCAGTATTCGCTGACCACCGGCTCGCTTACCCCGCGTGTGTCTCCCCTGACAATCGGGGCAGAAGACCCGATTTCGGGCGCATCTTCCCCGGCGCCGACGGCGACACCGACGTTCAACCCGGCGGGCGGAACCTATTCCTCGGCACAGACGGTCGCGATCAGCACGACCTCGTCCTCGGCAACCATCTACTACACCACCGACGGTACGACTCCGACTTCCAGCTCGTCGGTGTACTCGAGCCCCATCACGGTCTCGGCTACCGAAACTGTGCAGGCCATTGCCATAGCCAGCGGTTCCACCAGCGCTGCGGGCTCCGCAAGCTACACCATCACCCCATCTGCACCTGCGCCGGCTTTCAGTCTTGCGCCAGGCACCTATACGTCGGCACAAACGGTGTCGATTACCACGGTCTCGGCGGGTTCCGCGCTGTCTTCCTCTGGATCCTCGACCACACCGAGCATTACCATCTACTACACCACCAACGGAACGACACCGACGGCCAGTTCGACGGTGTATAGCACGCCAATCACCGTTGCCTCCACGGAGACGCTGCAGGCCATCGCCATGGCGAGCGGCTACGCGCCCAGCGTGCCCGTCTCGGCTACCTACACCATCAGCAGCTCGGCGACAGCCACCCCGGCCTTCAACCCGGCCGGAGGCACCTACACCTCGGCGCAGACGGTGACAATCAGCACGACGACTCCCTCTGCAACCATCTACTACACCACCAACGGATCCACCCCGACGACCAGTTCGCCGGTGTACTCCGGACCGATCACCGTCTCGGCCACTGAGACGCTGAAGGCCATCGCGGTAGCCAGCGGCTCGACGGCCAGCGCGCCTGGCTCCGCCACCTACACCATCAGCACCTCGGCGGCAGCCACCCCGGCCTTCAGCCCGGCCGGAGGCACCTACACCTCGACGCAGACGGTGACGATCAGCACGACGACGCCTTCTGCAACCATCTACTACACCACCAACGGATCCACGCCGACGACCAGTTCCTCGGTCTACTCCGGGCCGATCACTGTCTCCGCCACTGAGACGCTGAACGCCATCGCGGTAGCCAGCGGCTTGACGACCAGCGCACCTGGCTCCGCCACCTACACCATCAATTCGCAGTCAGTAGCCTCGCCGAGCTTTATTCCGGCCGCAGGGACCTACGCCTCGACGCAGACGGTAACGCTCGTCTCAGCGTTGCACGGCGAGACGATCTACTACACCACTAATGGATCCACGCCGACGACCAGCTCTTCGGTGTACTCCGCACCGATCACCGTGTCTGCCACGGAGACCATCACGGCGATCGGGACGGCCAGCGGCTATTCGAACAGCGCGCCAGCCTCAGCCACTTACACCATCAATCCAGCCGCGGCAACACCAACGTTCAGTCCGGCTGGTGGTACCTATACCTCCGCGCAGAGAGTGGTGATCAGCACGACCACCCCCTCTGCAACCATCTACTACACCACCAACGGAACCACGCCGACCACCAGTTCGCCGGTGTACTCCGAGCCGATCACCGTCTCCACATCGGAGACTGTGAGCGCCATCGCGGTGGCCAGTGGATCCTCGGCCAGCACACCTGGCTCGGCCACCTACACCATCAATCTGGCGGCGGCGGCAACACCGACGTTCAGCCCGGCTGGCGGCACCTACGCCTCAACACAGACCGTGACCATCGGCACGACCACGCCCTCGGCGACCATCTACTACACCACCAACGGATCCACCCCGACGACCAGCTCGCCGGTGTACGCCGGGGCGATCACCGTCTCCGCTTCCGAGACGCTGAAGGCCATCGCGGTGGCCAGCGGCTCCTCGGCCAGCACGCCTGGCTCGGCCACCTACACCATCAGTCTGCCCGCGGCCACACCGACGTTCAGCCCGGCTGGCGGCACCTACAGCTCGGCTCAGACGGTCGCGATCGGCACGTCAACAGCGTCCGCAACCATCTACTACACCACCAACGGATCCACCCCGACGACCAGCTCGCCGGTGTACTCCGGGGCGATCACCGTCTCCGCTTCTGAGACGCTGAAGGCCATCGCGGTGGCGAGTGGTTCCTCGGCCAGCACGCCTGGCTCGGCCAGCTACACCATCAATATGCCGGCGGCAACACCGACGTTCAGCCCGGCTGGCGGCACCTATACTTCGGCGCAGACGGTGACGATCGGCACGTCAACAGCTGCAACCATCTACTTCACCACCAACGGATCCACGCCAACGACCAACTCGCCGGTCTACTCCGGGCCGATCACCGTCTCCGCTTCTGAGACGCTGAAGGCTATCGCCGTGGCCAGCGGCTCCTCGGCCAGCGCCCCGGCCTCGGCTACGTACACCATCAATCTGCCGGCGTCGGCAATGCAGTCGCCAACGATCAACCCTGCCGGAGGAACCTACACCTCGACTCAGAGGGTGAAGATCAGCGCCGAACACAGGGCAACGATCTACTACACGACAAACGGTTCAGTCCCGACAACGAGCTCGCCGGTGTACTCCGGGTCGATCACCGTCTCTGCCACGGAGACTCTGAAGACCATCGCCGTAGCCAGCGGCTACTCCCCCAGCGCGCCTGTCTCGGCAACCTTCACCATCGCTCCACCTGCGCCGACCCCGTCGTTCAGTGTTGCACCTGGTACTTACTCCTCAGCACAGAGAGTGGCGATCAGCGCAACGGTGTCCTCGTCTTCGGCCTACGCCCTCGCAGCTGGCTCGACGACGCCATCCGTGACTATCTACTACACCACCAACGGAACAACGCCGACCACCAGTTCGCCGGTGTACACGGAGCCCATCACGGTCTCTGCGTCGGAAACTGTAATGGCCATCGCGGTGGCCAGCGGTTACTCACCTAGCTCAGTGGCCTTGTCGAGCTATACCATCAACGTGGCGGCGACGGTGGCAGCACCGGTGCCGACCATCAGCCCGGTGGGGGGCACCTACACCGCCGCGCAAACCGTGAAGATCAGTGCGGGTTCGCATTGGGCAACCATCTACTACACAACCAACGGAACAACGCCGACGACCAGCTCGCCGGTGTACACCGGGCCGATCACCGTCGCCGCTTCGGAGACGGTGCAGGCCATCGCTGTGGTCAGCGGCTACTCCCCGAGCGCTCCGGTCGCGGCCAGCTATACCATCGGCACCAGAGCATCGGACTCGCCCAGCTTCTCCGTGACCACCAATCCAGCGGCGATCACCCTCGCTGCTGGACAAAGTGGAACCGCAACGGTATTTATAACTCCGCAAAATGGATTCGCCTCCGACGCCTCGCTCTCCTGCTCAGGGCTCCCGGTAGGAATAACGTGCGACTTCTCGCCGGCCACCGTTTCTACTTCAGGCGCACCGGTCTCCTCCACGCTTACCCTTGCCACCGCATCGGTCAACGTGGCCTCACGTCGCGACTCCAACCCACTTTATCCGGGTTCCGCACTGGCCCTCTCCCTTTGCTTCTTCGGCCGCAAGCGGCGGCGCAGTTTGCAGCTCGTGTCCGCGGGAGTTGCCATGGCACTGGGACTCGGCCTTTGCACAGGCTGCGGCGTGGCCTCCAAAGTCACTCCTCTTGGCGTCACCTCGACCATCAACGTCGTCGCAACCCATGGCACTCTCCAGCCGGCGACGAGCATTACTCTCACAGTGTTGTAAGAACCGGTCGCCTCTCGACGCAATCGTCAACCGGGTGTGATCGCTCGCAATACAGATTTTCCCCGAGCTTTGATGTCACGCAACTCGGGTCAAGCGCATAGCCAATCCTGCACCGCGCCTCAGGCCCATAGGCAACTCAAGCTTGACGCCTTTGAACGGACGAGGCCCATTTAGCCGATGGCGCCGTAACTGCACCGATTCCACTGAAGCCAGGCGGGGACGCCAGCTCGAAGGGATAGGTTACCTTTATAGGGATGGTTCTCCACCCACGAGCAACGGTTTTCGTTCCCACCAAAATACGGCAGAAGGCGGTTCGATGAGAGGCAGTGCTGATCTGAACAAGAACAACCTGGACTTTCTCCGACTGATTTTGGCGTCCACCGTTTTTCTATTTCATGTCAATGCGCTGACCGGCATCCCGGCCTTCCTTCCTCTGGGCAAATACACGTCCGCTCCCTTCGCAGTCAGGTCCTTTTTCGTAATCAGCGGACTCCTGATCTACCGCAGCTACACTCGATCCTCATCGGTTTCTTCTTACTTCGAAAAACGCGTGAGGAGAATCTACCCTGCCTACTTCACAGTTATCGTGCTCGCCGCCCTCGCGCTATCCAGCTTGAGCACTCTGCCTCTTTCTCAATACTTTGGGGTCGGATTCTGGAAGTATCTTGGGGCGAACCTGGTCTTTCTAAACTTTCTGGCACCGACGCTGCCGGGCGTGTTCACCGCGAACAATAATTCGGCAGTAAACGGAGCGCTTTGGACGCTCAAGATTGAAGCCGCCTTTTACCTCTTTGTGCCCGTGATTCACTATCTGTGCAATCGCTTTGGCACGAAGAAGACGATAGGAACAATTTTTGCCCTCTCGTGCGCGTGGAAGTACGGGTTCGCGCTTCTGGCGTCGCTGCATTCCTCTCCTAACACCTACGCGCTGGACAGCACGCGAAATATCTACGAACAACTGGACGTGCAATTCCCCGCACAACTGGTCTATTTCTGCGCCGGCATCCTGATCCTTCTGTATTTCGACAAGCTCAAGCATCACTTTCGAACTATTTTGGCGATCACGGTGTGTACATACATCATTGATCACCTTTTCACGAAAGATTCTCTCGACGTTGTGTGGATCTCGGGGATCGTGCTCATCCTCGGGTTTTGGCGCTACTTCGGGAACTTCTCGAAACACGGAGATTTCTCCTACGGCGTATACATTGTTCACTGGCCTATCCTGCAGACGCTCATATGTCTTGGACTGGCCGCAAAACTCAGTCCGCCAGTCTTTTTCCTGGTGAGCGTGCTCCTCGTAGGCATGTCTTCAGGCCTTATGTGGACTCTTGTCGAAAGCAGATTCCTAACGACCAGCTCTCACTACCGCCAGACGGCAACGAAAGCGAGCCCCTAGCTCTTGCAAACGCGCGAAACGCTGCTCCGCTCCATCTGCCACTCGTGTCCCGCTCCGGTGGCAACTTATTAGAGTCCTAAGACGAAAGAGGAACTGGGCGAGTAGAGGATCATAAATAGGCTGGATGTGCTTGTACTGTTGTAAGTTATTCTGATGGTCACGGGGGGCTTTGCTCAGGCAAGCGGCTATGGGTTTCATTCTCAGCATTCTCTATCTCGTTACCTACTATCTGTCGCCCGACACCCTCTTTGGCCCACTCGCGGTCTACAGGGTTGAGTTCATCCTCGCGGCGATCCTGGTCCTCGTATCGCTGCCGGCTCTGCCCGGATCCTTCCTTGGGAAGACCACACAATCTCTAGCCTTAGTCGGACTGGCAATCGCCGTTCTCATGTCGGTCCTCGTGGGAGAACATTGGCCCGGAGGAGGTGTTGCGGCCTTCCTGCTGTTCATTCCGAATGCGTTTGCGTACTTTATGGTTTGTCTCCACTGCAACTCGAAGAAGAAGCTGCAGTTCATTGTGTTAATGCTGCTGTGCGTTTGCGTTTTTGTGATCGTGCATGGATCAATCGATTTGTCCAAACTGCCGGACAACCCTACCGCTGCTCAGATGAATGCAAGCCCTTACGTCCTGGTACAGCCGAATAACACCGGCCTGTTTTATCGTCTGCGGGGTCTTGCGGAAATCAATGACCCGAACGACTTTGCCCAGTTGATAGTGTGTGTGATTCCGCTGGTATTCATCTTCTGGCAACCCGGGAGAGGTTTCAGAAACACCTTGTTAGTCATTGTGCCTGTTTGTATTTTGCTGGTTGGAACATTCCTGAGCCATTCACGTGGCTCGATGATTGCCATCGTGGCGATGGCGATCGTGGCAGGGCGGCGACGAATTGGAACAGTGCCCTCGGTACTGTTGGCGGTGGGACTATATGTGGGAGCGACAGCCCTCAATTTTACCGGTGGACGGGACGTCTCCGTGAATGCGGGATCGGACCGCACGGCGCTCTGGGGCACTGGTCTTGAACTGCTCAAATCGCACCCGATTTTCGGAGTGGGCTTTGGCAACTTCGCCGATTATGCAGGGTTGACCGCCCACAACTCCTTTGTTGTCTGCGCTGCAGAGTTAGGCATGTTTGGACTGTTCTTCTGGGGTATGTTCCTGGTCCCCACAGTGCGGGACGCCCTTGCAATTGCATCCCCGGAAAAAGTAGGCGAACAACAGCCGATTGTCGTAACAACTCCCCCTCAGCTATTCCCTTCCCCTATGATGGCGAGAGAGATGGAGGCGGTCAGTACCACGGAAATCAACAGTCTGGGACGCTTGATGGTTTTGTCGCTGACGGGATTTCTCGTAGCCGGACTGTTTCTGTCTCGAGCATTTGTCATGACCCTGTTCCTCCTGGGCGGCATGACCGAAGTAGTATTCGAAATGGCGGCGCGACAAAACCTGATCGCTCCGCGGATGCGGCTGGGCAAGGTTCTGCGGTCTACGAGCGTACTGTCGGTAGGGCTGATCGTGATGATGTACATATTGCTAAGGACTGTGAACCTGATGCACTAACATGGTCGGTCGAAGGGGTAGCCGTGCAAGCTGAGGGGGCTGAATCTCTCTCTAGAGCTGTTGAAGACCGGGGCAACTGGATGAAGATTGTGCACGTGGTAGACAGTATGGATGTTGGCGGCGCGGAGATACTCGTGTCACAGATGTGCCGTCTGCATAGGGATCAGGGACATGACCCATACGTCTATGCGGTTTCGACTCTTGGCGAACTTGGCCAGCAGATGCGGACGGAAGGATTTGTCGTACAGCCTCATATGGGGAGAGGCTTGAAGGATGCAAGCCGGAATTTCCTCCGCGTTTTCAAAGAGCTTCAACCTGACATCGTGCATCTGCACAATCCCACGCCGACAATCTTTGCCGGACCTGCTGCCAGGATGGCTGGCGTTCCCAGCATCGTCTCGACGCGCCATAGCCTGGTCGCTCCGCCGCACAAGCTCGTAATGGAATTGAAGTACGGGATCGCAGCTCGCTTTTGCGACTGGATCGTTGGCATCTGTGATGCGACCACAAATAATCTGAAAGACGTGCACGGGTCGGTGGCGCGAAAAATTGTGCGCGTTTACAACGGAGCACTCCCTTTGCCGCGCGCGGCGAACGACCAGTGGCCGCCGAAAGACGGATTCACATTAGTCTTCGTTGGCCGGCTTGAGCCCATCAAAAACCATACCTTGCTATTCCGAGCTTTGCAGGGCGCGCTCACCGCGACGCCTACCCTGCGCCTGTGGATGGTGGGCGATGGCAGCGAACGCCCAAGGTTGGAACGATTGGCCACAGAGTTGGGTATTGAAACGCAGGTGACGTTCTGGGGAAGGCAAGTCGACGTAGCGCCATTCTTATCCGCAGCCGATGCCTTCGTCATGTCATCGACATCCGAGGGACTGCCGATCTCGCTCCTGCAAGCCTTCTCGCTCGGACTTCCGTCGATTGTGACCGACGTGGGGGGAATGGCGGAAGTTGTTCGATCGACGAAAGCGGGATACACGGTATCGGTGACGGACCCTGCGGAAATGGCTGCGGCTATGGTGCGCATGGAAAGCGACGAGGCTGAGCGGCGAGAATTTTCAGCAAACGCACACTCGATGTTCCACTCACGCTTCACTGTGGACACAATGGTCGAAGCCTATATGGGGCTATATCAGAACACTGCTCGGGCGCGCCGCGCGGCCAAGGTCCGTTAACTCCGCCGGCCCGCTTCGGGTATGGCTGCCTGCCAGTCGTTGCAACTAGTTCCGTCACACCGCCGATGCGGTCGCTCCAACATCCTGCAGCCAATCCTTGAAAGCCCGGTTCTGTTGCTGTGCCGGTTCAAATCCCTTAGAACTCAGGTCCGAATAAAATCGCCAGTTCGATGGATCGTATAAAGAGATCAACCTGTCGGCCAGTAGTTCTGGAGAATTGACCCCGAGGCAAGCATCCAGCCCAAGTGTCGCCATGTACGTCGAGGTTGCTCCGTCGGGGTGAACCGTGCCTGTGATGGGCAACCCTGTTGCCATGAAATCGAGGACCCGGGACGGGATGGAATATCTGCTCCGCGTATCCGTCACCGGCGAGGCAAGGGGCCCCGGCAAGAATCCCACATGGCACTGCGATAGCAGGAGGTCGCGCTTCTCTTCCGATTCCATGAAACCGGTTGCGTTGACTTCGTCATCGAAGTGCCGGGACCATCCTTTCAGGCGTTTCTTGCTGCCAATATAGATAACTTTGACCTCATGGTTCTTCGCCTTCACGATCTTCAATGCCTCATTCAGAACCACTAATCCATCCACATAGGGAGAACAGAATCCGATCAAGGCTATGCGGAGGGGCCCACCCGCCGGAGCCGATGCATGATGCAAAGACGGTTTCCTGGCGAAACGGAGGATGCTCGCATGCGGTTGAAACTGGGCGATGTCCTGGATCATCGACTCGGACACGCAAAAGACGTGTTCCGCTTTCTCGACCAGCCACCGGAACGCTTCCGAGTCTGCCTGATTCGCGTCGAGCATGTCCCATAGATGAACGACGAACGGCTTTTCGAGCGCAATCAGGAGCGCCTTCGTCCGTTCCGCTTCTCGTGTCGAGCACGGAGAAACGTACACGATGGACACATCGTCTCTGAACTCTTTGCGCAGCCATCGCACCAACCCCGGCTTGGGTTCATTGCCGTTCCACCGTGAGAACCCTGCGCGGGCAAGGACCTGACCCAAACGCGGCATAGGGTCTCGCTTAAAAAAGGAGAGTCGGCAGAACAGCGCTGACTCGATCCTTCTCGAGCGTGGATCGAGACTCCTCAACTCGGCTCCATTCCAGAAAAGATGCCTCCACACGGGAATGTCTTCCAGCAGCAGTTTCAACTGCACGCCAGTCGCAGTCCTCGAGGAGAGGGATGGATCGGTAATGAAGAGCGGAGTCGGCATTTTCAAATCTCCAAGAATGGCGGCGGACTGCAAAGAGCGCACCGCGCAGAAGTCGATGATAAATGGACGGCCGTTGGCTGCACAGCACGTCAGACTAACTGATCGATCGACATCGCTCCAGCCCATCGCTCAAAACCTTGCCCACGGACTCCCAGGAAAACAGCGCTTCGGCGCGGACACGCGCGGCCCGCCCCATCTTGTTTCTGAGGGCTTCATCCTTCAGCAGCGACGCGGTTTTCGTGAACAGAGCATCGGGATTATCCACTGGCACCAGGAAGCCAGTCGTGCCATCCTCGATCATCTCTGGCATGGCCCAGATATTGCTTGCCACGCACGGCAGCCCGAAGAACATCGCTTCCCGAATCACAGTAGGGAAAGGGTCACGCCGCGACGGCAGAATGAAAACATCCGCATCACGATAGGCCGTGAGCAGGCGCTCCAACTGCATCGGATCAGTCTTGTCCAGCAAACCCAGGTGCTCTACATTGCCAAGCGACTGAAACTCAACCGGAAGATTTTCCGAGCCGGCAAATACCAGTCGAGTCTCCGGCAGTGTTGCCCGCAATCGCTGAAAAGCGGCCGCGACTGTTGCTCCACCCTTGCGCTGGAACTCCTTGGCGATGAACAGCACGGTCGGGGGGCCGGGACGTTTTGGCTGGCGAAGCGCCGCGTCGATCAGCCCAACATCGAAGTTTGGGCCGGCGTAAGCGGTATGGACCCGCTCCGGCTCGATACCGTAAAGCTCGATAAAGGACTTCCGCAGCCGTTCCGAGATCGTAAAGATTGCGCCAGCCTCTCGATAACGCCGGGCGTGGTCTTTGTCGATCGCCTCGATTTCTGCAAGGCTGAGCCCCGTGCTCTTGCCCTTCCCGGCCTTGGCTTCCGCCGCGTCCAGAGCCATATTCCAGTCACAGTAAATCGCATATGGAATGGAGGCGGCGCTGGGAGGATCGTAAGTTGCCCCAACTTGCAGGATCACGTCGACCTTCTGATTCCCCAGCGACTCCTCGGCCGCGGCCGTTCTATATCTCGCACCTTCGTTGCCGAAGCGGAACTTCGATCTCCACTTCTGCTTATCTTTTGAATAACTCGATGCCGCGACCACGGCTCTACGCAGACCAGTCACCGAAGCGTTCAGCGGAATCACCTCGTGGCCCTTCTTGACCAGGGCTTCAAACATCCGCTTCGCCGTTCCTGAGAACGCCGTCTCCGAACGTGAGGCATCCCCTTCACATACCAATCCGACTCGCGCGAGTTGCTTTGGTTCTGATGCTGGCATGTACCTCCGGTTGACTCAAAAGCTCACGTACACATTTCGGAAAACCGGTGCTCAGTAAACTCCGCGGTATTCCGATGCAGAAAGGTCCTTGAGGCCGTTCAATCCGATTTCAGCACAAGATTACTCGATCTCCGGTCCACCAAATCATTCAGTTTACGCATAGCATCGGGATCGAACACGAACTTCCGCGCGAAGTGGTCTTCAGACGCAAGCAGCGCTGGAAACTCATCTTCAGTCAATACTCGAGGATGATTCTTGCAGCCGCGCCAATCTGCGTAACGCTTGTTGTCCGGTGAAACCCGCAAATCCGGGACATTACATAGCATGGTCTGGAGAAGTCCCTCGTCCGGGTGAGGGCGCCAGCGGAAGTGTTCGATCAATCTTCGATTGGTATCGTTCTCCTGCAGTAAAGCGTTCGCCGCCTTGCGGCTGCCGGTTACCCAATGATCACCGGCATAGCACCGCAGGGTGCCATCGAAGGGAGTCAACCGTTGAATGAAGAATCGCGAACGAAGATAGACCGCTTTGCGCTTCCACTTAAAGTGTGTAGCGATATTATAGAATCCGAATCCAATCGCCATATATCGCTCAAAAGCAAGCGTGACCCATGCCGGGTCGGTAAAGTTATGGTCCCCGAAGCCTTCTGACGAGACTGGCAGCCGGCAGTACTCGATGCGGCGGTTATCGACATAGGCATCGAAGCTGTGACCATAAAGATCGTCGAGAATGAACTGGGCGGACTTAATCGGATAGTCCGCGCTGCTCAGGACAACGAACCAATCGGGATCGCTCTCGCGATAGAGCATTTGAAGAGCACGCAGCTCTCCTTCGACTACTTCGTAACTCCCCCAGCGGGTGCTGAGCCAATCCTGCACGAAGCTCACGTTTGCAGGAAACGCCCCGACATTCAGAGGCGACTGACTGAAATCATGATGAATCGCGATCGGAGGACGGTCAAAACGAGCGGTTAACTGTTCGCAGAGGAACTGGATTTGAGCGGAATACGCATGCGTAACCAGCACAAACCCAATGGGAGGTTTCACTTGTAGACCCTCCTTGATTGAGGTCCAATACCGCGGCAGGCGACCAATACAATTTTACCTTTGAAGCGATCCTTCGTGACGCGTCTCCAGGTTTGAGCCTGGAACGGGGTTTCATCTGTGATTCTGTATTGCCGCGGATGGCTGCTCAGCCCCGGCCACGTCTCCATCCTTTGTACGGTTTGCCCGGCCAATCGTCCAGTCATTGCGGATTCTGCCCTTGTAGATACTCGAAAGTCTTTGCCATCGCTTCCTGAGTAGTCACCAGAGGACGCCAACCCAAGGAGTGCAGCTTCGCATTGTCAAAATCGTTTCCTCCCCACGCGGCAGCGACCTTATAACGCGTGAGGATCGCCGGCAACTGGCCCAGAGAACGGCGGTGATATGTTTCCAGGCATCCGGCGAGCATCCGCGTTGCAAAGTACGGCAGCCGAATCGATCGTACCGATTTGACCTGCCGTTTGTATTCGCTCAGATACTCCGCGGCAGTCGGCAATTCGTCATCATGTACGTTGTACACCTGGCCGGCCGCATCCGGATGGCCACCTGCCACGACGATCGCCTCCGCGCAGTTGGCGACATAGGACAGGGGAAGCAGGTTGTTCCCACCCAAATGGAAAAATGCGGGCCCGATCTGCAAGCCGACGCGGTTGGAGAAAGCAGATCCGCCCGGTCCGTAAATCACGCCCGGGCGCAGGACGATCAGTTCAAAGCCATCTTTCCGCTGGTACTCCCACAGCAGTTGTTCCTGTCTTAGCTTCGAATGGGAGTAAGTGTCCCGGAGTTCGGGATGGGCTTCGAGCGGAGTCGTTTCGTTGATGCGCGCACCTCGCCCCAGGGGCACCACGCCATAGACTCCGAAGGAACTAACCAGAACGATTCGGGTGCTCTGAATCGGAATTCCCTCCCGCTGCTCCAGAGCTTCCACCAGGTTGCGAGAGACAATCACCGAGTCCGCGAACAGTTCGGCCGCCGCTCCCTTCATCCCCGCAACCAGATGGAACACCAGCGACACGTCGGCCACCGCTCGCGCGCAATCGGCTTTGGACCTCAGATTTCCGGAGCACAGTTCCAGTTGCGCACCGGGGTTCAGTCTGGACAACTCGACAAGCCGTTCCGCTTTCGTCCGATCTCGCAGGAAGCACCGGATGTCTGTATAACCGTGGGCGAGCAGCCGCTCGACCACATGAACTCCGAGGAATCCGCCCGCACCCGTGACCAGGACCTTCAAGCGCGCACCTCGGGATAGACCTGCTGAAAGATGGCATCCATCATCGCCGAGACGCGAAGAATCTCGCTGTAAGCAATGGGAACTGCGGAATCCTGTTCAATGCTGAGATAGAACTCGGTGAGCAAGCGGCGCATCCCGTCGAAGTAGTGAAACCGGGCGTGCGAGAAACTATTCACGTTCTTGAGTCCTTGTCGCAGGTAATCCTTTGCCGACAGGAACGGTGGAATCAAACGACCCACAGCAGACGGGAACGTCGCCTTTCTGTCGAGAGTAACGGTGCGCGCCGCAAAATCTACCGTGGCTGTGTTCTTCGTTCCGTAGAAGCGCAGGCTGTGTCCTACCGGCCGCGCATGAGAGCTAAACGTTGCGTAGGCGCTCGTAGAGGTGCCCCGCAGGATCACTCGCAGCTCGTCCAGAACTTGTCCGCCCCCCGCCTCGGTGCCTTGCTCACCGCCACAATAGGCAATGGCCTGGATGAACGGTTCGTCGTTCCCCAGGAAGGGGACGATCTTATTCAGGATGTGATCGAGCACATTCTGGAAGAGCTTTCCCGGGAGACGATGGACCCAATGGTCCGGGTCTCGTTTCAGCGCCATCCCGTACTCGCCCGCAAGGTCATAGCCATAGAAACTCTCGATATGGACCGCGCTGCCAAGCACTCCTGCCTCATACAGGCGGCGCAACTCAAGCGCAGGAGCTTCGAAATTGGGCCAGTAATTGACCGCCAGTTTTCGCCCTCCCGCAACGGCAGCTTCGACGATCAGTTCTGTGTCGGAGTGCCGCAGCGCCACCGGCTTCTCGAGGAAGACATGGCATCCGGCTGCGACAGCCTGTCGGGTCAGCGGGAGGTGCGATTGCGGCGGGGTGGTAATGTGCAACACGTCCGGCTTTTCCGTCGCCAGCAATGTCGCCACGTCGCTGTACCAGCGCGGGACCGAGTACCGCGTTGCCAACTGCTCCGCCATGATGGGTTCTAGATCGCAGACTGCGCTCAGTTGCACCGAAGGTATCTTTCGAATCTCCTCGACATGCGCATCGGCGATCTTGCCACACCCAACAATTGCTATCTTCAAACCCACTAACGATCCTTTCTCTCAACTGAACACGACACCCAAACAGCTTTTATTCCATGGCTCCTACTGTGAGTGGCTGCTTGCGGACTGTCTGAACTGCGGACGGCCCATACTGAAACCGCACGGGTAATTTCGGCGCGCCCTTAGGCAGATCCGCTCCGACCCCAACGAGTGCCCGCGTTGGAAGAAAGGTCTTCAGATCGAAGGGCGCCGACGAGACCGTAATCAGGTTGGAAACGCCCGTCGTGTCCAGGGCATTACTGGCACCCTGAAAGGCATTTGCCGAGAGATCGGCGGCAAAGCCTGTTCCATCACCGCCCGCCATGTCGCCGTTACCCCAGTGGGTGTTAATGACGTTCTTGCCGAAGGTCGTAAACTGCGTCGCCCGGCTGTTCCAGTAAAAAACAGGCGCACTTACCGAATCCATCCAGACCGCGTTGTTATGCACCTGGATCTGCGGCCATTCGATCTCGGGATAGTCGTTTCCGCCGCCGGATGACGTGTCGAAGAGGAACCACCGATAGGCCGGACATCCATTGCACGAGGGTTCGTAGAAGCTGTTGTTATAGAACCAAAGTGTGCCGAGCCGATCGTTCTCGCGGCTGCCGTGGTCGTTCGAGTAGTGAATCGGGAACGTGGCTTGAGTGTTTACAAAGATGTTGCCGTACGCGTAATCCCCGTGGTGGGCCTCCACGACCGCGGCCAGCATGTCGGCGCCATAGTGATCATTTCCATAGATCGCGTGGTAGGATTGCTCTCCTCCGTCGAGATATCCCTCAAACGTCGTGTATTGCCATGCATCCTGATTGTCGACAAAGTCAAGTTGGCGTGCCGCTCCATCGGCAAAATAGTTGTAGCGCACGATCTCCGGAAACCCACGTCCTTTGAAGTTCGCCCCCTCTGCCCCCTTTTGATACTCATCGACAATGTTGAACTGAACGACCTCGTTCCAACCCTGAATATAGAACTGGTGTTCGGTGTAGGCCCCCTGGTCGCCACTGTGGTGCAGATGATTGCCTTCATACAACGTGTCGCCAATGGCCGAGTAACCGCTGTTCGCATTGAAGTCAGACATGAATCCATTGCTGCAGTTATTTGCGTCGATCCCCCGCACCACGGTATCCAGGCTGCGGAATAAACGAACGCAGGCGGCCCCTTGAATCCATTTGGTGCCCGCCTCTCCTGACGGCGCCGTATACGTCGCGGGGGGCTTCGCATTTTGAATGCTGAGCCCCTCGACAATCAGATCCTGCGGACCACTCCACACCGGCGTATACACTCCCGCCCATCCCGTGCCTCCAACTCCTACCGCCGCGTATCCCGCCGAGTAGGGGCTCACGTCGGAGCGCCCAGTCGAGTTACTCGCATCGATCACCGGAAGGTTGCCCTTGGCGTCCGGCACGCCACAGACACGAACCGGCTGCGTCCGAGTAGCATGCGTCGTCAGTTGAAGGTATTCGTGATAGGTGGTCGGATTCGTTCCCGTGGTGTCCTCGTTGTGGATCCGCACGGTGGACCCTTCCTTGAGAGAGGCCCACGGCACTGACTGAATTGTCTTGTGCGCCTGCGACGGGCCTACCTCATACGTGGTGCCCTTCATGGCTGGATCCACGGTACAGTCGACCGGCATCGTCTTCGCTGGGGTCGCGGGGTAAGGCATCTCGTGCCCGGTAACGAAGATGGTCGCAATCTCCGTCTTGGAACTGTCCGCCGCGCTGGTTGCGGCCAGGGTGTATCGTCCGGCGACCGTGGCAGAGAACACAGTGTCCTCGTTGTCGGAATCCACCAACGCACCGTCACCGCCTTTGGGAGCCGAGCGAATTGTCCACGTAACGTCGCGGTTCGTCGATCCCCACACGAACGCCTGCAGGTCGGCCTTCTGGCCCGAATACAACGTGGCATAGAAAGGCACCACATGGACCTGCACGGCGGGGTGGCACACATTCACAGTAATCGTTGCAGCTTCGCTCGGATTCTCCTGCGAACGGGCTGTCAGCGTGAACTGCGTCGCGGAGGTGACTGTATATTTACCGACGCCGTCGATTGTGCAGGCACTTCCGTTGGCCGGAGCAGTCACGTCAACCCACTCCGCCGCGGCAGGAGCGGAGCCAAGCGTGGCGCCTCCGGTCACCGACCACACAACTTTGTTCGTTGTGCCTCCTGTCACCTTGGCAAAGACCCGCCGGACGCTCCCGGGAAGTACATTGAAGCCGTCGCCTGGCTGAAGGATGTCGACATGAATCTGTCCAGTGCCCTGCGGTGGCTGACTCGGAGTTTGCGTCCAAAGCACGCCGTGGAGCAAAGGCACAAGCGCGACAACGCGACCCAACTTCGCCATGCTCCGGTGGATGCGATGACGATACCTTATGCCGATCACCAGCATCCCCAACCCAAATAGAAAAATAAGCAGCGCCTTTCGCAAGTCAAAGATAGTCTTATCCTCTTCTCGTTTTGATGTGAATCAAGTCAAGAGCCGTTGCCACTTCATTACAGCACCAATGGCGGCAGAATCGTGTGTCGATTCAACTTCTCTGCTCAGATGTAAATCCCGCTGGCTTATTCAAATTCCAAATCTTCCAAAGCGGACCCGGCGTGAAAAGAAACCTGTAGAGACCAACCACGGCGGCGGCATTGAGCACGAGCAGCGCACTGGCGGGCGCTGCAACCCGATCAATCACAGGGATCCTGCCGCCCAGCCCCGCAAGCGCAATCACCCACCCCAATCCCTGGAGCACCGCAAAGATCGCATACAGAGGCGAGTGAACGCCCAGAATCACGGCGGAGGCAAACATCAGAACCAGGAAATAGGGCACGATCAGCCGCATAACCTTGTGCGACAGGAGTTGAAACAGAACTCGATTCTGCGGAGTCAGAGTCCAGGGAGCCAGTTGGAACAGTTGAAAATTCCCCGCCAGCGTCCGAACCTTGCGGTGAAACTCGTTCCCAACATTCTTGGGCCAGATGTCGTAGACATACGCATTCGGATCGACCACGGAACGGTAGCCCTGGCGAATGATCGAGAGCGGCTGGAACATGTCGTCGAGAATCATTCCATCCGGCTGCCGCACCGCCAGCTTTCGGCGGATGGCATAAAACCCGCCGTAGACGCCAACCGGAGAGTCTGTGACCGCTTCACAAGTCCGGATCCACTGTTCGTAACGCCAATAGAATCCGCCAATGGCCGCCGAAGCCGCGTCATGACCTTCCTGGCGAAGTTTCAGATTGCCGGACACGCAGCCGACCTTCTCGTCGGCGAAGTTGCTGACCAACTGGGCAATCGCACCCGGGCCAATCTCCGGCCGGATATCCACGAAGACAATCACCTCGGCCGTCGCCACCGCCAAACCCGCGTTGATGGCAACCGCCTTGCCTCCGTGCTGTTGGAGAACAATCGTCTTGACCCGCGGAGGTTGCTCCGCCGCCAGCAACTCAGCCGTGCCGTCGGTCGAGCCATCCGAAACCAGGATGATCTCCTGAATGTTAGGGTAGTCAAGGCTCAGCAAATGCTGGATTTTACCCGGCAGTAACATTGCGCCATTGTGAACGGCGAGCACGATCCCCACACTGGGAGAAATAGGAGCAGTCTTCCAGAAGCGCGGCCGGACCCGCGCCAGCATCCACATCACGATGGGATAGCCAACGTATGTATAAAGTATGCCCGCCAGCGACAGCCAGAAGAGTATCTTCACCGCGCGCCTCTCCGCGACGTCGACTTTTTGAAGGTTTTATCCATGGTACGCAAATCGACCTGGCAACTCTTTCATTTCCTCGAGACTAGCCGAAATGGGATAGCCTGCGTAGTCCTTCGCCCTGACTCTTTTGGTGCATCCAATGGTCGTGTTCCACATGCTAGGATGCAGTATTAGATGGTAGCCCGAAGGAGCAAGGCCCTAAACCCAGGAGGGCTGCGCTCGCTACCCGGCCTCTCCGATTCCCTTGAGCGATGGACCAGGGGACAGCACTCGAGAAGGAACCACACCACACGATGAGAAGTATGACTGCGAAGACCCTATTCATGACCCAATCCCCCTAGGATCAGAGTTCTACTGCATGTCAAACACAAAAACGATCGCCCGGAATACCGGCTGGTATGGCCTCGAAAGCACAATCAGCTCGGTTGTAGGGTTAGCCACTTCGATTGCGATTGCCCGGACCCTGGGTCCGTCGAAGATGGGCTATATCATCTACGTCTCCTGGATCGCTTCGGTGGTCTGCAGTCTGGGCGGAATGGGCATCCCCGCAACCACTCAGAAATACATGGCCGAATTCCTTGGAATGGGGGATCGGGGAACCGCTCGTTACATCTATTTCCGGACCATGGCCTTCCAGGTCGCGGTGGCCACGGTGGCAACGGCCGGCATCCTCTTCTGGGTGTTGCGAGACGCAAATGCCGGCTACCGGCTGGCTTCGGCCCTGATCGCTCTCAGCATCTGGCCTTCGATGGTCAACTCTATCTCGGCGCAGGCTAACGTCGCGACCGAAGAGTTGTCGACAAACCTCCCCGCCTCGGTCATCTCGATCTTCGTCTTTTTCGCGGCGATCCTGGCAACCGTCGTATTCAATTGGGGCGTCATCGGCGTCGGCGCCGCAATGTTGCTCATGCGAGCGGTTGATTTTTTTGTTCGGTTCATCCCCACCATGGGCCGAATCCTCCGATGGGAGACCGCGCACGTGCGTCCAGATGGTCTCGGGGCGCGGATGCTGATGTTTTCCTGGCAAAGCGTCGCCAGCATGGCGGTCGCACTCATCGTGTGGGACCGCTCGGAGCTCTTCCTGCTGAAAAACCTCTGCGCAGATATCCGCCAGGTCGCCTACTACTCCGTAGCCTTCAACATGGCGGAACGGCTCCTGATGGGCTCCGCCGTCTTCGGTTCTGCGACCGGCGCCACAATCTTTGCTCAATACGGGCGCGACAAGACCCGTCTTGCCTCGCTGACAGCTTCGACCTTTCGTTATCTCGCTCTGACGTCGATTCCTCTGCACTTCATCTCGGCGGCGCTCGCGTTCCCTGCCCTGCTCCTCCTCTACGGAAATCTCTACAGCGGCGCAGCCCTCGTCGTCACGCTTGCACCGCTTCTGTGCTTGCCCAAAGCCTTCATCGGGCCGGTGCAGAGTCTCCTGCAGAGCGTGGAACAACAGAGTTATGTCATCGCGGCAACGGTCTTCGCCGGCGTCGTGGATATGGGCGTGGCCTGGTACCTGATTCCAGCTCACGGCGCGGTGGGTGCCTGCATTGGCAGCGGAGCCGCACAGATAACGGCCGTTGGCTTGATGTGGGCAATCGGCATTCGTCGTTACAACGTGCAACTCCCCTGGGTTCAACTTACAAAGATTACGATCATCAGCATATTGGCCGCGTTGACCGCCCACTTTATCGCGATACGCCTAAGTCCTCTGTGGGCTGTACTGTGCGGCGGCACCGGGTCCCTGGTCGTACTCTTCGGTCTGATGTGGGTGGCCCGCGTGCTGGAGCCGGAAGATCACAATCGCTTCAAGATCCTGACCGGAATTCTGCCCAAGCGTATCTCTGGATCGGCCGACAAGCTCATTTCGCTGCTGATCCGCCCCGGACTTGCGGCGGACTAGCGTAGATTCCATCAGGCCTCAACTTCGCCAACAAGGCTGCGCCAATGTTTTTGACAACGGAAAGAAAGCTCTTCAATACTTGGAATTGGTAGCTTTGTTTTTGCAGCGCCCTGACTACCGCAATGACCATCAACTAAGGGCGACCCTACTCAATGAAGCTCCCTCGACAAGCCGGGATTTGGCTGTTGCCGTATATCAAGGACCGGCTAAGAAAGATCAGGCGACCCACAAAACCGACGCGGGTTTGGGTAGCCATCACCGATCATTACGAGCCACTCGGCATGGACGCGTCGGTTGAGACGGCGCTCCAGCGCGTTGGTGCCTGGCGCGATCGATGGCCGAGGATTGCCGAGGATGCGCCTCGGGACGCCGCCGGACAGCGACCGCAGTACAGCTTCTTCTACCCGCAGGAAGAGTACCGGCGCGACCTGCTTGACGCGATAGCGGACATCGTTCGCCTCGGCGTCGGCGATGTGGAGGTACATCTTCATCACGACAACGAGCAGCGCGATTCCTTTATCCGGAAGATCACCGAGTTCTGCTGCCGTCTCACCGACGATCATGGCCTGCTGCGCCAACAGGACGGCCAAACGGTGTTCGGGTTCATTCACGGCAACTGGGCGCTCGACAACTCGCGCGCCGATGGAAAATGGTGCGGCCTGAACGGGGAAATCGCTCTCCTGCGCGATCTCGGATGCTACGCGGACTTCACCATGCCCTCGGTTCCTTCCGACACCCAGGGACACGTGGTGAACCAGGTCTACTGGTGCACCAACAATCCCGACAATCGCCCCAAGTCCTTCGATACGGGAATCGAAGCCACTCCCGGTGGCGGCCGGCAAGGCGATCTGCTGATGATCACGGGGCCGCTGGGCGTCCGCTTCGATCGAGGGCGGCCGCGCGTGGAGAGCGGCGAGCTTGCGGGCTACGACATGCCGACGCCCGCCCGGGTAAGCCGATGGTTTGATCTTGCACCCACCATCGGCGACGACCTTTTTCTTAAGCTCTACACCCACGGCGCGCCGGAGCGAAACCTCGAACCGCTGCTCCGCGACGGACTCGCCAACCTGTACCTCTGGATCGCCGAAGAGGCGGCGCGACGAGGCATCGAGGTTCACTGGGCCACAGCCTGGCAGATGTTTCAGGCCGCCGATGCAGTGATTCACGGCCGCGATCCCGTTGCACCTCCAGCAGCATGCGTCGCTGAGGCGAATCGATGAAGCCGCTGAACGTCATGCTGGTCACCTATTCCTTTCCTCCCGTGGGAGGGGTCGGGGTTCTACGCGCTGCGAGCCTCGCGCGCTACCTGCCCGCGGAAGAAATCCGGCTCGACGTGCTGACTACGCGCAACCCGTCCGCCGTCGGCACCGACTCCGGGTTGCTCAAGGAGATCCCGGCCGAGGTCGAGGTTCATCGCACGTTGACGCTCGATCTTCCCTTCGGACTCAAGAAAGGTATTAAGAAACTCATCACCAGAGGAAAGCCGGCCGCTCCAACCGCCGCGGCATCGGGACCGCCAGGGAAGCCGAACTTCCTCAAGCGCGTCCTTCAGGACCTCCTGCTGCCCGACCCGCAGGTGACCTGGCTTCCCGTGCTCGCGCGCGCCGCGAAGCGGCTCGTAAAGAGCCGGAGCATCGACCTGGTCCTCATCACCGTGCCTCCCTTCTCCAGCGTACTTCTGGTTGAAAAACTCCGGAAGCAGTTCCCTCACCTGCCGATCGTGGTCGACTTCCGCGATGAATGGCTCTCGACCACCATCGACCTGGTCAGCTTTAGCAGCAGCGAGCGAGCCGCACGCGTCGCTCGCAAAGCCGAAGCCTCCGCCGTAAAGAACGCGACAGCCATTGTTGCGGTCACCGAGGCCGCACGCCGCGAGATTCGCAGCCGGTATCCACAGGAGCCGGAGAATAAGTTCCAGCTCCTTCCGAACGGATTTGACGCCACCAGGCTGAGCCCGACTGTTCCATCGAGCGTGCCAAAGACCAGCGACAGGATCGTCGCCACCTACGTCGGCACAGTCTACGGTTCGACCGAGCCCAGTTCGCTGGTCGCAGCCCTGCAAACGCTGCCGGCCGACGTCAAGTCGCGATTCCTGCTGCGCTTCATCGGCCGCATCGAAGAGCCACGCTACCGCGACGCCCTGCTGCAGCTCGGCGACATGGTCGAGCTGAAGGGCTTTCTGCCACAAAAGGAAGCCCTGGCTGCAGTCAGCGAGGCGGATTATGCGCTGCTCATCACGCACGATCCGCTGAATGTTTCCGCCAAGTTTTACGACTACATCGGCGCGGGCAAACCTATTCTCGCCACCGTCCACCCGGACGGCGAAGTGCGCCGCATGCTCGAAGAGTTGCGAGCGGGATGGTGGGCGGACAGCCGCGACGTCGAACGTATCCGCCAACTCTTCCTCGACGCTGCTGCTCGCGGCGATGCGCTGCGCAGCCAGTTCCAACCGGACGTTACCCGGGTTGCGCAATACGAGCGCAAGGTGCTGGCGCAGCGGTACGCGCGGCTGCTGCACTCCATCGCCGGCGCGCAACCGTCCGACGCGCACGCTCCCGCCGCCGTCGGCCCAGAGGTTCGGGAGCTATGCTGAAGCTCGCGGTGGTCACACGGTATTTCCCTAACTCCGAGCAACCCACGCATGGGCGGTCGGCTTACCAGACACTGCGGGTTCTCGCCCGCAAGGCGGACGTGCAGGTTTTCTATCCCAACTCGACCTATCCGTCCTTTCTGAAATCGCCGCGGCGGACTTACAACCGGCTCGATCCATCGTTCAGCCTGCCCGATGTCAAGGTGAGTTACTACGACTATCCGGCGCTGCCGCTGGTTTCGCGGCCCTTCAATGGGCGGATGGCGGCGCGCGTCCTGCTGCCTCACGTCCGCAGCTTTGCGCCTGACCTGATCTTCAGCTTCGTTCTTTACCCTTACGGATACGCGGCGCTCCAGATCGGCAAGGCGCTTTCGGTGCCGGTGGTCACGATGGGCATCGGGTCGGACGTTCACAGTATCGGCGACCGAATCTCGGCGATGCACACGCGGACCGTGCTGCGCGAGGCGGATCTCGTCCTCGCGGTCAGCGACGACCTGCGCAAACGGGCCGTGGCGATGGGCGCGCCGGCGGAGAAGACTCGCGCCGTGATCAACGGCTGCGATCCTGCGGTCTTTCACGTCCGGGACCGCGGCGACGCGCGGCGGCAGTTGGGTATCGATCCTGCGGCAGAGGCGGTGGTCTTCGTCGGGCGCATGGACGTAAAGAAGGGACTGCGCGAACTCGTGGAGGCGGCGGCTGCGCTGCGGGCCACGCGTCCGAAACTGCACGTCTTCCTCGTCGGCGAAGGGCCGGACAGCGCGGCGATTACGAGCGCGATTCAGGCGAGCAATGCTGCAGGCTACATCCACGCGTTGCCTCCGTGCACGTTCGACGAGGTCGCGATCTGGGCTGCGGCGGCGGACCTGGTGACGCTGCCGAGCTACATGGAAGGCTGTCCGAACGTCGTGCTGGAGGCGCTTGCCTGCGGGCGACCGGTGGTGGCGACGAGCGTCGGCGGCATTCCGGAGATCATGAGCGACGGATGCGGGCGGCTGGTGCCGCCGCGGGATGCGGCGGCGCTGGCACAGGCGCTGGTGGCGGTGCTCGACACGACCTGGGACGCCGCGGCGATCTCGGCGCAGTGGAGCCGAAGCTGGAGCGATGTGGCGGACGAACTGCTTGAGCTGTTCGAGTCGCTGGTTTCGTCCCGACAGGCAATGGCGCATGGCGGGTAACCGGCACGGCGCGCTGCGCTGGCTGAACCGGGTTCTCGCGACCGTCGGATGGATCACCGTGCTCGCCATTGCCACGCCGCTGGTTGGCTGGTGGGCGCGGCTTTATTCCGGCCCAACCGTGCAGCCGAAGGGCGACGTTCTGATCCTGCTGAGCGCTGCGAACGACGACCAGGACGTCATCTCCTACTCGTCGTACTGGCGGGCCCGGTACGCGCTGCTGGCGTGGCACAACGGCGGGTTCCAGAAGATCGTGATCAGCGGCGGCGCCGGTCCGGGCATTCTCAACTTCCTGGTTGCCGAGGGCGTACCGCGGGAGGCGATCGTCGCGGAGTGGCAATCGACCAGCACGCGGGAGAACGGGATCGACGTCGCCAAGCTGATCGACGGCATGCCGGGCACGAAGGTGCTGCTGACCAGCGACTTCCACATGTACCGCGCGCTGCGCGTGTTTCGCAAGCTGGGCATGGACGTGACGCCGATGCCGGTCCCGGACGTACTGAAGGCCACGGAACGCTGGAATGGGCGCTTTCCCGCCTTTCAGACGATGATGATTGAGTCGGCGAAGATCGTCGACTACAAGCTGCACGGGTGGATCTGATGTCTGAGCTGCCGGAACATCTGGGATTCAAGCTGCTGCATGTCGGCGTCGCGGTGCCGTCGCTGGAGGCTGCGACGGAGTTGCTCGCGAACCTGCTGGGGTACAAAGTCGTGGCCGGGCCGTTCGACGATCCGCTGCAGAAGGTCTCGGTCAGCTTTCTGGCCAAGTCGGCCGGGGATGTCGCTGAGATTGAGTTGATCGCGCCGCTCGGCGAAGACTCGCCGATCCGATCGATGTTGGGGAAGCAGGGCGGCGGCGCGTACCATCTGTGCTTCGAGACCAAGGACCTGGACGCGGCACTGGTTCACGCACAGGAGCAGGGGTGCGTCGTTCTGGCCCAGCCGGTGCCGGCGGTGGCGTTCCAGGGCCGGCGGATTACGTGGATCTATACGAGTTCGCGGCAACTGTTCGAACTGGTGGAGGCTGGATCCCACCCATGATGATGCAATCACGTAGCCGAGTGGAGCGGAGAATGCCCGGGGCTAAAGCCCGGCTGATTTTGTGGCATTTATCCGCGGGCTGAAGCCCGCTGCTACTCCGGGAAGACGTCATCGCTGCGCTTCATACGTAGCTTTCCTTCGATGCACCACACTAGGAAATGGTGGGTGGGACGTAGGATTCGGCGAAGGATTCGTCGGGGGAGCTGGCGGGCCAGCCGATGAGGACGAAGAAGACATCCAGGACGAAGAGGGCGATGGCTACGTCGTTGTAGAGGGTGGCCAGGGGCGAGTCGGGCCAGTACTGGTTGGCCGCCCAGAAGAGGAAGGCGAGGGCCAGCAGGAGGGCTTTGAACAGCTCCGCGAGGCCGGGGCGCCGGATGGACTGATAGACCAGGTAGGCGATCGCGATGAGGGCCAGCGGAAGCGCTCCGAGGAGGTTGTGGGCCCGGGGCGGGAAGAGGCTGGGGGCGAAGTCCCACACCAGCAGCACGGCGACAGAGGCGAGGGTGAGGACGCCGAGCAGCACGGGGGCTGCGCGGTGAGCACGGTCGAGGGGAGAGCGCATGATTCGATTCTAGTGGTTGGGGAGGGGCAGTCGCAGGTTGCAGGTTGTCGGTCGCCGGTTGGGCGGCTACGGCGTGGAGGGTGATGCCGTTGTTTTGTTTGCGGGCCTTCTTTTCGCCTTGTTGCTCGGCTTCGATGCGGGCTTTGCGGAAGGCGAGGTAGGCTTCGACGTCTTCG
>Ga0102924_1000816_pt1 | contig 37313 bp, 34 predicted proteins | sample PaiPotPPM11metaG_FD_80116 | JGI IMG/M metagenome (GOLD analysis project Ga0102924, IMG submission 80116) | Iron sulfur acid spring bacterial and archeal communities from Banff, Canada, to study Microbial Dark Matter (Phase II) - Paint Pots PPM... ...
GGCCCGTACTTCGGGATCCAGCCCGCCGACAGCCGGGCCCTCGTGGACGTGTTCGCCCGCCACGAGAACGTCGTCGGCTACTTCGCGGGCCACACCCACACCAACCGGGTGCGCCGCTTCGCGTCCGCTCACGATCGGCCGTTCGCCGAGGTCGGGTGCACGAAGGACTACCCGGGCGTGTGGGCCGAGTACCGGATCTACGAGGGCGGCTACACCCAGGTCATGCGCCGGGTCCAGGCGCCGGCCGCGTTCGACTGGGCCGAGCGGTGCCGGACCATGATCCAGGGCATCTACGGCGAGCTCGTGCTCGGGGGCCTCGAGCACCGCTGCTTCGCCGAGCGCTTCTGAACCCGTTCCTGTTACCGGGTCCGGACGCAACGCGCCCCGAGGAGGGTTCGGCGTAGAGATCCCGGCCCGGCTGCCGGGCGCCCCAACGGCCTCCTCGGGACGCGATCGGGCACAGTATCCACCAAGTTCCACAGGTTTTCCACTTCGTCCACCCGGTTCTCCACTTTCTCCACCGGGTTGTCCACCGGACCTGTGGAAAAAGGTGTGGAGGACGGGTCGGAACCGGGCCCGCCCGGTCCGCGCGAGACTGCGGCGCAAGGCCAGCAGGGGGGACGGTGTTGGTGGCGGTGACGTCGGAGGAGCTCGCCCGGTCGGTGGCCGGCCACACGGTCGCCACCCGGTTCCGGGACATCGTCGCCGCTCGGGGCCCACGCCCGGCCGTGCGCTGGCAGGTCGACGACGGCTGGCAAGAGTGGACCTGGGCCGAGCTGGGCGACCGGGCGTGCCGGGTGGCCGGCGCGCTGCAGCACCTCGGGGTGCGCCCGCAGGACCGGGTGGTCCTCATGATGCGCAATCGGTCCGAGTTCTACGTCGCCGACCTGGCCTGCATGCTCGTCGGGGCCACGCCGGTCTCGATCTACAACTCGTCGGCGCCCGAACAGGTCCAGTACCTCGCGCACCACTGCGGCGCGGTGGCGGCGATCGTCGAGGACGCCGACTACCTCGAGCGGATCCTCAAGGTGCGCGACGAGCTGCCCGACCTCGCCCACCTGGCGGTCATCGACGACGACGGCCGGGCCCCCGACGACGTGCTGCGTCTCGCCGAGCTGCTCGGATCGGCGCCGCTCGATCTCGACGAGGCCTCGGGTACGGCTTCCCCCGACGACCTGGCGACGATCATCTACACGTCGGGCACCACCGGCCCGCCGAAGGGCGTGATGATCGACCACGCCAACGTGGTGTGGACGGTCGAGAGCCTCCACCGATCGCTCCCGATCGACCCGACGGGCTACCGCGTCGTCTCGTACCTGCCGATGGCCCACATCGCGGAGCGGATGGTCTCGTACTACTGGGGCATCTCGTTCGGCTACGAGACCACCACCTGCCCCGAGCCGTCCCTGCTCGGCCAGTACCTGGTCCACGTGCGACCACAGCTGCTGTTCGGCGTGCCCCGCATCTGGGAGAAGCTGCACGCCGGCGTGCTCGCCATCGCCAGCCGGGACCCGGCCCAGCGAGAGGCGCTCGAGGCGGCGCTGGCGGTCGGGGAGCGCGAGCAGGCGTACCGGGCTCGCGGGGAGCCGATGCCCCGCGACCTGGCCGCCGAGTACGAGGCGCACGTCCCGACGCTGGCCTTCGTGCGGGACGCGCTGGGCGTCGACCAGATCGTCACCGCGCTGAGCGGCGCGGCACCGCTCCCACGCGAGGCGTTCGGCTTCTTCCGCGCGCTCGGCCTCGAGTTCTCCGAGATCTACGGGCTGTCGGAGACGTCCGGCCCGATGACGTGGGAGCCGTTCCGGGTGAAGGCGGGCACGGTCGGGCCCGCCATCCCGGGCTGCACGGTGCGGCTCGGCGACGACGGCGAGGTGCTGGCTCGGGGCGGGAACATCTTCCGCGGCTACCTGAACGACCCGGCCCGCACCGCCGAGACGCTCGACGAGGACGGCTGGCTGCACAGCGGCGACATCGGCGAGCTCGACGAGGACGGCTACCTGCGCATCGTCGACCGCAAGAAGGAGCTGATCATCACCGCCGGCGGCAAGAACATCTCGCCGGCCAACCTCGAGGCGGCGCTGAAGGCGTCCCCGCTCATCGGCCAGGCGGCCGTGATCGGCGACGGCCGCCCCTTCGTGTCGGCGCTCGTCGTCCTCGACCCGGAGGTCGCGCCCGCGTGGGCGGCCGCCCACGGCGTGACGGCCGACTCGCTCCCCGCGCTCGCCAAGGACCCGACCATCGTCGCCGAGGTGGAGCGCGAGGTCGCCGGCGCCAACGAACGGTTCTCGAACGTCGAGCGGGTGAAGAAGGTCACCGTCCTCGGCGAGGAGTGGATGCCGGACTCCGAGGAGCTCACGCCGACCATGAAGCTCAAGCGCCGGGGCGTGCTGGCCAAGTACGCCGACGAGATCGAGACCATGTACGGCGCGCCGGCCGACTCGCCTCGACCGTAGGTCGGCCGACCGGTCGCGCTAGGAAGAGCCCATGGCGCCGTCCGCCCGCGTCCAACGTCAGCGCGACGAGGTCGTCGAGGCCGTGCAGGACCAGCTCCGGCCGGGCGAGCACGTCGTCGCGGTGCTGCCGTTCGCGAGCACGCCCAAGCGCCCAAAGGGTCCCGAGGGCAAGGTCCGGGAAGGGATCTACCTGTCCGCTCGGCGGTATCGGCCGCTCGTGGTGACGAACCGCCGCCTGCTCGTCGTCAACGCCTGGCGCACCCCGTATCCGCGCGGGCTCCTCGCCGAGTTCCCGGCCTCGGCCGCGAGCGTCGTCGATGTCGTGCCGGGCCGGTTCGACCAGCAGCGGCTCGAGCTGGACCTCCCCGGTGAAGGCGTCGTCCCGTTCATCCTGGGCCGGTTCGACCTCATCGAGCTCGACGAGTTCGAGGCGGCGCTCGGTCCCCGGGCCTGAACCCCCTCTGTCAGATTCCTGACGGATTTCGGTAACCGTCGATTCACCGACGGGAGACGCCGGCGACCCACCCTCTCCTTACGTTCCGGCTCGGCGTGGACGTCCTGCGCCCAGTGACTCCTGCCGGAGCGGGAGGGGAGGGGAAACCAACACGTGACCACGTTCCAGAAACTGGTCGCGATGACAGTGATCACGTTCATCGCACTTGTTGTGGTGAGCCAGTACAACCACCATGCCGATCCGACCGGCACGAAGACCGGAGTGGCGGCCGACCAAACGGTGATACCGGGCGGTCAGGCCAAGGTGCCGCTCTCGCAGGTGGGCCTCAACCAGCTCGCCAACGAGACCGGCCATCTAGCTGTCTCCATCAACTTCGTGTGGCTGCTCATCACGGGCTTCCTCGTGCTGTTCATGCAGGTCGGCTTCGCGTTCTTGGTGACAGGGCTCACACGGGCCAAAAACGCCGGCCATATGATGATGATGAACCTGTCGTCGTTCGTGATCGCGCTCCTCGCGTATTACGCGGTGGGTTTCGCCTTCCAGTTTGGAGGCATCGCACCGATCGCGAACCTCGGCGGGGCATCGCCGCTCAACGGCATCTTTGCCCACGGCACCTCGGGACTGATCGGGATCCGAGGCTTCTTCCTCCAGTCCGGGAACACCTATGACGTTGGCGTCATCGCCTTCTTCTTGTTCCAGGTCGTGTTCATGGAGACCGCCGGGTACATCATCATCGGAGCGATCGCCGAGCGCGTGAGCTTCGCGGGCTTCCTCATCGCGGAGATCGCGATGGGAGCGATCATCTACCCGATCTACGGCAACTGGATGTGGGGCGGCGGGTTCCTCTCGCAGCTCGGCAAAGGCCCCCTCCACCTCGGGAACGGTGCGGTCGACTTCGCCGGCTCTGGAGTCGTTCACGCCACCGGGGGGTGGGCGGCCCTTGCGCTGGCGATGATCCTCGGGCCTCGCATCGGCAAATACAGGGAGGACGGAACACCAAACGCCTTCCCCGGCCACAATCTGGGCTACGCGGTCATCGGCACGCTCGTGCTCACCTTCGGGTGGATGGGCTTCAACCCGGGCTCGACGTTCGGGGCGACCGACCTGCGGATCTCGATCGTGGCCGTGAACACGCTCCTCGCTGCGTCGGCCGGTGCCGTCACCGCGATGGCGTGGACGAATGCGAAGTGGGGCAAGCCCGACATCTCCATGACCTGCAACGGCATGTTGGCGGGCCTGGTGGCGATCACCGCTCCGTGCGCATTCGTGTCACCGGCGTGGGCGGTCGTCATCGGGATCATCGCTGGGTTCGTCGTCGTGTACGCGGTCGAGTTCCTCGACAAGCGGGCCAAGATCGACGACCCCTGCGGCGCGATCGCCGTGCACGGCTTCTGTGGCCTGTGGGGTCTGCTCGCGGTCGGTCTGTTCGCCGACGGCACGTACCCCGACAAGGCGGTCGGCTGGAACGGCGTGCTCCAACCGGTGAAGGGAGTCATCCCGGCCCTCCTCGATGGGGACAAGCTCAGCGGGGCGCACCACGCCCTCGGCCAGCTCGTCGCCCAGATCATCGACGGGGGGGTCGGGTTCGGCTGGGCCTTCGGGGTGACCTGGGTGCTCTTCATGGTGGTGCGGCGGTTCGTGAAGATCCGCGTCGCACCCGAGGTGGAGATCGCGGGCACTGACGAGGGCGAGTTCGGTCAGGTCTGCTACCCGGACTTCGTGCTCCGCACCGAGACCCAGACGTTCAGGATTCCCGAGAAGATGCCCATCGGCACGGCTACCGGTCCACCACCGGCACAGCAGGCCGTGACGTCCGAGCGGACCTGAGGGGAGGGTCGATGAAGCTGATCGTTGCCATCATCAAGCCCTTCAAGCTCGAGGAGGTCACGGACGCCCTCCGCGCTCTCGACGTCTCGGGCGTGACCCTCACCGAGGTTCGGGGCTACGGCCGCCAGCGCGGGCACACCGAGGTGTACCGCGGGGCGGAGTACGAGGTGGATTACGTGCCGAAGGTGAAACTCGACGTGATCGTCGATGACGCCGACGCACAGAAGGTGGCGAACGCCATCGTCGAGGCGGCTCGCACCGGCAAGATCGGAGACGGCAAACTCTGGATCGTGCCGATCGAGACCGTCGTGAGGATCCGGACCGGGGAGGCCGGCTCGGACGCCCTCTAAAGCGAGGCTGGAGGCACTGCTCCGCGACACGTCGTTGCGGGGCAGTGCCTTCGGCCGGTCGTACGCGTCGGTCGTCGACGAGTGGCTCCGTGAGCTGGTGCCCGAGCCGGCCGGGCTCGCCGTCGTCGCAGTCGGCGGCTACGGGCGTCGTGAGCTCTGCCCCGGCAGCGACCTCGACATCCTGCTCCTCCACGACGACCGTCGCGCGGTCACCGCGACCGCCGACGGTCTCTGGTATCCGCTCTGGGACGCCGGGCTCCAGGTCGACCACAGCGTCCGCACCGTGCGCCAGGCCGTCGACGAAGCGAACACCGACCTCCGCGTCATGCTCGGGCTGCTCGACGCCCGGGTCGTGTCCGGGGACGAGGACCTCGCGGCGGGCCTGCAGGACAAGGTCCGGGCCAGCTGGCGCCAGCAAGCCAAGCGGCGCCTGCCTGCGCTCGACCGGTCGATCAGCGCCCGCCACGAGCGGGCCGGGGACGTCGCGTTCCTCCTCGAGCCCGACCTCAAGGAGGGCCACGGGGGCCTGCGTGACGTGGCGGTCCTCCCCCTGCTCGCGCAGGCAACCGACGTCGTCGAACCGGATGCCGCGCTCGGCCCGGCGCGCGAGACGCTCCTCGAGGTTCGGGTGGCGCTGCAGCAGCTGACCGGGCGACGGTCGAACATCCTCGGGCTCCAAGAGCAGGATGACGTCGCCCGGGCCCTGGATGACCCCGACGCCGACGTGCTCATGCGGCGCGTGGCCGCCGCCGCCCGAACCGGGGCCTGGCACCTCGACGACGCGTGGCAGCGGATCCGCTCATGGCTGGCCGGGCCCCGTCGCCGCTCGTCGGCCGGCGCCGACGTCGACCTCGGGTACGGAATCGTCCTGCGGGACGACGAGGTCACCCTCACCGACCGCGCCCTGAGCGGCGAGCCGACGACGCTCCCGCGCGTCGCGGCCGCCGCCGCGTACGTCGGGGCGCCGATCGAGCGGGCGACACGCGAGGCGTTGACGACGGACGCGCCCGCCCTCACCGAGCGTTGGCCGGACGAGGCCCGGGAGGCGTTCCTGGCGCTGCTCGGGGCGGGTTCCCGACTCGTTCCGGTGCTCGAGGCCCTCGACCAGCACGACCTCATCACCCGGATCATCCCCGAGTGGGAGCCGGTGCGGAGCCGGCCCCAGCGCAACGCGTTCCACCAGTTCACGGTCGACCGGCACCTCATGGAGGCCGCCGCCCGCGCGTCGGACTTCAGCCGTCGGGTCGAGCGGCCCGACCTCCTGCTGCTCGGCGCGTTCCTGCACGACCTCGGCAAGGGCTACCCGGGTGACCACACCGACGCCGGTGTCGAGCTGATGCGGACCATCGCCCGTCGCATGGCGTTCGGCCGCGCCGACGTCGACCGCCTCGCTCAGCTCGTCGCCCAGCACCTCCTCCTCCCGAAGGTCGCCACGAGCCGGGACCTGTCCAATCCCCGGACCCTGGAGTCGGTCGCCACGGTGGTCGGCAACGTCGCCACGCTCGAGCTGCTCTACGCGCTCACCGAGGCCGACTCGCTGGCGACGGGACCAACGGCGTGGACGCCGTGGCGAGCCGGCCTCGTCTCGGATCTCGTGGACGGGGTGCGGGCCCTGCTCGCCGGCACCGAGCCGCGGCGGACCGGACCCTCGATCGAGCCGCCGCCCGGCCCGCCACCCGCGCAGCCGACCGTCACCGTGCGTGACGGCACGGTCCGGGTCGTCGGACCCGACCGACCCGGCTTGTTCGCGGCCACGGTCGGCGTCCTGACCCTGCACGGCCAGGACGTGCGGGCGGCCCGGGCGGCCTCGAGCTCGGACGTCGCGGTGGCGGAGTTCGACGTCGAGCCCGCCTACGGCCGGCCGGCGGGCGCGGCTGAGCTGGAGACCGAGCTCAACGCCGCGGTCGGGGACCGGCTCGACCTCGACGAGCGGCTCCGCGAGCGCGCCCGCGCCTACGGCCGGCTCCGGCTCCCGACGGCGGCCCGGCCGGCGGCCCCGCGCGTGCTGGTGCACGGCGACGAGTCCCCCGATGCCGTCATCGTCGAGGTTCGCGCTCCGGACGGGGTTGGCGTCCTCTACCGCATCGCGGGGGCGCTGCGCGATTCCGGCCTCGACATCCGGCTGGCCAAGATCGCCACGCTCGGTCATGAGGTCGTCGACACCTTCTACGTCGTCGACGCGCGCACCGGCCGCCCTCCGGACCGGGCCGCCTTGCGGGCGCTCGAGCCCCGGGTCCTCGCGGCCCTGCTGAACGAGTGAGCGGGGTACCGATCGCCTGACGCCGCACCAGCGGAGCGCCTGTGGGCCGGGACATTCGACTGCACTACGAGCGGGTCGTCGCCGTCGCCCTCCTCGTGGCGGTCCTCCTGCCGCTGTACTTCTTGCTCACGAGCTTCGCCGTCGCCGGTCCGGACGGCGCCGCCCTCCCCTGCAGCACCACGGTCGTGCAGCTCGGGGACGACCGGGCCACCGTCACCGACCCCCAGGGCGCCTGTCACGCCGGCGCCGTGGAACGCCTGCACCTCGCCGGCGGGTACTTCGCGGCCGGCCTCGCGGTGGGACTGGTGGTCTGGCTCGGCGCCGGGGCTCGGGAGCGGTCGTTGAACCGGGCGTGGGCGTCGGCGCGGGTCCCGTCGCGCTGGTTCAGCACGCCGGGGCAAGTCTGGATCCTCGCCGCACTCTTGTTCGTGGTCCTCGCGCCGGCGGTGCAGCGCACGGTGTGAGCGCGGTCGTCGCCGGCCGCGGCCCTTCGGTCGGTCAGCCGGCCCGGGCGGTCGCGCGCTGGCGCTCCCGGCGCCCGATGGCGAGCTCAGCCAGCTCGGCGACGATGACGTCGAGCCGGAAGTCCTTCGGCGTGTAGACGCCGGCGACCCCGTTGGCGGTCAGGAAGTCGCGGTCGGCGTCAGGGATGATCCCGCCCACGACGACCGGGGCGTCGACGCCGGCGTCCCGCAGTCGGCGCATCGTGTCCGGCACCAGCTCGCGGTGGGACCCGGACAGGATCGACAGCCCGACCACGTCCACGTCCTCGTCCCGGGCCGCGGCGGCGATCTGGGCCGGCGTCAGCCGGATGCCTTGGTAGATGACCTCGAAGCCGGCGTCCCGGGCCGCGACCGACAGCTGCTCGGCGCCGTTGGAGTGGCCGTCCAGGCCGGGCTTGGCGACGAGGAGCCGCAGCGGGCCGCCGAGCTCTCGCGTGGCGCTCTGCACCCGCTCCTGCACGGCGCGCAGGTCGCCGGCCGGCGGGCTGACCGCGGCGCCGACGCCGGTGGGCGCCCGGTACTCGCCGAAGACCTCCCGCAGCGCGTCGGCCCACTCGCCGACGGTCCCACCGGCCTGGGCGAGCGCGATGGTGGCCGGGACGAGGTTCTCGTCGGTGCCGGCGACGCGGCGCAGCTCGGCGATCGCGGCGTCCACCGCGGCCGCGTCGCGTTGCTCGCGCCACCGCTCCAGGTCGGCGACCTCGGCCGACTCCGCCGCCGGGTCGACGACGAGGATGTGCTCGGCGTCCTCGGTGACGAGCGGCGACGCCGCCGTCTCGGTGAACCGGTTCACGCCGACGACGGTGAGCTCCCCGTCCTCGATTCGGCGCCGCCGTTCGGCGTGGCTGCGCACGAGGCGGCCCTTCATCGGCTCGATCATCTCGAAGGCGCCGCCGCCGTCGAGCACCCACTGCAGCTCCGCCGCCGCGGCCTCCTCGAGCTCGGCCGTCTTGGCCTCGACGACCGTCGACCCGTCGAAGAGGTCGGCGTACTCGAGCAGGTCGGTCTCGTAGGCCAGGACCTGCTGGATCCGCAGCGACCACTGCTGGTCCCACGGCCGGGGCAGGCCGAGCGCCTCGTTCCACGTCGGCAGCTGCACGGCGCGGGCCCGGGCGTCCCGAGAGAGCGTCACCGCGAGCGCCTCGAGCACGATTCGCTGCACGTTGTTCTCGGGCTGGGCCTCGGTGAGCCCGAGCGAGTTCACCTGCACGCCGTACCGGAACCGGCGCAGGGCGTCGTCGGTGACCCCGTAGCGCTCGGCGGTGATGCGGTTCCAGAGCCGGCCCATGGCGCGCAGCTTGCACATCTCCTCGACGAACCGGATGCCGGCGTTCACGAAGAACGACATCCGGCCCACCACCAGCGGCAGCTCCGCCTCGCTGACCTGGCCCGACTCGCGGACGGCGTCGAGGATGCCGACCGCCGTCGCCAGCGCGTAGGCGGCCTCCTGCACCGGCGTCGCGCCCGCCTCCTGCAGGTGGTACGAGCAGACGTTGATCGGGTTCCACCGGGGGACGTTCCGGACCGCGTGGCAGATCAGGTCCACGGTGAGGCGTCGGGAGGGGGCGGGCCCGAAGATGTAGGTGCCCCGGCTCAGGTACTCCTTCACGATGTCGTTCTGGGTCGTGCCGGCCAGGCGGGCCGGGTCGACGCCCCGCTCCTCGGCCAGGGCCAGGTACATGCCGAACAGCCACATGGCGGTGGCGTTGATCGTCATCGAGGTGTTCATCTCCTCGAGCGGGATGCCCTCGAAGAGGGTGCGCATCTCGCCGAGGTGGAACACCGGGACCCCGACCTTGCCGACCTCGCCCTTGGCCAGCGGATGGTCGGCGTCGTAGCCGGTCTGGGTGGGCAGGTCGAAGGCGACCGAGAGCCCGGTCTGGCCCTTGGCCAGGTTCGTCCGGTACAGCTCGTTCGACGCCGTCGCCGAGGTGTGACCGGAGTAGGTGCGCATGAGCCAGGGCCGGTCGGTCATCGGCTCCATTCTCGTCCCCGGCGGGACCGGGGACGACTCCCGGCCCGGGCTGGCGCCCGGCCGGGCCGCGTCAGCGGCGGTACTCGTAGAACCCGGCCCCCGACTTGCGGCCGTACCGCTCGGCGCTGACCATGCGCCGGAGCAGCGGGGCGGGCGCGTAGTTCGGGTCCTGGAACTCGGCGTACAGCGCCTCGAGGATGGCGAGGCTGGTGTCGAGCCCGACCAGGTCGAGCAGCTCGAGCGGGCCCATCGGGAAGTTGCAGCCGCCCTTCATGGCGGCGTCGATGTCGTCGCGGCTGGCGACGCCGGCGTCGAACAGCTTCACCGCGTTGTTGAGGTAGGGGAAGAGCAGCGCGTTGACGATGAAGCCGGCCTGGTCGCGCACGTCGACGACCGTCTTGCCGCAGGCCTCGGCGAAGGCGTGGGCGGTCCCGATGGTGTCGTCGGAGGTGGTGATGGCCCGGACCACCTCGACGAGGGGCATCGCGGGGGCCGGGTTGAAGAAGTGGATGCCGCAGACCTGCTCGGGCCGCCCGGTCTCCATCGCCAGGTCCACGACCGGCAGCGTCGAGGTGTTCGTGGCGAGGATCGCCGAGTCGGCACAGACCCGGTCGAGCTCGGTGAAGAGGTGCTTCTTGGTGACGAGGTCCTCGACCACCGACTCCAGGACGAGGTCGCAGTCGGCGAGCTCGCCGAGGTCGGTGACGACCCGGAGCCGCTCCAGCGTGGCGGCCCGATCGGCGTCCTCGAGCTTGCCCCGCTCCACCTGCTTGGCCAGGGACTTCTCGAGGCCGGCGCGGAGGGCGTCGGCGCTGGCCTGGGCCCGGCTCCGGACCACGACCTCGAAGCCGGCCTTCGCCGCCACCTCGGCGACGCCCGCGCCCATGATCCCGGAGCCGACGACTCCGACCCGTTTGGCCTCCATGCGCCGGTCTCCTCCCCTGGCCGGTCGGAAGCCGCCAGGTTACTCGCCGGTAGCCAAGCGCCGGAGGCGAAGCAGACCGGCGCCGGCCAGGATCGGCCCGCCGAGCAGCAGCTTGGCGGCCGCGATCCACAGCGTCACCGTCTCGCCGGCGTCGCCGGTGTCGACCGCCAGCAGGATCCCCGCCGTCGCCAGGCCGAGGACGAACAGCGCGACGCCGCCCCAGAGCGCGGCCCGGGCCCGGCCGGGAGTGCGGAAGAGCGGCTCCCGGTGTGGCGCCGGCGGCGGCGCCACCGGCGCCGCTCGGTGCCGCCGGTCGTAGGCGGCGCGGCTCCGGGGCCGGACCAGGGTCTGGTAGGCGAGGGTCAGATCCTTGAAGCGCTCGGCGGCGATCGGGTCGCCCGGGTTGCGGTCGGGATGCAGCGCCTTGGCGTGCGACCGGAACGCGGCCGCGATCTCGTCGGTGCTCGCGGCCGGCGTGACGCCGAGCACGGTGTAGAGGTCGCCTCGCCGAACCGTCACCGACGCCATGCCGCCAGTATGGGCCGCGGACACCGCTGCCCGCGAGCGCCACCCGTTAGCGTGGCCGGATGCCGGCAGCCAAGGGCGCCGCGCGCGGCGTGGGCACGCTCGCCCTCGTCGGCGGCGGCGAGTGGAGCGACGGCTGCCGCGGGTTCGACACCGAGCTGCTCGCGGCGGCGGGCGACGACGAGGTGGTCGTCCTGCCGTCGGCGGCCGCCTTCGAGCACCCCGAGCGCGTCGCCGAGCGGGCTTCGGCGTACCTGCGCTCGCTCGGGGCCAAGCCGCGACCGCTCATGGTCCTGCACCGGACCGAGGCGGAGGACGCCAAGAACGCGGAGGTCGTGCGCAAGGCCCGCTTCGTCTACCTGTCCGACGGCTCCCCGCTGCACCTGCGGTCGGTGCTCAAGGACTCGGCGCTGTTCGAGGCGATGCTCGCCGCCTACCACGGTGGCGGTGTGCTCGCGGCGTCCGGTGCCGGCGCGACGCTGGTCTGCGACCCGATGGTCGACCCCCGCGGGGGCGCGTACACCGTCGGTCTCGGCGTCGTCGCCGGCCTCGCCGTCTTCCCGTACCACGGCAGCGCCGCGGACCATCTGCGCGAGCGGTCGATCGATCTGCTCCCCAACGGCGCCCGGCTCGTCGGCGTCGACGAGGAGACGGCGCTGGTGCGCGAGCCGAGCGGCGGCTGGCGGGTCGCCGGCGGCGGCTCGGTGACGCTCTACACGGGGCGCGAGGCGGCCCGGTTCCCGGCCGGCGCAGCCGTCGACGAGCTCGACGGCGTCTAGCTCGTCGGCGTCGTGGCGGCGCCGCTGCTAATCCGCAGCTTCTTGATCACGACCGTCTTCGTCGGCGGGCCGTCCCCGGATGGCGGTGCGAGCGTCTCGATCTTCTTCGCCACCGCAAGGCCCACTGTGACATGCCCGATGACGGCGTAGTCCGGGGAGAGCGACGCCCCCTGCGGACCGGTGACGATGAAGAACTGCGAATCCGCGCTGCCGGCTGGCTCGGAGCCGCTCTTCGCGAACGCCAGCGTCCCGACCGGGTAGTACTTCTGGGCGGGCTGGGTGGTCGGAGTCTCGGCCTGCACCGTGTAGCCGGGCCCGGTGTTGCTGGTTGAGTTGCTCTGATCCGGGCTGCCGGCTTGCACGACGAAGCCCTTGACCGCCCGCACGAAGGCCAGGTTGTCGTAGAAGCCCTGGTTGGCGAGGTACACGAAGTTATTGACCGCCTTCGGGTAGTGCTGGGCGTCGAGGCTGACCTGGATGGTGCCGCAGGTGGTCTGGACGGACGCCTGGTAGGTGACGCCCGGGCTGAGGCCCGAGGTCGGCGCGGTGAGGTGGGTGGTCTTGGCCGGCGGCTTGCTGGCGCTCTGGCACGTCACCCCCCCGGCGGAGCTCGAGCCGCCCCCGCTCGTGACGGTGATGACGATCAGCACGACGACGACCGGTGCCGCGATGATCCCGATCCGGCGGGCGGCCTTCATCGTGCGCCGCCGCTTGGCGAGCTTCTCTTCGTACTCGCGGCGCGCCTCTCGGTTCAGCCGCTGCCGCTCCCGCTTCGAGGCCTTCGACACGGTCGGGGAGTCTAGGGAAGCCGATACTTTCAGGGTCTTCGGCGGAGGCCACCGATACCATCGGAGGTCGTGAGCCTCGTCGTGCAGAAGTACGGCGGCACCTCGGTCGCGGACCCCGCCCGCATCAAGGCCGTCGCCGACCACATCGTGGCCACCCGCCAGACCGGCGCCGAGGTCCTCGTGGTCGTCTCGGCGATGGGCTCCACCACCGACGACCTCGAGCGGCTCGCCTTCGACGTCTCAGCGGCCCCGTCGGCCCGGGAGCTCGACATGCTCCTGACCGCCGGCGAGCGGATCTCGATCGCGCTGCTGTGCATGGCGATCCTCGACCGGGGCGAGCAGGCGGTGAGCTTCACCGGCTCGCAGGCCGGGATCATGACCGACACCTCGCACGGGCGGGCCAAGATCGTCGAGGTCCGCGCCGAGCGGCTCCGGGAGGCGCTGGCGTCGGGTTCGATCGCGGTCGTCGCCGGCTTCCAGGGGGTCTCGACGACAGCCGACATCACGACGCTCGGCCGCGGCGGCTCCGACACGACCGCGGTCGCGCTGGCGGCCGCGCTCGGCGCGGACGTGTGCGAGATCTACACCGACGTCGCCGGCGTGTTCACCGCCGACCCGCGGCTGGTGGCGGACGCCCGGAAGCTGGCGGCGGTCTCCTACGAGGAGATGCTCGACCTCGCCGCCACGGGCGGACGCGTCCTGACCCTGCGGTCGGTCGAGTTCGCCCGCAACTACCACGTGCCGGTCCACGTCCGCTCGAGCTTCACCTGGGAAGTCGGGACCTGGGTGGGAGAGGAGGACTCGATGGAGCAGGCGATCATCTCCGGCGTCACCCACGACGTCTCGGAGGCGAAGGTGACGATCACCCGGGTGCCGGACCGCCCGGGAGTCGCCGCCAAGCTGTTCCGCACCCTCGCCGACGAGTCGGTGAACGTCGACATGATCGTCCAGAACGTGTCGAGCGCGGGCCAGACCGACATCTCGTTCACGGTCCCGCGCGAGGACCTGACCCGGGCTCGGAAGGTCATGGACACGATCGTCGACGACCTCGAGGCGGCCGGCGTCACCCACGACGCCGACATCGGCCGGGTGTCGCTCGTCGGCGCGGGGATGAAGACCCACCCCGGCGTGGCGGCGGAGATGTTCGAGGTCCTCGCCCGGGAGGGGATCAACATCGAGATGATCTCGACGTCGTCGATCCGGATCTCGTGCGTGGTCGCGTCCCGCGACGTGGAACCGGCCGTGCGCGCCCTCCACGATGCCTTCGGGCTCGAGCGGGGCTGACGATGCGGGTCGGCGTCGTCGGGGCCACCGGCCTGGTCGGCACCGAGGTGCTGCGGGTGCTCGAGGAGCGGGCGTTCCCGGTCAGCGAGCTGCGGGTCTACGCGTCGCCGCGGTCCGACGGCCGGCGGCTGTCCTTCGCCGGCGACGAGGTCGTCTGCGAGCGGCTCCGGGACGGGTGCTTCGACGGGCTCGAGCTGGTGATCATCGACGTCGACGAGCCGCTGGCGGCCGAGTGGGCGCCGAAGGCGGCCGCGGCCGGCGCCCAGGTCATCGACAAGTCGGCGGCCTTCCGGATGGATCCCGAGGTCCCGCTCGTCGTGGCCGAGGTCAACCCCCAGGACCTGGCGGGCGCCACGAAGGGCATCGTGTCGTGCCCGAACTGCACGACGATCGTCTTCGTGATGGCGCTGGCCCCGCTGCACCAGGCCGCCGGCGTCGAGCGCGTCGTGGTGTCCACCTACCAGTCGGTGTCGGGCGCCGGGCAGGCCGGCATGCGCGAGCTCGCCGAGCAGTGGACGAAGGGCGACGGCCAGGAGGAGACGCTGCGCCGCGCCGGCGTGACGCCGGGGGGCCTGGAGCCGGGAGAGCTGTGGCCGGTGCCGATCGCCGGCAACGTGATCCCGCTCGCCGGGGGCCGCCAGGAGGGCGGCTACACGTCGGAGGAGTGGAAGCTCGTCCGCGAGAGCCGCAAGATCCTGCACGCGCCCGACCTCGAGGCCAGCGTCACCTGCGTGCGGGTACCCGTGTACGTCGGGCACGCCATGAGCGCCAACGTCCGCTTCTCACGCGCCCTGCCCCGCGCCGAGGCGGCCGCGGTCCTGGCCAGAGCGCCCGGCGTCACGCTGATCGAGGACGGCGACGGCGCGCCGACGCCGCTCGAGGCCGCCGGCATCGATCCGGTGCTGGTCGGTCGCCTGCGCGAGGACCCCTTCCAGGACCGCACCCTCGACCTGTGGGTGACCGGCGACAACCTCCGGAAGGGCGCGGCGCTGAACGGCGTGCAGCTCGCCGAACTGCTGCTCGAGCAGTAGCGCCTCGTCGCGACGGTCGCCCGGCGGCTCGGGTCTGGCACGGCCTGGGCGCGGGGGCTTGACTCTCACACGGTGTGAAGGCGTATCGATGGGCACGTCATGTTGAACATCGGAGACTTCGCACGCCTCGGGCAGGTCTCGCCCCGGATGCTTCGGCACTACGACGAGACGGGCCTGCTCACGCCGAGCCAGGTCGATCCGCGCACGGGCTACCGCCGCTACGGCGTCGCCCAGCTCGGCCGACTGCATCGGCTGCTCGCCCTGCGAGACCTCGGCTTCTCGCTGGAGCAGCTCCACCGGATCCTGGCGGACGACCCGTCGGTCGATCAGCTCCGGGGGATGCTGTCCCTGCGGCAGGCCCAGATCGAGCAGGACGTCGCCGAGGAGCAGGCCCGCCTCCGGCGAGTCGACGCGCATCTCCGAGCGCTTGAGGGGAGCAGCGTCATGTCCAGCCTGGATGTCGCCGTGAAGGTGAGCAAGCCGGTGCGGATCGCTGAAGCGTCGGCGGTGGCGCCCGGGTTCGGGCACGAGCACCTCGGCCCCGTGTTCCATGAGGTCGTGCCGAGGGTGCTGGAGCGCCTCGCCGCCCTGCAGGCCCGGCCCGGGATCATGGTCGCTTGGTACGGGGAGCCCGCTGATGACGGCAGCGTCGTGCTGCACGCCGGTTTCGACATCGGCGACCAGGACATTCCGGATGCCGAGGGGGTTCGGGTCGTGGAGCTTCCGGCGACGAAGGTTGCGTCCGTAATCCATCGGGGGCCGATGGAGGACGTCGGGTTGGTCTACGAGGCGCTCGTCGGCTGGATCGAGGACAGCGGGTATGAGCTCACGGCGCGGAGCCGCGAGCTGTATCTGGAGTGGGACGAGGACCACCCCGAACGCAACGTCACGGAGCTGCAGATGCCCATCGCCTCCTGAAGTCGGCTCTGCGACGCTGGGACGCGGGCGGGCGGCGTTCGCGGAGCGCGAGGAGCGCGTCGAGAGGTGGGGGCGATGATCGAGGCGTCGGTGCCGGTGCGGATCTGCGACATCGGCGGCTGGACCGACACCTGGTTCGGCGGACCGGGTCGCGTCGTGAACGTCGCGATCCGGCCCGGCCTAACCGTTGCGATCCGAAGGACCGGCGAGTCCGGTGTTGTGCGGCTGGCGGTCGATGACGAAGCCGCCTCCTACGAGGTCGTGCCGGGGTCGCGCCGGGAGGCACGCCATCCCCTCCTGGAGGCGGCGATCGACGCCCTACCCCCGCCGGACGCGCTCGGGATCGCCGTCACCGTCCGATCTTCCGTGCCACCCGGGTGTGGCACCGGCACGTCGGCGTCGGTCGCGGTGGGGCTCCTCGGCGGCTTGGCGGCGGTGCGATCCGAGCAGTGGTCGCCGCGCGACCTGGCCTACGCCGCACATCGCCTGGAGGTCGAGGTGCTGGGTCGTGAGAGCGGCATCCAGGATCAGCTGAGCGCGGCGTTCGGCGGCATCAACTACCTGGAGATCGATCAGTATCCCGACGCCACCGTCTCCACGCTGCCGAGCTGGGTCGAGCTCAGCGCTCGGCTCACGCTCGTGTTCGTGGGGCACGCCCACGACTCGTCGGCGATGCATGACCAGGTGATCGAGCGGCTCGCCGGACCTGCCTCGCGTGCGCTGCCGGGCTTGCGAGACGCCGCGACAGCGGCCCGTGACGCCGTGCTCGGCCACGATCTGCGAGCATTCGGTCAAGCCATGATCGCCAACTCGCAAGCCCAGGAGCGCTTGCATCCCGACGTCATCGGGAGCGACGCCCGCCGGGTCATCGAGATCGCCGCGGGCGAGCAGGCACTCGGATGGAAGGTGAACGGCGCCGGCGGCGACGGAGGGTCGGTGACGCTCCTGGCCCAAGACCCCGAACGCAAGGCCGCCCTCGACGCTGCCGTCACTCGCTTGGACCCGCGGTACCGAATACTGCCCGTCGAGGTTGCCCCGAACGGCCTGGCCGTCGCCGGCGAGGCCTAACGACCGGCGACCTTCAAGACCCGATTCGCGAGTCGGCGTGGCCACCGGACCGCACCGGTTTACATGGCTAGCTTGCCGGCGTGCGGTGGTCCCGTCGGGAGGTCACGAGCCCGGATGGGACGGTGTGGCGCATCTCCCTTCGGTGGGTCGCGGCGACGCCCACCGATGTCGTTGAGCAGCTGCGGACTGATAGCGGAGAGCGAGTCCGCAAGGGATGCTGGCCGGCTTGGTTGGTGCGCATCATGGCGCCGGTGCTGTACCTCGGAGCGGGGTCGCGCACGCCACTGATGCTGTTCGCCGTCCGCCATCCCCCTGGCTGGGTGCTGGTGGCGGAGCCCGCTGCGACCAGTGGACATCGACGCATGTGGATCACCCCGGCCCGGACGCGCGAAGAGGCGGAGCGAGACCTTGGCGAGCTGGCGACCTACCTGGCGAGCGGTCGCCCCGTGAGTGACTTTGGCGCGCCCGGCGCCACCGGGTAGTCGAGGCGAGCGTGGTTAGCGCAAGAGTCGGACGAGTCGACCGTCCGTCAGAGGTTGCGAGTCGGGCTGCCGGGACTTGAACCCGGGACCTCTTCGTCCCGAACGAAGCGCGCTACCAAACTGCGCCACAGCCCGTGGCGCGCCGAGTGTAGCGGGAGGGTCCGCCGAGACCTCGAGTGAGTAACCGCGTCGGGCCGGCTACGCGGTCGTTCGCTCCGCGAGCACGCGTTTGACGGTGCGTCGCAGCGTTCCGGCGTCGATCGGCTTCACGAGCTCCGCGTCGACGTCCGCGCGCTTGGCGAGGAAGCGGTCGGCCTCGCGGTCGAGGAGCAGCACGATCGGAACCTCCGGCGCGCGGCCTCCCGACGCCTCGAGGTGCAGGTCGATCGCGACCGCGAACCCGCCCATGTTCCCGATCTGCAGGTCGAGGATCACGACGTCGGGGTGCCGGGCCGCCACGATGTCGCGCACCTCCTGCCCGCGGTCGACCTCGAGGACCTCCTGGTCGGGTCCGGCCAGCGCGGTGCGAACCTGGTTCCGGATCCAGGCTCCGTCGGCGGCGACGAGGATGGTGGCCACGGCGAGACGATACCGAGCGCGAGCGCTCGGCTCTCGGCCTCGGGCCGGTCAGACGGTCGCGGTGGCGCGGTGCTTCCCGTCGAGGAGGTGCTCGCCGACCGCAGTGAGGGCGTGGAAGTCGATCACGTCGTGGGAGAGCGAGGGCACGTAGACGACGGTGGCGGCGCCGATGCGAGCGCCGACCTCGCCGAGCTGTCGACGCTCCCGCTGGCCGAGCCCCGCGTAGTCGGCCAGGTTCGTGTAGCGCTCCGCCAGCCGCTCTGCCGCGGCGCCGCCGGCTCGGCTCAGCGTCTCGGCCTGCTCTCGCAAGCCCGTGACCGGTCCCTCGACGCCGAAGTCGGGCTGGACCCGGTTGACGACCAGCGCCGCCACCGAGAGGTCGGCCTCGCGCAGCCGCCCTGCGAAGTACTCGGCCTCGTCGACCGCGTCACGGCGGGGTGATGTGATGAGCACGAAGCCGGTCGCCGGTGACTGGAGCAGCTCCGCGACCCGCGCCGCCCGCTCCCGGAAACCCTGCTCCATGCCCTCGAAGGCCCGGAAGAACGCCACGATGTCGTCGAGGACCTCGGCGCCGATGACCTTGCCCGCCGTCCGCAGGAAGCGCTGCACCGCCGCGCCGGCCACCCGCATGTAGGTGCGGGTCGGCATCATCAGGAGCCGGAAGATCCGGTTGTCGAGCAGGCGCAGGAGCCGCTGGGGCGCGTCGAGGAAGTCGAGCGCGTGGCGGGACGGTGGCGTGTCGACGACGATGAGGTCGAAGCCGCCGTCCTCGTGCAGCTCGTGGAGCATCTCCATCGCCATGTACTCCTGGGTCCCCGACAGGGCGCCGGCGATGTTGCGGTAGAAGCGGTTCGCGAGGATGCGCTCGGCCTGCTCCTCGTTCTCGGCGTAGCGGCGCACCAGGCCGTCGAAGGTGGCGCGCGTGTCGAGCATCAGCGCCGACAGACGGCCTCCGGTTGCCCCGCCGCCGTCGTCCCACCGCGCCCGCGGGACCTCGTGCGCGCGGTCCCCGAGCTCGGCCAGCCCCATGGTGTCGGCGAGCCGCTTGGCGGGGTCGATGGTCACCACCACCGCGTTGCGTCCTCGACGCGCCGCGGCCAGGGCGAGCACGGCCGCGGTCGTGGTCTTGCCGACGCCGCCGGTGCCGCAGCACACGACGATGTGGCCATCCTCGACGAGGTGGTCGAGCGTGCTCACGTCGGCTCCGGCAGCGCCGCGATGCCGGCGGCGAGGGCGTCGGCGAGCACCGAGGTTCCGTCCGGCCCGATCTCCCCGAAGAGGAACGGGAGCGCCAGCTGCGGCAGCGGCAGCCGACTCGCCAGCCGGTCGGCCTGCTCGAGCTCGAGGGTGCGCCGCTGGGCCCGGAACACGGCGGCCGCGTCGAGCGCGCGCGCCTCGGCGGTCACGACCGGCACCCCCGCCGTCGCGGCGTCCTCGCTGGCCGTGTGACCGTCGACCGACAACCCGCCGAGCAGCTGGTTCACGACGATCGGGCCGAGCTTCACGCCGACCCGGTCCTCGAGCGCGTAGGCGGTCTCGACCAGCTCGTTCACCGGCGTCTCCTCCGGCAGCGTCACGAGGAGCACCCGGCACCGGGTGGGGTCGGAAATCATCTCGATCACGTCCTCGGCCTGGGAGCGCACCGGGCCCAGGCGGACGGCGTCCAGCAGGCCCCGCGCCGACAGCAGGAACGTGATCGCGTGCCCGGCCGCGGGGGCGTCGATGATGATGAGGTCCGCGACGTCGGCCTGCTCGAGCTGCTTGACCTTGCCGAGCACGAGGATGTCCTTCATGCCGGGCACCGCGGTGGCGACGACGTCCAGCACGCCGGTTCGCACCATGCGCTTGGAGATCCGGCGCAGCCCGCGATCCTCGAGGTATTCGAGCAGCGCCTCGTCGGGCGCCACGGTACGGACCCGCAGCCGGTCCTCGACCTGCTGCTCCTCGTAGGTGAGCGGCGCAGTGCCCAACGCCGCCGCGAGTCCCGATTTGCCTTCGACCTCGACGATCAGCACGCTGGCCCCGGCGCGCGCTGCCGTCGTGGCCAGCGCCGCGGTCACGGTCGTCTTGCCGACGCCGCCCTTGCCGGCCACGATCACGACGCGGGAGGCGGAGCAGAACTGCTCCACGTTCATGGTCGAGCTCCCAGCCGGACTTCCATGATCACCGGTCATGCTACGAGCGGTTCGGCGGGACGCCGTCGTCGAAGCGCCGCCGCCGCGTTGGTGCTGGGACTGTTGGCGTGCGCCGTCGTCGCCACCGACGTCGCGTCCGCGGCCGTCCCGACGCCGACGAGGCGGGCGACGACCACGGTGCGCGTCGCCGCTGGCCGCCGTGGGATCGCCGTCGTGCAGGTCCAGGGCTACCTCGACCCACCGGTCGTCGCGCTGGCGCGCCGAGCGGTCACGGGCGCCAACCACGCGCGCAGCACGCTCCTGCTCGTGCAGCTCGACTCCGGTGGCGCGCTGTCGACCGACCTCGCGCCGCTGCTGCGAGCGGTCCGGCAGTCGCGGGTGCCGGTGGTGGTCTGGGTCGGCCCGTCAGGAGCGAGGGCGGAAGGGGGCGCGGCGCTGCTCGCCGAGGCGGCCACCGTCCTGTTCGTCTCGCCGGGCTCCGACGTCGGGCCGGCGTCCCCGGTCCGTCTCGACGACCCGAGCGCGACGTCCGTCGCGTCGACCGCGGCTCAGCTGGCCGCGTTCGCGGGCGCGAACGGGCGCACTGACGCCCGCGTCGGCGCGCTCGCCCGCACCCGCCTCGGCGCCAGCGCGGCGGCGGCCGCGCACGTCACCAACGGGGTGCGGCCCACGATCGGCGAGGTCATCGTCACCCTCGACGGGCAGACGGTGCACACCGCAGCCGGGTCGGTGCACCTCTCGACCGCCCGGGTCATCGGCACCGGCCGGGGCCGACGGCGACAGCCGAACCAGGACGTCGTGTTCGCCAGCCTCACGCTCGGGGCCCGGATCCAGCACACCCTGATCGACCCCCGGATCGCCTACCTGCTCCTCGTCGCCGGCGCCGCCCTCATCGTGTTCGAGTTCTTCGCCGCCAGCGTCGGCTTCGCGGCCGCGGTCGGCGCGGCGGCCCTGCTCGGGGGCGCCTACGGCTGCTCGGACCTGCCCGTCCACGTGTGGGCGGCCGCCCTGCTCGGCGCGGCCGTGTTCGGGTTCGCCATCGACGTGCAGGCGGGGCGGCTCGGCCCCTGGACCGTCATCGGCGGCGCCGCCCTGCTCGCCGGATCACTCGGCCTGTTCGGCGGGTCGAGTCGGCTCCACGTCCCCTGGTGGGAGCTGGCGGTCGTGCTGCTGGCCACGCTCCTCTTCTTCATCGGGGCCCTGCCCGCCTTCGTCCGGTCCCGGTACTCGACGCCCACCGTCGGCCGGGAGGGCCTGGTCGGGGAGCTCGGCGAGGCCGAGGTGGCGGTCGACCCCAACGGCGTGGTCACGATCCGGGGCAGCCGGTGGCGGGCCTACACGAACCGGGCCACCCCCATCGAGCAGGGCGCCACGGTGCGAGTCGTCGCCGTCGACGGCCTGCTCCTGGAGGTCGAGCCGGAGGCGGGCGGCGCCCGTGACTACCGGGACCGCGCCCGCCGCCGGCGCGGGCCGGCCCGCTCCGAACCCGCCGGCTGACCGCTCCTTCGGCTGCTTCGCTTCCTCTCTTCTGCGCGTCCCCGCCTTCCTCTTTCCTGGACCGCGACGCGGCGGTATCGTCCCGCGGCCGGCCCCAGGCCGGCGCGAGAGGGGGAGCGTGACTCGGCGCATCCTCGACGACACCTGGCCCCGGGACGCCGCCTGCCGGGGCCCGGCGTCAGCGCTCTTCTACCCACCCGCCGCCGCCGAGACCCGTCCCGAGCGCGAATCCCGAGAGCGCCGGGCCAAGTCGATCTGCTTCGGGTGCCCGGTGCAGGTGCCGTGCCTCACCTTCGCCCTCGAGACCCGAGAGCCGCACGGGGTCTGGGGCGGCCTCACCGAATCCGAGCGGCAAGCCCTCCTCGAGCGCCGAGCCGGCTGAATCAACCCCCGACGCCGCTCGCCGGGCCCGGGATCCGATCGTCGCCCCGCCGCCGCGTCACGCCCTGGCGGTCGAGCCACCCGCAGATCGGCACCACGTACTTGCGGGTCGAGCCGAGCAGGTCCCGGATGTCGGCCACCGTGAGCCGCGGGCGGTCGCGGAAGGCCGCGGCGACGGCCTGGCGCGCCGACTCGAGCGCGGCCGCCGCGAACACCACCCCGTCCACGTCGACGAGCGCCCCCTCCCGCACCAGGGCCCGCACCAGGCCGGGGTCGCCGACCTCGTTCGGGCGTGGGGGCGCGAAGCCCGCCGCCTCGAACGCCTCCATCACCCGGCGGCCGTCCGGCGACGCCGCCGCCCGGTCGGCCTGGCTGCGATGGCGGATCGTCCCCCGCTCCACGACGAGCTCCCCGTCCCCGTTCAGCGCCGCCCGCAGCTGAGCCGGCGTCGCACCGAGGCCGGCCGCCACCCCGGCCAGGTCGAGCCCGGGCTCGCCCGGATGGGCTTGCTGGTGCCGCCGCACCCGGTCGAGTGCGCCGGCTCGGATCGCGTCGAGGGCCGCCGGGTCGACGAGCCAGCCGTCGCGCCGGGCCGCGGTGCCGAGCGCCACCAGGTCGTCCCCGAGCGTCTCGGCCTCGCCCGCCGACAATCCACCGGCCCGGGTCATCTCGTCGGTGGAGAGCCACGACGACGCCGCCAGCAGCCGCTCGCCGAGCGGTCGCTCGAGCCGGGCCGGCGCGTCCTTCGCCCGCCGGGTCGGCAGGACGTCGAGGATCTCGACGCCGGCGACGGTTCGGCGCCGTCCGAGGTCGCGCAGCACCAGCCGGTCCCCGGGCGCGAGCGGGAGCGGGGCCTCGAGGCGGAGCCGGGCGTAGCGCCCCCGCTCGTCGAGGGGGCGGTAGGCGGCGCGGTGCTCCCCCGAGCCGACCGCGGCGTGGACGCGCCGGCGCCGCGGGGCCTCGTCGTCGGCCAGCGGCGTGACCGCGACGTCGATCACCGTCGGGGTCGCCCACTGCCCCGGCCGCACGACCGCGTCGCCGCGCCGCAGGTCCTGGTGCTCCACGCCGGCCAGGTTCAACGCCACCCGCGCCCCGACCTCGGCCTGCTGGGCCCGGCGCCCGGCCGACTCGACGGCGCGGACCCGCGCCGGGTGCCCGCCGGCCACCACCTCGTCGTCGACCGCGAGCGCGCCGCCGGTGAGGGTCCCGGTTACGACGGTGCCGGCGCCCTTGACCGTGAACACGCGGTCCACCCACAGCCGGGGCCTCCCGGCGTCCCGAGGCGGCGGCGTCGACGCCAACACCATGTCGAGCGCGGCCCGGACGTCGTCGAGCCCGCGACCCGACACCGAGTCGCACACCACGAGCGGCGCCCCGGCCAGCGCGGAATCGGCGAGGCGCTCCTCGACCTCGAGCTGGGCGATGAGCAGCGTCTCGGCGTCGACGGTGTCGGCCTTCGTCAGCGCGACCATCCCGGCCCCGATCCCGAGCAGCTCGAGGATGCGCAGGTGCTCCTCGCTCTGGGGCATCCAGCCCTCGCTCGCCGCGACGACGAACAGGGCGACCTCGACCGCGCCGACGCCGGCGAGCATGTTCTTGATGAACCGGACGTGGCCCGGCACGTCGACGAAGCCGACCTCAAGCCCCGACGGGAGGGTGGTGAACGCGAACCCGAGGTCGATCGTAAGGCCCCGGGTCTTCTCCTCGGCCAGGCGGTCGGGGTCGGTGCCGGTGAGCGCGCGAACCAGCGAGGACTTCCCGTGGTCGACGTGACCCGCGGTCGCGACCGTCCTCACCGCTCGACGGCGACGAGCGCGGCGGCGAGCCGATCGTCGTCGAGCGGGTCGACGGTGCGCAGGTCGCACACGATCGCGTCGGCCTCGACCCGGGCGACGACGTCGCAGCGCCGCAGGGCGGCCATCCCGTCATCGGCCGACGCGACCTCGATCGCGACGCCGACGGACGGGATCGCGAGGCCGGGCAGGGAGCCGCCGCCTGCCACCGCCTCGGTGTCGACCACCTTGGCGCCTGGCACCCGGGCCGCGAGGGCCTCCGCGCGAGCGGTCAGCGACTCGAGCGGCGCCGTCGCCATCCGCCAGAGCGGGATGCGGGTGGCGTCGCCATCGAGATAGGCGCCCGCGACCGCTTCGAGCGCCGCGAGCGTCACCTTGTCGGCCCGCACCGCGCGGGCGAGCGGATGGCGCGCGATCGCGCCGACCAGATCGGCCCGGCCGACCACGACCCCGGCCTGGGGGCCGCCGAGCAGCTTGTCGCCCGAGAAGGTGACGAGGGCGGCCCCGGCCGCGAGGGCCTGGCGGACGCCGGGCTCGTCGCGGAGCCACGTCGGCCGGTGGGGGAGCCAGGGCGTGGTCTCGTCGAGCAGGCCCGAGCCGGCGTCGACCATCACCGGCGGCCCGAGGCCGGCGAGCGCGGCGACCGGCGTCGACTCGGTGAACCCGATGAGCCGGTAGTTCGAGGCGTGGACCTTCAGGACCAGCGCCGTCTCGGGTCGCAGAGCCGCGTTGTAGTCGGCGAGCCGGGTCCGGTTCGTCGTGCCCACCTCGACCAGGCGGGCGCCTGATTCCTCCATGATCTCGGGGACGCGGAAGCCGCCGCCGATCTCCACCAGCTCGCCGCGCGAGACGAGGACCTCCCGGCCCCGGGCCAAGGCCCCGAGGGCGAGCAGCACCGCGGCGGCGTTGTTGTTGACGACGATCCCGGCTTCGGCGCCGGCCGCCCGGGCGAGGAGCCGGCCCGCGTGGTCGTGGCGGGAGCCGCGCCGCCCGGTCTCGAGCCGGAACTCGAGGTTCGAGTAGCCCCGGCCCACCGCGGCCGCGACCGCCAGGGCGTCGTCGCCGAGCGGCGCCCGCCCGAGGTTCGTGTGGAGAAGCACGCCGGTCGCGTTGACGACCGGTCGCAGCCGCCCCGCACGGAGCTGCGCCACGCGCCGGCGGGCGTCCGCCGCCACCTGGTCGGGGTCGACGGCCTCGCCGCGCTCCAAGCGATCCCGCGCCGCGTCGAGGGCCTCGCGGGCGCACTCGACCAGCAGCCCGTGCGGCAGCCCGTCCAGATCCGCGAGCACGCGATCGACCGCGGGGAGCGCGCGGCGGGGATCCGTCACGGCACCAGCGTACGACGGTGCCGCGCGGCGAGTCGTGTGGTCACGATGCGAATCGATGCGCCCGTAGAATGTGCTGGTGCAGCGGCGCGATACAGCCACCACAGCGCGGATCGTCGAGCGACAGCACGCGCGCGCGTGCTGCCGCCGAACGCGCCCCGGGGTGAACGGCTCATGACCGACCTCACCCCCGGCGTCCCGAGCGCGCTGTCACCCCTCGTGCGGCGGGTGGTGGCGCCCAACCCGGGTCCGTTCACCGGCCCCGGCACCAACACCTACCTGGTCGGGATCGACGAGGTCGCCGTCATCGACCCCGGACCGGACACCAAGGCCCACATCGACGCGATCGTCGGGGCGTCGATGCGGGAGCGGGTCCGCTGGGTCGTGCTCACCCACACCCACCCCGACCACTGGCCGGGGACGGCCCGGCTCGTGAAGGCGACCGGCGCCGAGGTCCTCGCCTACGGCAAGCACCGGGACAAGGACGCCGACATCGTGCCGGACCGGGCCATCGGGGAGGGCGACACCATCGAGGGAAGCGAGTGGGGCCTCGACGTGCTCCACACGCCGGGCCACGCGCCGAACCATCTCTGCTTCCTGCTCGAGGAGGAGCGGGTGCTGTTCACGGGCGACACCGTCCTCGACGGCATGTACTCGGTGGTCAACCCGGCTCGGGGCGGCGACATGGCGCGGTACGTGAAGACGCTCGAGCGGCTGCGGCGCCTGCGGCTGACGCGCATCTGCCCCGGACACGGCGACGTGATCGACGATCCCAAGCCTCGCCTGGACGACTACCTCGCCCACCGCAAGCAGCGCGGCCAGCAGATCCTGCGGCTGGTGCGCAAGCACGACGGCGTGAAGATCAAGGAGATCGTCGACGCCCTCTACGGGAGCGACGGCCTGCCCCCGGAGCTGATCGAAGCGGCCGGGTGGCAGGTGCATGCGCACCTGCTGGAGCTGAAGGCGGACGGCAAGGTCGTCGGCACGAGCGCGAAGGCGGCCTGGAAGGCCGCCTGACCTCAGCTGCCGGCGCGGCTGGCCAGCTCGAAGATCCGGGCCGTGCAGCTGCTCATCTCGACCGGCGGCAGCAGCTCGGTCGCCACCCGGTCGGCGAGGGCCTCGAAGGCGAGGCTGGCCGGCCCGTCCGGCGCCCGCAGCGTCACCGGGTCGCCGGCGTCCCCACCGGCCGCGACCGCGGGCTCGAGCGGGACCTGGGCGACCAGCGGCGCCCCGACCTCGGCGGCCAGCGTCTGGCCGCCGCCCTCGCCGAACAGCGCGTACGACTGCCCGTCGGGGGTGACGAAGGCGCTCATGTTCTCGACCACGCCCATCACCTTCAGGAACGAGCGGTGGGCCATGTCGGCCACCCGGGCCGCCACCTTCTGGGCCGCGAGGGCCGGGGTCGTCACGACCAGCAGCTCGGTCTGGGGGAGCATCCGGGCCAGGCCCATCTGGATGTCGCCGGTGCCGGGCGGCATGTCGATCAGCAGGTAGTCGAGCTCGCCCCACCGCACGTCGTGCAGGAACTGCTCGACGGCCCGGGTGAGGATGAGGCCGCGCCACATCAGCGCCGACTGCTCGTCGTCGACGAGGAAGCCCATCGACACGACCTTGAGCAGGCCGGCCGGCCCGTCGGCGTCGAGCCGGTTCGGCACCGGGCGCGTGTTCGGGTCGATCTTGCCCTCGGCGCCGCCGAGGCGGCCCTCGACGCCGAGCATGCGCGGGACGCTGAACCCCCAGATGTCGGCGTCGAGCACGCCGACGGTGAGGCCGCGCGCCGCCAGCGCGACGGCGAGGTTCACGGTCACGGTCGACTTGCCGACGCCGCCCTTGCCGCTGGCGACGGCGAGGACGCGCGCGGAGGCCGGCACCTCGGTCGGCTCCGCGCTCTCGCGGGCGTTCCAGCGGGCCCGCTCCATCGCCTTCGTCTTCTGCTCGGCCGTCATCTCGCCGTACTCGACCTGCACGTCGGTGACACCCGGCAGCCCCCGGACCTTCGACTCGACGTCGGTCTTGATCTGGGTGCGAAGCGGGCAGCCGGCGGTGGTCAGTGCGACCCGAACCAGCACCGTGCCGTCGTCGCCGACCCGGACGTCGTCGACCATGCCGAGCTCCACGATGCTGACGTGGAGCTCGGGGTCCGAGACGCCGGCCAGGATGCGTCGGACGTCATCCGGGCTCGGGGCGCGAGCGGAGGAGGGGGCGGGGGTCATCGGCGAATAAAACCAGTCTCCCTTGAAAATATGCCCAGAGCGAGGTACCGTCAACCCTCGTGATCGACCTGGGCGTGCTCAAGGCCCTGGCCGACGAGACCCGCTACGCCGTCTACCGGGAGCTCGCCTCGTCGCCCCAGCCCCTGTCGGCGCCCGAGCTCGCCGACCGGCTCGGCGTCCACGCCAACACCGTCCGCCTGCACTTGGAGCGCCTCCGCGACGCCGGGCTCGTCGACGCCGAGGCCGCGCACCGGGGCACGGTCGGGCGCCCGCAGCACCTCTACTTCCTCGCGCCCGGGGCGCCGAGCCTGGGGTTCGACCCGCCCGCCCACGCGCTGCTGGCCGGCCTTCTGGCCGCCCTCGCCGAGCGGGTCGGCGCCGACCACGAGGACGCCGCCGACACCGGCCACGCCTGGGGTGCCGAGGCGGCCCGCCGGACCCGGAGCCGCTCGTGCGTCCGGGCGCTGGCGGCCGAGCTGGAGCAGCTCGGCTTCGAGCCCGCGGTCGCACCCGGCGACGGCACGTCGGAGGGCGCGGTGCGCATCGACTTCCTCCACTGCCCGTTCCGGGAGCTCGCGGAGGCGTACCCGGAGCTCGTCTGCAACCTGCACCGGGGGCTCTGCGAGGGTCTCGTCGACGAGCTGGGCGGGGGAAGCGTCGAAGAGTTCGCGACGTTGTACGACCATGAGCCGTGCCACGTCACCGTGGACGCCGGCGTTTCGAACGACCGGTAGGCTGAGCAGCGGAGGCAAAGCATGTCGATGTTCCAGGTCACCGACGCCAGCTTGGTGTTCAACCTCACCGACTCGGCGGCCGACAAGGTCCGCTCGCTGATCGACGCCGAGCAGAGCGCGGAGCCACTCGCGCTCCGCGTCGCGGTCCGCCCCGGCGGGTGCTCGGGCTACAGCTACGAGATGTTCTTCGACGCCGACATCGCCGAGGATGACGTCCGCACCGAGCAGGCCGGCGTGCAGGTTGTGATCGACCCGGCCAGCTTCCAGCTCCTGAAGGGCGCGTCCCTCGACTACAAGGACGGGCTGCAGGGCGCCGGGTTCGCGATCAGCAACCCCAACGCCGAGCGGTCCTGCGGCTGCGGCCAGTCCTTCTCCTAATCAGCCGGTCAACCGCTCCCTACGCCCGGCTTCGACCGCGGTACCGGCGCTCACGCAGCGTCGCGGCGTCCGTCCAATCCTGTTTTTCGCGACGTGATCGGGTTACGCTACGCGGCACTCGCGTGATTCGTTGCCGCGCGAGCACGCCGGCTTGAAGGGAGCAACGCTCATGTCATCGACCTGGCCACCGGGCCCGCCCCTTGGTGGGCCGTCGACACCTCCGAGTCCGCCCCCGCCCCGGCCCTGGGAGCCGCCGACGCCGACGGCGCCCTCACCGGCGCCCGCGGGCCCGTCGGCTTCCAAGCCGGCCAAGAAGCGCCCGGCGAAGAAGCGCGCCGCCAAGAAGCGGGTCGCCAAGAAGCGGGTCGCCAAGAAGCGCGTGGCCAAGAAGCGCCCCGCGAAGCGCAAGGCCGCCAAGAAGCGGCCCGCCAAGCGCAAGGGGACGCGGAAGACCGCCAAGCGCAAGACGACCGCTCGCAAGCCTGCCAAGCGTCGGACGACCAAGCGCAAGGCCACGAAGCGCAAGGCGACCAAGCGCAAGGCGACCAAGCGCAAGACCACGAAGCGCAAGGCGGCCCGCAAGCCGGCCAAGCGCAAGGCGACACGGCGCAAGGCGACGAAGCGCCGCTGACACCAATCGACTCCGAGTTCGGGCCCACCGGTTCTGCCGGTGGGCCCGCTCGCGTCTCGACTACTGGGCGACGAGCGCCTCGAGCAGCGGCGTGATCTCGTCGCGACCGAAGGCGGCGTCGAGCCGGCCCCGGATGATGCCCGTCCCGTCGATCGTGAAGAAGAACGGCTCGTACGGGATGTTCCAGGCCTGCACCGTCGGCGACTCCTCGTTGCCACCGGTGAGCGTCCGGTAGATCTCGATGTGCACGAACGTCACCCGGTCCTGGTACTGCGCCCGCACCGACAGCAGCTCGTTCAGCACCGGGCCGCAGTAGCGGGTCTGGCAGAGGGCGGGCGTCGCGAACAGCGCCGCCACCGGCAGGCCGGTCCCGATCACGTCCGACAGGCTCACCGCGTGGAGCGGGCAAGCCGGCTGGCGGGTGCAGATCGGGTTGACGCCGAGCGGGCTCTGCGGCGTCGGTGAGGGAGCCCGGGACGCCGCCGCGCCGATGGCCGGCGCGTCCGGCGTCGCCTTGACCTGGAGCGACATCGGGAGCCGGTGGCCCTGGGTGATCACCTCGCCCGGGTAGACGCCCGGTTGGTTGAGCACCGCGTCGACCACGTAGACGCCGCGGTTCTTCGGGAGCCCGGTCTTCATGGGGACGGCGGTGACGATCTGGCCCTGGGCCGATCCGGGCGGCGCGAGCGCAAGACGCGCCGTCGGCCCGGAGGCGGGGGTCGGCCCCCGGTAGACGACGAACGCGACCCGCTGCGGGGCCGAGGACACGTAGAGGTCGTTCGAGACCAGCAGCGCGCTCAGCGCGCTCGAGCGGTCCGGCCGGGCCGCCCCGGCCGTCCGCGGCCAGCCGACCATCCCGCCCAGCGCGAGCCCGCCCGCCGTGGCGAGGAACGACCGGCGGCTCGGAGTCGGCGCTGCCATCGCTCCTATCCTGCCTGAGCGCGATGCCGGAACCGCTTCAGGTCGAGTTCGTCTGCAACGGGACGCCGCGCACGGTCTCGGTCGCACCGGACGAGTCGCTCCTCACGCTGCTGCGGGAGGACCTCGGGCTCCGCTCGCTGAAGGACGGCTGCGCGCCGCAGGGGCAGTGCGGTTGTTGCACCGTCCTCGTCGACGGCGCCGCCCGCGTCGCCTGCGTCACGCCGGCGACCCGTGTTGCCGGCCGCGCCGTCACGACCCTCGAGGGCCTCGACGCCGACCGGCGCTCCGATCTCGTCGACGCGTTCGTGAACACGGGGGCGTCGCAGTGCGGGTTCTGCACCCCCGGGATCCTCGTGCGCGCCGCCGCGCTGCTCGACCACGGCCGCGCCGACGCCGGCGCGGTCGAGCGGGCCCTGGGCGCGCACCTGTGTCGCTGCACCGGGTGGCGGACGATCCTCGATGCGATCGTCGGCGACGCCCACGCGCCGGCCGGCCGGCGCCTGGACGGCGCGTCCACCCGGGCGTCGCTCGAGGGCCAGAACGCCCAGCGCGTCGGCGCGGGCGTGCCGCTCGGCGAGGGCGGGTTCGCCGACGACAGCGCGCCCGCGGATGCGCTGGTGGCGGTGCCACTGCCCCTTGGCTCGCGGGCCGAGAGTGTCGAGGCGGCGGAGCTTCGGTGGGTCGTCGACGAGTCGCTCCACGCGGCGCGGAGCCGGGCGGGAAGCACCCCCGGCCGGCGCAGCACGCGGTCCAGCGAGCCGCCGCTCCCACTGCCCGCGCCGGTGCCGGGTGGCGTGCGGCTCGCCACCAGCTGGGTCGAGCCCGCGTATCTGGAGCCCGACGCGTCGTGGTGCGAGCCCGGCGGTGAACCGGCGTCGCCGCTCGCCAACGGCGGGGCCTTCGGAGGCAAGGTCAACTCCGCTGCCCCGGCCGCGGCCCGCGAGCTCAGCGCCGCGCTCGGGCGGACCGTGCGGGTCGTCTACTCGCGCGAGGACGCGGTGCGCCTCGGCCCGAAACGCCCGCCGATCGCCGCCACGGCTGCGCTGCGGGACGGCACGCTGCACATCGACGGGCGCTACGTCGGCGCCCCGATGTCGTGGCCCGACGCCCCCGGCGCGGTCACGGTGCCCGTCCTCGAGGTGTGGTCACCGGTCGCGTGTCCGGGGCCGCCGACCGCGCCCGCGCTGCGGGCGTTCCCGCTCGCCGAGCAGACGGTGCTGCGGGAGGCGGCGCTCACCGAGGCCGGGGTCGACAGCGGCGCGTGCTGCGTCGACGACCGCGTCGCCGCGGCCCGCCTGGCGACCGTCGCCGTCGCGACCGGCGGCGGCGTCGCGGGGGCCCGGGTCAAGCTCGACGACGCCGGCGCGCTGGCCCGCGTCGTCGTCCGCGTCGGGGCCGGGGACCCCCTCGACGAGGTGGCGCTCCGGTCGTTCTGCGTCGGCGCGACGCACATGGCGCTGGGCTGGGTCCTGAGCGAGGGCCTCGGGGTCGATCGCGAGTCGGGCGAGGTCCTCGACCTCACCATCCGGTCGTTCGGCATCCTCCGGGCCCGGGCCACCCCGCCGGTCGAGGTCGAGGTCCTCGACGACCCCGGCCCGGCCCGGGCCGCCAGCGACGCGGTGTTCGCGGCCGTGGCCGCCGCGGCCTGGGAGGCGATCACCGCCGTCGAGGGCGAGCGGCCCGAGACGTTCCCGGCTCGCTCGACCCGAGCCGCGATCGCCGCCCGCTGACCCGTCCGCGCCGCCGCGGTTAGGTTCGGAGCGTGCCCGGCGCCGTGATCTTCGTGGTGGCGATGGTGCTCGTCGTGCCGGTCGCGGTGATGGTCGGCGGCGCGATCTGGAGCGCCGTCTTCGGGTGGCTCGAGTCGTCGGGCGCCGAGCCGCCGTCCGGCGAGTCCGCCGACTAGCTCAGCCGGCTGGGAGACCCCGGGCCTGGCCGAACCGGTAGCCGACCGAGCGGACGGTCTGGATCCAGCCCGCGTGCTCCTCACCGAGCTTGGCGCGGAGTCGGCGGACGTGGACGTCCACCGTCCGGGCGCCGCCGTAGTACTCGTAGCCCCACACGCGGGAGAGCAACTGCTCGCGGGTGAAGACCTTCCCCGGGTGGGTGGTGAAGAACTTCAGCAGCTCGTACTCCATGTAGGTGAGGTCGAGCGGGCTGCCCGCCAGGCCGGCCTGGTAGGTCTCGAGGTTCAGCATCAGGTCGCCGTACTCGACGATCTCGGGACGCGCGCCGCGGCCGGTGCGCCAGAACAGATGCCGTAGCCGGGCCTCAACCTCGCGGGGATGGAACGGCGAGAGGCAGAAGTCGTCGAAGAGGTCCTCGCGCAGCTCGAGCTCGCCCAGCTCGGCGCCGGTAACGAGCAGCAGCACCGGCACGACGCTGGTGTCGCGCCGCCGCAGCGCCCGGCAGAGCCCGAACGCGCCCTCGGGGTCCTCCTCGCACACGACGACCGCGGCGGCCCAGCCCTCCCGGGGCTCGGCCTGCGATGCGGCGCTGACGTTCGTCGCCGCCTTCCACCGGTAGCCGGCCAGGTCGAGGGTCTGGACGAGCAGGGGCGGCGGCGGGTCGGGGAAGACCAGCAGCGGCTCGAGCGGGTCCATCACAGGGTGCCGAGGTACCGGTCGAGCTCGTACGGCGTGACCTGGGCCCGGTAGTCGTCCCACTCGGCCCGCTTGTTGCGCACGAAGTGGTCGAAGATGTGCTCGCCGAGCGCCTCTGCGACCAGCTCCGAGCGCTCCATCACGTCGATCGCCTCCCCGAGGGACTCGGGCAGGGAGGCGATTCCCTCCGCGGCCCGCTCCTCGGGGGTCAGCTCGAAGATGTTGTTGGTCGCCTCCGGCGGCAGGTCGTAGCCCTCCTCGATGCCCTGCATGCCAGCCGCCAGCATCACCGAGAACGCCAGGTAGGGGTTGCAGGCGGGGTCGGGGGACCGGAACTCGACCCGGGTCGAGCTCTCCTTCCCGGCCTTCGTGACCGGCACCCGGACCAGCGCCGAGCGGTTGTTGCGGGCCCAGCAGACGTACACCGGCGCCTCGTAGCGGACGCTGAGCCGCTTGTACGAGTTCACCCACTGGTTCGTGACGGCGGTGATCTCGCGGGCGTGGTGCAGCAGCCCGGCGATGAAGCACTTGCCGACCTTCGAGAGCCCGTGCTCGTCGCCGGCGTCGTGGAAGGCGTTCACGTCGCCCTCGAAGAGCGAGAGATGGGTGTGCATCCCGGAGCCGAAGTCGCCCGCGATCGGCTTCGGCATGAAGGTCGCGTACACGCCGGCGTCGGCCGCGACCTTCTTCACGACGTGGCGGAACGTGATCACGTTGTCGGCCATCGTTAGGGCGTCGGTGTACCGCAGGTCGATCTCGTGCTGGCTCGGCCCGAGCTCGTGGTGGCTGTACTCAACCGGGATGCCCATGGCCTCGAGGGTCACGATCGCCTGCTTGCGCAGGTTGGCGACCGACTCGACCTGGGTGATGTCGAAGAACCCCGCGTGGTCGAGCGGTACGGGCGCGGTCGCCGACTCGAAGAAGAAGAACTCCATCTCCGGCCCGGCGTAGAAGGTGAAGCCCCGTTCCCGGGCCCGCTCCAGGTTGCGCTTGAGCACGAACCGGGGGTCGCCCTCGAAGGGCTCGTTCGAGATCCGGTGCACGTCGCAGAAGATGCGGGCCGTCGGGGCGTCGTCGCCGTGCCAGGGGACGATCTCGAAGGTGTTGGCGTCGGGGATCAGGAGCATGTCGGACTCCTGCACCCGGCTGTAGCCCTCGATGGCCGAGCCGTCGAAGGTCATGCCCTCCTCGAGGGCGATCTCGAGCTCGGCGGGCGTGATCTCGAAGCTCTTGAGGAACCCGAGCACGTCGGTGAACCAGAGCCGCACGAAGCGCACCCCGCGCTCCTCGACCGTCCGCAGGACGTAGTCGAGCTGGTGCTGCATGGGGCCAGTTTTGCAGGCGCCTGCAGCCCGGCTGCCCCCCGACCCGGGCGACGAGCGCCTGTTCACACGGCATTCACAGTGCCGAATGGGTCCGGTAACGCCGGACGTGACAGCATCCCGCATCGGCTCGGCGGGCCGCGGCCGCGGACGGCCGGGCGGGGTCGCCGACTGGAACGGAGGACAGCGTGGAGAGCCGTACCCCGAAGGAGGTCCTGGACCTCGCCAAGAGCGCCGAAGCGCAGTTCGTGGACCTGCGCTTCTGTGACCTGCCCGGCGTCATGCAGCACTTCTCGATGCCGATCCACGAGCTCACCGAGGACGGCTTCGAGGAGGGCTACGGCTTCGACGGGTCGTCGATCCGCGGCTTCCAGGAGATCCAGGAGTCCGACATGCTCCTGATCCCGGACTCGAACACCGCGATCATCGACCCGTTCCGCGAGCACACGACCCTGAACGTGAACTGCTTCGTGCGGGACCCGGTGACCGGCGAGTCGTACTCCCGCGACCCCCGGTACGTCGCCCACAAGGCCGAGGACTACCTGAAGAGCACCGGCCTGGCCGACACCGCCTACTTCGGACCCGAGGCCGAGTTCTACATCTTCGACCAGGTGCGCTTCGACCAGACGTACAACTCGGGCTACTACTTCGTGGACTCGGTCGAGGGCGTGTGGGGCGCCGGTCGCGAGACCGAGCTCGACGGGAGCCCCAACCGCGGGTACAAGCCCCGCTACAAGGAGGGCTACTTCCCGGTCCCGCCGATGGACCAGCACCAGGACATCCGCGCCGAGATGATCTCGGTCCTTGAGTCCCTCGGCGTCGACGTCGAGGTCCAGCACCACGAGGTCGGCACCGCCGGCCAGGCCGAGATCGACATGCGCTTCGACTCGATGCTGCGGATGGCTGACAAGCTCATGCTCTACAAGTACGTCACGAAGTCGGTGGCGTGGGCCCGCGGCAAGACGGTGACGTTCATGCCCAAGCCGATCTTCATGGACAACGGCTCGGGCATGCACGTTCACCAGTCGCTCTGGAAGGGCGGCAGCCCGCTGTTCTTCGACGAGAAGGGCTACGGCGGCATCTCGGACATGGCCCGCTGGTACATCGGCGGGCTGCTGCACCACGCGGCGTCGATCATCGCCTTCTCGAACCCGACCACGAACTCGTACAAGCGGCTCGTGCCCGGGTTCGAGGCCCCGGTGAACCTCGTGTACTCGCAGCGGAACCGGTCGGCGGCGGTGCGCATCCCGCTGTACTCGAAGAGCCCGAAGGCCAAGCGGCTCGAGTTCCGCTGCCCCGACCCGGCCTGCAACCCGTACCTGGCCTTCTCGGCCATGCTCATGGCCGGGATCGACGGCGTGCAGAACAAGATCGAGCCGCCGACGCCGGTCGACCGGGACCTCTACGACCTGGCCCCGGAGGAGCTGGCCCAGGTGCCGCAGGTGCCGGCGTCGCTCGAGGAGGCGCTGACGGCCCTCGAGGCCGACCACGACTTCCTGCTCGCGGGCGGCGTCTTCACGCCTGACGTCATCGAGACCTGGGTCTCGTACAAGAAGGACAACGAGATCGACGCGATGCGGCTGCGCCCGCACCCGTACGAGTTCTACCTCTACTACGACATCTGACGCGCCAGTGGCCTGACCTGCGGATTCAGGCCTTCGAGGTGGCGCCAGGCCGCGGTGAGGCCGCGGGAGCTTCCAGCGCTGCCCCGATCGCCTGCCTGACGCGGTCCTCGCTCGAGGGCATCAGGTGCGTGTACGTCCGCAGGGTGAAGCCGGGGTCACGATGACCGAGGTAGTCGGCGACGGCGCGGATGCTCGTCCCGGCTTCGAGGAGCGCGCTGGCGTAGAAGTGCCGGAGCGCATGCATCCCGTTCTGCCGGGTCGGCTCGATGCCAGCAGCCACGAGCGCAGGCTTCCAGATGTGGCGGTTGTAGTACGTGCGGGTCACGAGCTTGCGTTCCCGGCTGGTGAATACGACCCCGCCGACCGCGTCGTAGACGCGCAGGTGCTCGGCGAGCCCGACCGCCACGATCTCGGGTAGCGGCACCTCACGGGCCTTGCGACCCTTCGGCGGCGCCACACTGGGCCGACCGTGGAGGAGCCTCACCTGCTGGCGCACGAGCACCCGACGGCCAAAAAAGCCCACGTCTTGCACCCGCAGGCCGAACACCTCCCCTTGACGGAGGCCGCAGCCAGCGGCCAGGAGGGGAGCGGCCCGCCAGCGGTCGGGGTGCGCCGCGATCACCGACGTCACCTGCTCGGCGGGCCACGGGATGACCCTGGCTTGATCCACGGCCGGGGCCCGCACGGCACGCGACGAGCACGGGTTCCTCGGAATGAGCTCGTCCTCGACGGCAGCGCCCAGGATGGCGGACAAGTTGGCCAGAAGCACGCGTGCAGAACGCGGTGCACAACGCTCCTGAGTGCCCCGAAGCCAGCCCTGTACGGTCGACGGCCGGATGCTGCGCAGCTCGAGGTCCCCAAACGCGGGCAGCAGATGGACGCGCAACCGGCTGCAGACGGCCTCGCGGGTGGTCTCTTCGAAGGTCTGGTCCTCCAACCAGCGCTGAGTGAACCCCTTGAAGGTCACGCGCCCCGCGGATGGATCGACGTAGCCACCAGTGAGCTTGGAATGCTCCACGGTCGTTAGGAACCGCTCGGCGTCGGCGCGGCGCTCGAACGTCTTCGATCGCACTCGTCCGGTTGGGTCGCGGTAGCGAGCCCGCCACCGGCCCGCACCCCTACGCTCAACATGCGCCATCGCGTCTGTCCTCGTCGTCGCAGTCGATCGGTGTTGAAAGCCGCCGTACGGGCCGCTGAGGCGATCGCGCGAGCACTGCGGCACTCGCGTACTCGGACGCTATTGATGACACGACGCGCGGCACTTGTGAAGCGTCTCGTGAGCGATCGCTTCGCGCGCGCGGCGTTCGTTTCTCGCTAGTGCGCATCACTTCGCGTTGGTTGGCGTGCGCTGACCGTCGGCGCATACACCGACGAAATTTCTGTGGAGTGCTGTCCTCCTGGGCTGCTTTGGATGCACTTGGCAGGGGTGAGCGCGTGCCGCGTCGTACCACCGACGCAACGGCGACTCCCACGAACTTCATCTTCAGACCGACTCCCTGGTCTCCCACCCAAGGACCGCCGCCATCTCCAACAGAGCCGATCCAAAGCCATCTA
>Ga0102924_1000819_pt1 | contig 37236 bp, 28 predicted proteins | sample PaiPotPPM11metaG_FD_80116 | JGI IMG/M metagenome (GOLD analysis project Ga0102924, IMG submission 80116) | Iron sulfur acid spring bacterial and archeal communities from Banff, Canada, to study Microbial Dark Matter (Phase II) - Paint Pots PPM... ...
AGCTTGCGGTTACGGACCATGTTCTTGATCTGAAGGTCTTCATAGGCAATCAGGTCGCAAGACGAGACGAGCGCGTTTGCCTGCTTTCTGGCAAAATCTTCACGCTGCCTTTGCACTTTCAGATGCTGTTTGGCCAGTTGCTTGCGGGCTTTCATACGGCCAGCCGACTTCTTTTGTTTGCGGGAAAGTCTCCGCCCGAGTCGCTTGAGCCTATTTTCAGCTTTACGATAGTGGCGCGGGTTGGAGACGGTGTTTCCCTCAGAGTCGGTCAGGAAGCTTTTGAGTCCGACATCAATCCCCAATTGTTTCCCAGATGGAACATGCTCAATTCTGCGTTCGGTATCGACGCAGAGCTGGCAAGAGTAGCCATCTGCGCGTCTGATAATACGAACTCGCTTGATCAGCTTGAGAGGGAATTCTTGGATACGCTGATTAGGATTTCCGACGAGTTTCAGGCGACCAATCCCGCAGCCATCGGTGAAGGTGATATGTCGGCCATTAGGATCAAGCTTCCATCCAGAGGTTTTGTACTCCACGCTCCGATTATTGTGCTGAAATGTGGGATATCCCTTCTTTCCTGGTTTCTTATTCTTGCAGTTCTCATAGAAGCGGGAGATAGCAAACCATGCACGTTCAGCAGCCGCTTGACGAGCCATGGAATTGAGACGACGAGCGAAGGGGTATTCTTGGGCAAGAACAGCACAGTTGGTATTCAAATCGTACTTGTTGACACCACGATTGTCCATCCACAGCCGCAAGCTTTTGTTGCGAATGAACTGGACAGTACGAATAGCTTCATCAACGGCAACAAATTGCTTTTTGGTACCATCAAGCTTATACTCGTAGACCAATATGTACGTTTACTTCTTTCACGAATATGGGTATATTATCTCACACATGTCAATATACAAATATTCATAATAGAGGAAAGGAAAATGAACATTGTTCATGTGGGGGGGATATACCACCCATGTCCAAGCCCCAAAAAAGGAATGGCGCTCTCATCCCCCGCTTAAAAGACTATCTTTTACCCACATCTTCCAAATGGATTTTGTGAAAGGGCTCCGGAAAAGAGATATCGTTGCGGACTATATCACAGCCTCAACGGTATCAATCCTCCCCATAAGTAGCCCCAAAAAGATGTGGGTAAGAATCAGGCTTAAAAGACGGGGGTTTTCCCGCGCCCGACATATAAAGCAAAGTATAGAGAGGCTCGGCTCTGGCTTCACTAAAAATCGGGAATGAAATAAGAGATGTCTCACCTCATCGCTGCGATCAAATCAGGGATCAGCTTTTCTGCGTTGGGCGTGCCCAGACCAGTGACTGCATCCCAACCCGGAGCTGCGGAGTAGCCCTTTACACCAGCCTGCAGGTTGCTGTTGTTGCCCTCAGTAATATCATGAAAATCCTGGTGGTAGGTAGGAGAGGCCCCCAGCTTATAGAGGCCGGGATTGATAAAGCCCAGAGGGTGTCCTGCCATTTGATTACCAATAGCCAGAATTGCCGCCCAGATTGGGGCACTAAGACTCGTTCCGCCACCAAGCGACCGCCGACCAGACACGTAAACAGGTAATCCGGTGGCAGGGTCGGCGTCCGCTGAAACATCAGGAACCCCACGATGGTTTGTGAACTGTTGCTGTAGCGCTACCGGAAGCATTTTCTGATAAGGAGGCATCTGGTAGAAGCGACTGAAGCCACCCCCACTACCGGAGCCGTCACCTCTATCACTCCATGCCGTTTCATGGAAGGTTGAGCCAGTGTAGCTTAAGTTCGTGCCACCAACGCTAGTAACCCATGGAGAATCCGCTGCAAAACTGGTCGTCGGGACTTTCCCAAAGTGGTTATGAGTATCTATAACGTCAGCAGCACCACTATCACCTGAAGAAGAGAGGTAGGTGATATGGTATTTTGTTGCTCCCAGCTGGAGAACATTATTCCATTGCTGTAATTCCTGTTTGGCCTGTGCATCCTGTAACGTCAGCTCAGATGCTCCCCAACTTTGAGAGACGATATAGCCAAGCTTGTGAGTGATGATATATTGTTCCAACTGCAGGAATTCTGGGAGGCCAATAATGCCTTCTGTTTCTGCTACTGGGCTTTCTAGGACGATCACTTTTGCCCCTGGTGCAAGGGCATGTATCGCTTCCACATCCATCTGGATTTCCTCTGCTGCCCCCTGCTGATCCTGACGTGAAGCCTGTTCAGGAACGTTAAGCGGTGAGATCACTTGCAGATCGATCGGAGGCAAATTGTATTTTCGGTCAAAGACATCCATGTCCTGTTGAAGTGTAGGACTGCTCAAGTAAACAAGATCGATAATAGTTTGCCCTTTGCCTGTAAAGCCCTTTTGGAGAAGCGAATCGATTCCATAAGCGAGGCGAAGAGTCTGTGGTGTGACACCAGTCTGCAGGAGCGTTGAGTGCCGTGTTAGGCTAGCTAAAGGATAGATGGTTGATGTTGAAAAGGCGGTGAAGTGAACCCCACTATCTGCTGACTCACAGGCAGCGAAAAGTAAGAAAATGATGAGGAGTGGCATCAGTGTGCGAGTGCTACCTACCATTGTTTGGAAGCTCCTACGTCTATTTCGCTCTTAACTGACAACATTGTTCAGGAAAGATTGAGTCTCATGTTAGCTGTGCCTGTATATCTCACAGCAGGAAGTAGTTGCAAGGACCTCTCGCTAGCCGTCTACTCTCTCTAATGATACCTAATGAGGGGGGAGTTTTATAGGGAAAAAGGGGGACAATTTTAGACCACGTGGAGACATTTGAAAGTTGAGAACTGTCCCTGTTTCCTACTAGAGGAGTGTGCAAGCTTCCGCTAAACTGTACTCAACAATTGTTGTTGCCTATGATGAAGAGGAACTGTCCTCTCCATGGAAAAATGATAGAGCTTTGTATATGGAACAAGTTCGAACCTTTATAGCAGCGTTTTATGTTGCGCAGGCTCTATAGGAGACACTGACATGGATGAACCATTGTTGTGGGTAAACTTGCAAGAATCTGACAAGGTCGCTATGTGGCTTGTCCGATATCCGCAGATAGCAGATCAAGTGATGGGTGAACTTGTCAAACTTAATACTATTCAGGGAGCATCGCTTATTTTTGACCTAATGGCTGGCCGTGATGCAGCGCAGGCGCTTCATATGGCTGCTCTTGAAGGCGGCTTTGAGTATACGGCAGCGGTGTTCTCAGCCTGGTACGATCAGTTCTGTCGAGCATTGCTGTATTGCTGGCATAAAATGAATGGCACAAGTGAATACCAATAAAGAAGCTTGAACAACATGGACCAGTGAGGTAACCTGTGTCACGACACTATGTGGGTTGCCTCACATTCACCAAAGCTTAGCGCACAATTTCCATCCTGCTCTCCACTCTCCATCGCCTTCCACACAGTTTTCACATTTCCATGCCCTGATCTCCTAATCAAGGGTAGACTTTTTGTTTCCACAGACTTCAATTGGCTTGTGAAAATGATAAGCTATAGGGGGGCATTGTCCGACAGCAATACGAAAACAGCTGGTGACGACTCCCCACGTCTAAAGACGGGGGCTTCTCGCAGTAGCCCAACGGAACATACCCGCCGAGGCAGTTTCGCGAAGGCTCCGTCCGAGCCCACGGTCAAACAATCTAGTAGGTGGCTTGTGGCTCTTAAAAATCCTACATCATCGATTGGTACGCGATGGTTAACACGGTAGTGTTTTTACCCCAGGCCCTTCGCCTAGGAACCCATACACTATTCAGTTGTTCGTGTACTAAGGTCAGTATAGCATAGGTGTCAATATACAAATATTCATCGTACAGAAAAGAAAAGTGAAGGTTTTGTCATGCAGAAAGGTACCACCAGTGCCCAAGCCCCACAAAAGGACTCTCCATTCATCCCCGTGCCTGAAGGGCAGGGGTCTTCTGGTTCGGGGAGTGATAAATTTGTTTGTAGCTCTGTCAACGAACACTATTTATTGTCTTGCGTCGAATTTGTATCTTAACAAAATAATAGGAGTAGAGACAGTAGCAAGATTAAAATTCGTAAGAATCCCCTGCTGATAGATCTTGCTGCTGTTATATAGAGAAGAGGCATAGCCTATGCGGAAGATACCGTGGTGGCAAAGATGGATAAGAGTATGGAGCGTACTACGTTTGTTACTCTGGACAATCTGGGTCATTTACCGGGAGCGGAAACGTGTTTTGCGGGCTCGTGAACGCGGTAATTATGAGGTGCAGCCCAATGTTGAGGTCCTGATCAATGTTCTGGTGGCGTTCCGCGAGACTGCCATCAAGCTGGGAGTGCTTATGATCAAGCTCGGGCAGTTCCTCAGTGCTCGTGCCGATCTGTTACCGGAGCGAGCCCTAAAGGTATTGAGCACGCTGCAAGATGAAGTGCCGCCGGAGCCTTTTGAGCATGTAGTCTATATGATCGAGTCCGAGTTTGGTAAGCCCGTTGGTGAAATCTTCAGTGTACTAGAACGCACATGTACTGCAGCGGCCTCGCTGGGTCAGGTCCACAAGGCAGTGCTGGCAAAAACTGGCGAGACAGTCGCTGTCAAAATTCAGCGTCCAAACATCGAACAACTGGTACATATGGATCTACGTACTCTCAGGTTCGTCATCCGGTTGATTACAAGATTGGTGGATTCGGGGGATTTGGTTGATCTGTGGGGAGTCTACCGCGAGTTCCGTCGCACAGTCTTCGAGGAGATTGATTTTGCGCTCGAGGCCGCCAACGCCCAACGCTTCCGCAATATGTTCAAAAGTGATCCCACTATTTATATTCCACGTGTGTATGAACAGTACGTCACACGGCACATCATTGTCCTTGAATGGATCGATGGTATCAAGATCAATGATTATGCCATGCTCGATGCCTTCGAAATTGACCGGCTAGAGGTTGCGAGACGTACGGTAAACGCGTATTTTCGCCAGTTTTTCGAAGAAGGCTTTTTTCACGCAGATCCTCATCCTGGCAATATTTTTGTCAAGCGCGGCTCTCATTCCCATCAGCCCGTTATTGCTTTTGTGGACTTTGGCATGACTGGCTCGATGACCAACTATACACGACGCTTCTTGCGCGAACTCTTCCTAGCTGTCGTTGCTCGTGATACTCATCGGGTAGTCCAAACGCTGGTCAAGCTAGGTTTCATCGGCGAAGGTGCCAATCTGGTCTCTGTCGAACGGGCGATGGGCATGATGATAGATCAGTATATTGGGATCACCCTGGGAGAGTTCCGGGATCTGCACCTATCTGATGTGGCACGGGATATTGTGGACCTGCTTTATGGTCAGCCATTTCGCATTCCGGCACATTTTGCCTTCTCTGGGCGTGCGGTGAGTACACTGGTCGGCGTGACAACAGGACTAGCTCCCAATTTTAATTTCATTGAGGAGGCTGCGCCTTATGCTCGTCGCTTCCTTGAACTAGATGTGCAGAATGTAAGTAAAATGGTTCATGAGATTATCCAGCAGTTGGTAGATAACGGTCGTGTGATGAGTACCCTCCCGCGTGCTGTTGAGCGCTTCCTCAACCACATCGAGACAGGACAGGTTGAGGTACGACTGGCGAATATTCTGGACAAACGTTCACGCAATCGCATACCAGTATCCATCGGAGGCAGTGGATTCTCTACAGCCCTGATATTCTTCAGTTCGCTGGTAGGAGGCATCTATCTTACGACTATACATCTATACGCGCCTGGCTGGTTTTGTCTGGGTCTGGCTGGTGCCACAGTATTGGGCATGATTATACGGAAATAGTGGTAAAAATCCCTACCTTCAGGGCCCTTGCGGAAGCTAGGAAGATTTTCCCTCTCTTGCCAACAAGCCAGAAGGGCATCTTTCAACGTCACTGCCCGGATTTGTAAACCATCCGTGGCGAGGTTTGAACCGTATCAACTGCCTCTAATAGTGAGGAACAGTTGAAAAAGTATTTAAAACATGGGGACATGAGGGAGCAATAGCAAACGGAGCAGTCTATTTTAAAGCAAAAGTTACCCTATGGGCATTCACTGACCCATACTTTTACTAACCTAATAGCTTCTCTGCAAACTGCTTACAAGCCCAACCGTTTGTAGGCAGGAGCGGGGAAACATCGCCCTCAAAATCCTATAGGCTCATTTGTGGGGAGGCAGGGCGGCGGCGAAACACGCTATGGTTGTGGAGAAAGGTGTGTTTCGCCGCTTTCTCCTACTGTCTGGTGAGATAAGATACAGTTCCAAAAAGGTCGGTATTTGGGAAGAATGGCAACCGGAGAAAACAGCGGATATATCACGCTCAGAGGGCAGTTCCAAAAGTCGTTCACAAATCAAAGTTCTGAAATGTAGTATATAATATGATTTTTAGAACAAAGTAAGATTTTACAATATATGCTATATATAGTATACTGCCTGTACTTATGACAGACTACCATTTGAAACCGGCAATACTCCCGTCCCTTGTGGCCCAGATTGCGATTATGGAGGCGAATGCCGCTAGGCTAGGCGCGACCCTGAGGAGATGTATAGACCACACCTCAAACCTGTGAGAATTGTTTCACGCGCAGGGAAAAATAGCAATGGTAGAACACAAAGAAAGCATTGAACAAACCGAAATTGAAGAAAGAGCATTTTAAAATTGCTCTTAGCTCGTTCCCTTCTCGACAAGAGGCTATGCGAATAGAGTATAATTCAAATGGCTCTATAGACATGGCCGAGTTACATCTGCTCTTCTTCTAATGCACAAGTTGAGCATTAAAATGGAAATTTTGCTGTGAAAGGTGTGTGAAATGGCAACAAAACTTATTAAATTAGAGGATGATAGTTTGGTGGAGGTAGAGGTATCAGGAGATGAAGTTCAGCAAGTTGCTGGTAGCCTGGCTGATAAAGTTGATGCCACAATAGATAATATCAATGCGGGTAAAGCGGGTTGGTAGATCTCAGTCATTCCGGTAGGACTGCACCCAGGAAAGAAACTGGGTGATGTCATCACTGTACGCCCTGATAGTTCGCTCACTGTAGTTGTTGCCGGTCAGGGCTTTCAGAAAAAGTTCCTTTGATTATAGGCAATGATTTCTTGGGGAAATTTGGGGTTGTGTAAACGCTATGATAAAAGATGATCTTATACACTCTTGGTGATAAACTCTTCAGGAGAGCAGCGGAAACTCTGGAGCTTGAAAAAATGTGAGAAGCCAGCAAGATAAGCTCATATTACACCAAAAGTGTGTAAGATTGGCTTAATCCCAAAATCTACACCCACTGTCATCAATCCGTTCATTCGACTCCACTCTTAAATATAAGTCATCGTATGTAAGAACCAACTCATGTGTCAAATGACAGTAATCTTGAACGATATTAATAATTCAAGATTGTCACTCTAAATCCTACCTGAATCAAGTCCTAAATCAAGTCCTATTCTTTGGAAAAAGATGCGATTTTTTTACACAGGAGAGGGCAAGGACATCCAGGGAGAAAGAGGAACAAATCCGATGGTAGTCCTTCTCAATCCCCTTGGATGCAAAGGGCTGGTGAAGTGATAATTATTCGACAGCACTAACAGCTGGGACAGCAATGCCGAGCCCTTCGGCGACACGGCGACCATAGTCGGGGTCACACTGCGTGAAGTGATGCACCATGCGTTCCTGGATGGCTGGTGGGCAGACCTTGAGGTTGCTGACTAGATTCTTTATCAGCTCCTCGCGCTCCCAGTTTTCAAAAGTGCAATAGCGCTCGCCTGCCTGTGTATAGGGATTGGTACGGCTGATTGGCTGACGCACCAGTTTACCCGAAACCTGAGGAGTGTGATCTTTTGCCTCTCTGGATACTTCCCTCACGCCACCCAGTGAGCTTGGCTCATAGTTGACATGAGGATTTGCCAGGTTGTTCTGGTTATCAACGTAGTAGGTCATGTTGCCATCGCGCTGGTTGGTGGCGACATGAGTCTTGGGTTGGTTAACTGGTAACTGCAAGTAGTTGGGGCCGACGCGATAGCGCTGCGTATCAGAGTACGAGAAGGTGCGCCCTTGCAGCATCTTGTCATCCGAAAAGTCAAGGCCATCGACGAGAACGCCAGTGCCAAATGCAGCCTGTTCAACTTCGGCGAAGAAGTTCTTAGGGTTCCGGTTGAGTACCATGCGACCGACAGGCTGCATAGGAAACTGTTCCTTGGGCCAGATTTTGGTATCGTCAAGCGGATCGAAGTCGAGTTCAGGATGCTCGTTGTCGGACATGATCTGGACCTGCAACTCCCACTCGGGATATTCACCACGCTCTATGGCTTCATGGAGATCCTGGGTGGCGTGATTGAAATTGGTAGCCTGGATGGCGTTGGCTTGCTCCTGAGTCAGGTTCTTGACACCCTGCTTGGGAACCCAGTGATACTTTACTAGCACGGCCTCTCCATTGGCATTTACCCACTTATAGGTATTAACGCTTGACCCTTCCATATGCCGATGGTCAGCTGGTATACCCCAAGGGCTAAATAGCCACGTAATCATGTGCATTGACTCTGGGGTGTTGCTGATAAAATCGAAGATGCGCTGAGCATCCTGCCTGCCAGTTACCGGGTCCGGCTTAAAAGAGTGGACGAGATCCGGAAATTTGACTGCATCCCGAATGAAGAAGACCTTCAAGTTATTCCCAACTAGGTCCCAGTTGCCATCTTCAGTATAGAATTTGACAGCGAAACCGCGTGGATCGCGCAGCGTCTCTGGAGAGTGCATACCGTGAACGACTGTTGAAAAACGGACAAAGACAGGAGTTTGCTTGCCCTTCTTCTGCAATAGCTTTGCCCTGGTATATTTGCTAGTTGGTTCATCTCCGATAGTACCATAAGCTTCAAAATAGCCATGTGCTCCTGTGCCGCGAGCATGCACAACCCGCTCTGGAATACGCTCACGATCGAAGTGCGAGAGCTTCTCGATAAAGTGGTAGTTTTCGAGGGTCGAAGGTCCTCGCTCTCCCACTGTACGCATGTTCTGGTTATCACGAATAGGATGCCCTTGGCGTGTGGTCAGGATCGGCTTCTCTTGATTGGTTTCGTCGCTCATGAGAGTCCTTTCTTTTCTACTATATATTATAAATGTTACAACATATTACAAGACTTTACGACCTTTAGCTAGTTCAGAAGGTTTTTGAGTCACGAATGCTAGCTAACAGTCACTCTCTTAATGATACCCAATAGAAGAGATTTTTGCCAGTGGGAAAAAGTATGGTAAGTGATGGCCTTCAGCTATCTGCACTCAAGGTGATGTTGGATGCATGACCTCTGCGAGAGGCGAACTCGTCGGCATGTTTAAGACGTTTCTTGATAGATGGATGATTATGGAAGAGGAACTCGACAATTGGCGATGGCTCGGCATCGGCAAGGTTCTGATTTGCTAGGCGGGTCATGGCACTTTTAAATGGTTCAACCTTGTGAGTTGTTTGCAGAGCATATTCATCTGCCTGATATTCAATCATCCGACTCAGACCGTTTGAAAGCGGCATCACAATCATTCCAAACAGACCTATTAGTACCAGTACAAAGGGGATAGTGGCAGGATCAGCAAGCCCTTGATAGAAGTGTTGGATATCAACGGCCCAATGCAACGCGAGATTAACCAAACAGAGTCCTCCAAGGGTGAGTATGGATTGACTGATAATGAGTTTCCAGATGTCATAATGGACGTGATGTCCTAACTCATGTGCGAGGATTACTTCGATTTCGTCAGGTGTATATCGATCAAGCATCGTATCAGCAAGGACAATGCGCCGTGTATTACCGAGTCCCATTAACGCCGCATTGGCTGCTGTTGTTTTACTACTCAGTTGCATAGAGAACACACCTCGTACCCTTGTTTTTGTGCGCTTAGCTAGCGCAAGAAGTCTCTGTGTTAACTCTCCCTCAGGAAGAGGCGTGAATTTATAGAAAATTGGAAACAGAAGAACAGGCGCGAGGTTTGCCATGACAACTGTGAAAAGCAGCCAGACTAGCGCAACCCACAGCCACCAGAATTGTGGTTGTATTGCTAGCAGTACATAAACAACTTCAATCGCTAAGATTTCAAACACTAATCCCACAGCCAGCCCCTTCGCTAAGTCAAGCAACCATTCCTTCAACGATTGTACAGACAATCCATATTGATGGGGAAGAATAAAGCCAGTATAATAACTCAGCGGAGAAGTAATCAATTCATATCCCAGAAGCAAGATCAGAAAATATATGCATAGTTGAAGTGGGAACCACCCAAGGATTGGTTGCCAAATAAGCGGATGCAACCAATCACGCAGCCTCAAATCGAGCCCTGTCCAGAAAATAATGATTACCCCGATGATGGCAATGCCTATGTTTACAAAGCTAAGTCGCCGTCGTATGCGTGCGTATCCACGCGCTTTCCTCTGTCTCTCTGCGTCAAGTTCCATGCCGTGTCTTCCTTTTCTTCTCGCTTGTCAGACAAAGCTGTCTTTCTGCTGTACTACGTATCTATGTCATACATATCTTACCTCGATTTCTGTGGTGCTTACAAGGCATGCTTCAAAAAGGACATATGTCACCAGTCACACTGTCCCTGTTTCCCCCTAGAAAAGTACGTAAGCTTCTACTATACTGACTCTTGATAAAGCTGCAGGATAATTGTAGTTCAATCTTTCTCAAGACAGCTGTTAAAGAACGTTGTAAGGTAACTACTCAGGTGGGGGGTAAGCAAAGTTTGTAGAATAGAAGCTTGAAGAGTATATGACCAAACTGGAAGTCAAAAATGCAGCCTTACCGAAACTGAAAGCCACACAGGCCGAACTAGAAGCTACACAGGCCGAACTAGAAGCCACACAGGCCGAACTGGAAACTTCACAGACCAAACTGGAAGCTTTGCAGACCGAACTTGAAGCTTCACAGGGCGAGCTGCAAGCCGCGCAGACCGAACTGGAAGCCGCGCAGACCGAGCTAGAAGCTTCGCAGGAACAGGCGGTCCAGTTGAAGGAGCTGCTACAAAAACTGAAAATGCAGCAGGCAAAAGATGCCTCTGACGCTAGCAATCCATCTTCCGACGATGATACGCCTCGCTTTCTAGGATGGATCTTGCTCCCAATGCGGATCTTCCTGGGACTGACCTTTATTTATGCTGGTATTCAGAAATTGACTGACCCACAATTCTTTAATCCCTCTACACCGGGATATATTGGTAAGCAAATCCTCAGGTTTGCATATGGATCACCAATGCATGATTTCCTGATAGGTGTTGCTCATCCCCATGCTGTGCTCTTTGGATGGACGACGGCACTGGGTGAAATTGCGGTAGGTTTAGCTATCTATGCTGGTTTCCTCTTTCGCCCAGCAGCTTTTTTTGGCATGCTGCTGAGTTTGACATTCTTCCTCTCTGCTAGCTGGAATACGTATCCCTACTTCTATGGGTCCGATATTGTCTTCGTATTCTGCTGGATAACAATGATCCTCAGTGGTCCTCTCAACACAGGATTACCCTCGATTGACGACTGGCTGCTAGACCAGCTCGTTCCAGCAGGCCATACGGGGCAGAAATTACACCCTGTCCTGCAGTTGTACATTCTCCTGGTAGTCGCTGGCGCACCTCAGCAATCATCGCATACTGCTGGAATCAGCCTATTTGGGATCAACCTGATGACCGGAAGTAGCTTACAAGGCCATGGGCATAAGCCCGGTGCGACACAAACAGCACAAATGACGCGACGTAATATTCTTCAGGATTGGGTTGTAGGCGCAGCAGCAGTAGCTAGTATTGCTGTGCTTGGCATTCCGTTGCGCATCTTCAGTAATGATCCAAATGAAAATGTTACTCAAACAAGTGATAATACAGCTAATACGATTAGTACTACTAGCACTCCTGATGCTACCATCACGACTAGCACTCCTGATGCTACCAAAACTCCCAGTGCCGCTAGTGCTACCAGTACAAGCATAACTCCGAATCCAGTGAGACCTGTTTCGGTAGGTCAGAACATTGCGCCAGTGAGTGCAGTCCCGAAAAATTCGTTTGTTAAGTTCATTATTGCATCCTCTCAGGATTCTGCTATCCTTATCCATCTTCCCAATGATACATTTGTTGCCTATGATGCAGTCTGTCCCCATGCAGGATACACGGTGGACTACCACTCTGATACCCAGATCTTAGTATGTCCCGGCCATGGTTCTCAATTCGATCCCGTTCACAATGGAAGAGTGCTCCAGGGACCCGCAGCTGCGCCACTTAGCACGCTTGGAATCCATATCGATAGCGCTACTGGTGCTATTAGGCTTACGTCCGTACCGAGTTGAATGAAGAGTAACTATCATGCCACCTACACAATCAAAAGGGGCTCATGCCACAGCACCTCGTCGCAGCATGCAGGCCCTGTGTCATTGAGATCTTCTCATCTGTTAGTTGACGATCACAGTGAGATTCATATGAGGATGAATAGAGCAATACAGGTTAAACGTGCCAGCGGTCGTAAAGGGTCCAATGCTTTGCCGACTATCGCCTGTTACTACAATACTCACTTTAGGAGCACCCGCTTCAACATTCACTATCGAGTTTCCCGATGCATCCCAGGACCCGTTGGCGATGACGTGAAGCGCTGGCGAATCATTGATCAGGATAAGCGGTTCCCCTTTTTTGATGGTGATAGTATGTTGGGTAAAGTCTGTATCCTTCATGTAGACCTGATTCGTTGCTGCATTTTTATCAATGACTTGCATCTTTTGGCTAACAGAATTGTCTGTATCATTCATATGGATCTGATTCGTTGTTGCACTTGCGGTACTCGATAATTCTCTCACGGATGCGCCACAGATGACTAAGCACGTCATCAGTACTACGAGAGATCCATAGAACATAACAGTTTGACGCAATATCTTCATCGTTCTCGACTTCATTCCCTTCTGTTTTTCCAACACATGACAGCTGCTCTGCGTGATCACTCAAACTCCTGCCCCCTTCCTCACGGATGCGCTCAAGTGGATTCTTACCTTCTCTCCCGATAAGCGGGCCCTGTCCCTAGCGCTTTAGCGCCTAAGAGCTTACGGACCCGCTTGAGCGCGTTCATTGACCGTGGGCACCTTCTCGCAACACTAGGAACTGCGGCCTACGACGGGATGAGTCAGTGTCACTGGACAACGACCGTGAATTTCTTATCGGGGAACTGTACGCAGGAGATGGTGTAGGTGCCGTCGGTTGTGAATGTGAGATCCTCGTATTGGTTCCTAAGAACCTGGACATTGCCCCAGCCAGTGTTGGGAGTACTGATAAATGTGAGATCCAGATCTGCCAGATTGGAGAGCCGAATGCTCTGGCCTTTCTTGATCGTCACCTGCATCGGCGTGAAAATGTACCGGTTGTTTGCTGTCGTGGTGTAGCTGGCATCGAAACTCACCGTTGGACCCGTGCTATCCTGGGAGTGCACAAAAGGGGGGATCCCATTGTTGGGGTAGGGAGAAACCGAGGCTCCCGGAGCAGCCTTGACCACGATAGTCTGATGCATACCTGCTTCGTAGTGTCCCCCATAGTGACAGCTAAACTCTAACATGCCTGGAGGTGCGGTGTGGTGAAAGGTCAGGCTCATGGGTCTAGTTTGATTGGGCGCAATGTTGTAGATGTTTATCATGGCATAGCTGTACACCTGCGCCATGGTCATCGTCATGGTCTCCATCGGAGGCATGATGAAAAAATCGTGATGATGCGTTCCGACGTTGGTGACCACAAGCAGATAGGGCCTCCCTGCTAGAAAGGTGGTCACAGGCGAATGAATGTAAAAGTCTCCAATGGTGATGTTGATCTTTTGTGGCCCCGTTGGGGTTGCTGTCTTTGTAGTCTCCTTTATGTGCAGGATATGATGGTGGACTTCGAAAAATTTGGAACTCTGGTTCTCCAGAGCTTTTCGAAGTCTGGCGCGTACGGGCATTAGTTGGAAAGTAACAGAGGATCTTTTGATCTTGTATCCTTCTCTAAGGGTGCTCTCTTTCGTAGTTAGGAACTGAGCTTGAAACACTGGCAAAGCCGAGTCAACCCTTAGCCAAAGATACAATATCGATCTCTTTGACATGTTGGCTGAGCTTGTCTGCCTTATAGGGCCGAATCTAATTCCCCACGAAGCATGATCATCTCATCCATACAATTTATGATAAGTGTACCCAACAGTCATAGCATTTTACCAGGACAAAGAGGACAACTTTGCCTTCCCTGAGAGGACTGAGCAAAGTTGTCCTCTTTGTCCCCTCTGATTCAAGTTGGTATAGAAGGCAGCAAGCGTCTTAGAGAGAGTAGATCACCCCATTCACGAGTGCAACCATGAAATCAAGTCGATGATAGAGAAGGGAGTACAACTCCTAGCCTATTGAGCAATAAACTAAACAGCAGGTATCCAGCATACTTCTCTACTATTGTTAGTAGATCACGAGGGAAAACCCATTTTTGAGAGTAACCGCTCGCTTTTTCTGGATCAAGCGCCAAGCATGTTTGCTCATCCCAACGTTTTTGCGCAGGATGTTCAGCTTCTCCTCGGGAAAATGTTCAGATGCAGCAAGGACAACACTTCTCAGTTCGGCACGAATAGCATTGATGTAGGCTTCAAGTTCTGCCAACTGGCTGGCATCGTAAGGCAGACCCTGGACGGCCAGCCGTGCGAGATCCGCCCATTGCCGGGCAGGGGTACGCATGGCATCAACCCTTTCTCTGATAAAGGTGGTGATTTCATCAAAGTCTGGTACAGATGTGAGATTGGGCATGCTGAGGTCTCCTCTTCATTATCTCCATGTTTGCTACATCTTCCAGGCTTTTTAGTATACCATCTTTAATAGCGCGAGTAGAGGCTCGATTGTTTCTCTTCCTAATACCAACTTGCCTTCTGACAGGCAATTCTCAAATGGGAAAAGTAGGGTATGGGCCCATGTGAGCATTCTATCTCTGAACGCGGATTGGTATAAAATGGTGTTCCAAAAAGCCCCCGTCCGGCAATTTATTGCCCGAGAGGCTCCTTAGCCAACAATTGCATGGACATACTGCTGCGTCTCTACAGGCATGTAAGCAAGCCAGTTTGCCCCTCCACTATTAACAGCACGAGTTACTGCAGGAGGACCTGCATTATAGGCTGCCAGGGCCTTGGCATAATCACCACCATACGATTTGTCTAAACTTGCCATGTAGCGAGCTGCGCCGTAGAGTGAGGAGACTGGATCATAAGGATCGATACCAAGGCCCGCAGCTGTACTGGGCACGAACTGCGCAATTCCCACGGCCCCAGCCGCAGAGCGTGCATAGGGATTAAAACCACTTTCTGCGTTAATCTGGCGCACAAAATAATCTGGCGGAATGCCAGCACTGGCAGCAGCTTGTCTAGCAATAGCAACATAATCGCTGGCTGGTAAGATTACCGGTCCGGGTTTGCTCACCTGAGGTGTAGGTGTAGGGCCTGTTTGCATGATCGGTGCATGGTCACCAATGAGGAGCTTCCAATTTGTCTGCTCGTTGTGCACCCACTGAACCGCATCGCCAATAACAGGAATGTTTGTATTCCTATCCGAAAGCGAAGTGAAGGAGAATAGCGAAAAAAGGATGAAAGCAGCTACTGCTGCCAAGAGAATCCCATGCCTAAGGAGAGGGTATAAATGCCGTGGCTTGGACAACTCTCTTGTTTGCGCTATATCCCAAGATCGCCTCCTTGCCCCAGGAATAACTATTGGTTGTCTACTGCTTGTTGTAGTCATTGTTGACCGCAACGCAGCAACCAGTGGCTCTGTTGTCGGTGCATCACCTCGTGCATTGATCACGATGTCCTGATTCATGGTCGTGACCGGATGCAGACTATCTGTATCCTGCTCCTTCAAAACTGTTATAGCAACTGATCCCGTCTCTATAAGAAGCGCAGAGGAGTCAACCACAGGAGCTGGTAGTTTTCTCGAAGGATAGTTGGAAGTAGATTCAGAAAATCTTCTTGAGGGAGGTTCAGATATAGGGGCTCGTAATCTTCTGGGGGGAGGGTTGGACATAGATTCAGACAGTTTTCTTGAGGAATTGAACACAGGCTCTGGCTTCATCCAAATTGCGGCGTGGCTATCCCTACCTTGAGGTCTGAGATACGTCGTGTTTAAGCGAACGGAAACACCGCCTCTCCTTTCGTGATGCTATTGCTTATCGCAGAATCCAGTAACTAAGCCAGAAAACCCCGTCATTAATGGTGGGGATGAACTAGCACCAACAATCCCCGTGCATTCTTGCCGGGGAGCCTCAGTTTGATGATGCCACGAACAATGTGAGCTAAGTTACCTGAACAGTTCTAGTCTACCCAAATGAACCAAGCTATGTCAACTTGCTTCGGCAAAGGAGAGGGTAAAAAGTAATGGACATTTAGGCCGATCTTTACCAGATCTTAACCTCAGTACAGCGCACCGTGACACACGCTAAAACAATTTCTGGCAAGTATAACTAACGTTGGTTGAAAATGTAGGGCATCTATGGGCACACGTCATTTTTTCGCTCAATGGCAATCTCCGCGTTATGCTTCACTGGAGCAAAGATAAGCTCTTCATCTGATCTTATCTCTACCCAAGTTTGCCATTGAGCGAAAAAATGACCCGCACCAGCGTATACCTTTTATTCGCAATTTATTGTGTGTGGAAGTAGGGACCCGATTTATCGCGTCCGCAGCTTCCACTCGATTTATCGCGTCTGCAGCGGCAACCCGCTTTTCATGTACATCAGCTAAAGACCACGCGCAGCGTAGTAAAGAGCTGCCTGAGGTTCGAGTTTCGTCTCTAGTGGGCGTATTGTCTTGCGTTCCGGTTGACGTAGGAGGCGCACAGGAAGATGCGGCTCCATTGCTCGCAACGCATTAAGGTAGACCTGCTGCTGCTCATAAATGACACCGTTTGAGCCCAGTGCCCACCATTCAGATGGAGTGAAGTACGCAGAAACCTCGGCCTCCGGCCCACTACGTCCGTACCACTGGATCAGGTGCAGATTATCGGATTGGGCAAGCCAGAGGGCCAAGTCAACAAGCTCAGGATTTTCGGTGAGCTTGGCCATCCCATAGACATGTCCCATTAACTGTAAAATCACTTTCTGTGCTTCATTGCCTACAAAAAATTCCATGCCACCGCTTCCTGCCCAGGTCGAGGGATAAACCGGTAGCGGCAAGTGATGCGTGTGGGCGCTATGGCGATCAATCAACTCACTGACGGTATATGTAGTTACGCCACTCCTGTTCAGTTCACTGGGAAGAGCACGCATAAACTCGAAAATACCGCTATCCAGGCGATGGTGTTCGCCAAAAGTCTCATAGTCCCACCCAAGCAAGAGCATCTCACCCCAAGTACGTCCAATCCAGTGGGCATAGGCGTCTGCATAGAGCGGAAAACCGGACCAGCTGCGATTAGAAAAGCGATAACCAACATCATCGCTTAATTCCAGGTGCCGTGGTAATAGATAAGGAGGATGCTCATGCTCATCTTTCTGTGCAGGGCGTTTTCCATAGACAGTGGCCCGTGCAGCCTTTCTATCGCCAATTGGCTGCGCATAAGGGCCATCATCGCCATAGCGATAGAGATGGCTACTCTCGCGCCATCCCATCACCCAGGGACGGCCATCGATTAACGCGCCGCGAAAACCAGCGGCATCAAGCGCATTATAGATCGTTGCCGACATACACATCTCAGTGGTGTCAGTCACCACCGGACGCTTGCCAAAAAGAGACACCATCTCCTGGACCATCTCCTGCATACGTGAGATAAAAGCAGGCAGATCGAGCAGAAAGAGAAAACTGTGATAGGGTTCGACCCCTATCAGCTCGACATTTTCCTCAGCTACCAGTTCGCGAAACAGCTCAAGCAAGGTCATGTCCCAGCTCTGAGCCTGCCGCAGAAACGAGAGCGAAAAGCCGATCGACAACTTCATTCCCTGCCGCACCAGATCTAGAAACATGCGCGTGGCAGGATAATAGCAATATTTCGCCACCTTTCTGAAATAGCGTTCATTCATGCTCTCGTCAAAGAGGCAGCGGGTAATATCTTCGATTGAAGCTCCTCGCGGAATCGGCTGCGCGGGAAGCTTGAGACGACGTGGCTGGTGTACCACGGTGTAAATTGCCAAATCCGCAACCATACCAAATTCTTTCTATATGCATGGTCAATTGACCTTTGTTATACACTTCTCCTCAGGCAGAGGTGGTGTGGAGGATCAGGGCCTGCACTCTTTCACGATCCGCTTTGAGGCTGCCTCGGGTGAGATTTCACACTCACTGAAGCGGCCTGAGCCATCACATTTTGCTCTGCAGTCTTATCTGAAGCCTTACTAGCTCCGTTCAAGCCATGGTTTGATGGTAGCACGATGTTCTGTTTGCGTGCCAGGAACTCCAATTTTCCAATCAAGTTTTCGATCACTCGGTCCCACAGGAACTGCCTCGCTGTTTCTTGTCCACCGACACGAATACGCTCCTGCTCATCGGGATGACGCATCAGGTACAGGAGATAACCGACAATCTCATCAGGATCATCTGTTTCGCTCACAATCGAATTCTCAAATGAAATAGCATAATCTTCGCCGGTGCAACCTGTTACCGCGATGCCTTGTGCTGCCATCACTTCCAGGGCCACCAGCCCAAAGGGTTCATGTCCGCTATTTGCCAGGGTTGCATCTGCTGCGGCATAGGTTGTGCGGACGCATTCTTCGGGCAAGAAGAAACGCAGATTGTAGATATCCGCTGGGGCAGCTCTTTCAATGGCTTCAATACACTGAGCCATATTTGGGCGTTGTGCCTCTACATCGCTAATCTGCAAGCCACGATGATACGCATGGCCAAAGACCTCAGCACCATGTGGCTCAATTCCCCCTCGCACAAAGAGTGTCACCGGATGTCCGCTCTCCTTCATGCGCGCTACTGCCTCGATTGCCATGATCCAACGTTTATCGGGATCGAAACGGCCGATCTTAAAGAGGAACAGCCGCTTAGGATCACCACGTCTGGCAATCTCTCGTAGACGCTGGACCGTCTCGGGATGAACGGGATCAAGATGGCGTGCCGGGATGCCGTTGGGGATCACTAGCGGATTAACACCCAGATTCCACATCTTATGCTTCATGTATTTGCTCACTGTGCAGAGCGTAGTAACATAGTTCAGACGTCCCCAATTAACACGATGCAGCGACATCAAACTGTTGAGATTCCACAACATTAAGACCTTTTGCCGTACACCAAACCACGCTAACAGATCGGAGGTACGACACATCACCTCGGCAGTATGCCAGTCCTCACCCATGATGACCACCGTCTTGCCATCTGCCACTGCCGGACGCACAATTTCGTTAAAAATATGGTAGGGAACACTTTCATTATAATCGTAGAGCTTTTGCTCTTCACCATCATATACACCGTTAGGATAGTATCTACTGACCCACTGCGACCAGCGCTTGAGTATCAGCCGCCCATCCATACGAAGTTCTGTTGATGCCCTATATGGATCACCAATAAAAATTAAGTGGGTCGTATACCCTTGTGTTGCAAGAGCCTCGCTCAACTCGGAGACACGTGTTCCTAAGCCACCAGCAGTGGAATAGACATCTGGTCCCTCAAAGCAGAGCAGAACGAACAGCGTATTGTCTGGCGATATTGCTCCATCTAACTTTATCATCTGAAATGCGGCGCCTACCTTTTTAGGTAGATATGGGGCACGCCGCGACCTAGCGGATTAGGTCGCGATCTAGCGAACAGAAATGCCGCCTCTCCTTTCCTGGTATGTCCCTTGTGGGATGACGTTTTTGGTGGGAACGCTCAAAACCATACCGATTTCCCGGGTATATGGGTTTTGACGATCTGGTAGTCCTCATCTGAATTGCAGCGCAGAACCCCCCTGCACTTATGCGTGAGATACGTCGCGATCTAGCGAACGGAAACGCTGCTAGTTGTAGTATAGCACGTCGCACCTAACGAACGTGTTCTTAACAAGAGAGTCCATTCTCTCCTATTTGGCATCGTAGAGCCAGCTCTTTCACAGAGCAGGATTCTTTTATATTGATCTGTACTGTCGACTTTGGCATGCAAGAGAGCGCATTCTCTTCTATTTGGCATTACAGAGGCTGCTCTTTCGCAGAGCAGGGTTCTTTTATTGATCTATACCTTTGGCGTTGGTATTGGCGTCGCCTTTGGCGTTGGTGTCGGCGTTAGTGTCGGCGTTGGTGTCGGCGTTGGTGTCGGCGTTGGTGTCGGCGTCGGTGCCGGGGTTTCTACAACAGTAGGGGTAGAAGTTACAACTGGGACTGCCGTCGGCGAGCCACTCTCCTGTGAGTTGGTTACATATAACGTTACTGGCTGTCCCTGTGGTAGAGGCTGACCTTCATGAGGATCAACACGTGTCACCGTGTTGGGAGCCTTATTTGGGTCTTGAGGGTCATTTGGATCTGATACAATAGTATATTGAATACCATCCTTGTCGAGAATCTGCTTCGCATAGTCGAGGGACTTGCCAGTCAGGTCCATAGGTACTGTCTGACCGTTTTGCGAACCATCAAACTCAGCCTGAATTTGCCCCCCTCGTTTAGCAAAGTCTCCCGGCGTCGGCGACTGATGTATTACTTTACCAGAGGTAATGTTGTTAAGCGGCACTAACTTGAACCCGGTCTTCTCTGCCAGTGCTTTTGCTTGCGCGTAGTTCAGGGTAATAAGGTTGGGAACCCGAATACTATTCGCTGGAGCTGTAGATGAGGATAGTTGCGACTTTATACCAGGAATAGACACGAACCCGAGTTCACCAGCTAGATAGATACTAAAGCCTAATAATAGCAATGTAGCGATTAAAATAAGAATAGTAATAATACCAGCAACACGTGATTCACGATCCTTATATGCTACTTCTGGGCGAGCTGATAAAGCATCCTTGCGCAAGGGACGTGTAGGTGCAGCTTCGACATTTCCTGGCATACCATGCAGGGCCTGTTGCTGATCCATCTGCGTTGTCAACACTGCGGGGTCACCAAGCAAGGGTACAAAGGGCTGATCGGGGACAGAATCGGGATGTTGCTCCACCTTAATATCATTTTCAGGCGAAGACAGAGGGCTAAAAGACGATGGCATACTGGAATTGGGTGAGGAAGTCGACTGGGCTCTGGTGGCATGACCGTTTGCCGAAGGAGTTCGCACGCCAGTAGGAGTGACAGGAAGTACTTTTACTCCCTCCTGTTCGCCCAGCAATTCAAGCGCACGTGCCAGCAGAGTCCCATCGCGGTAACGCATCTCGGGGGCCTTCTCCAGGCAGCGCAGGATAATCTCTTCCAATGCAGAAGGAATATTCGGATTAAGCTGGCTGGGGGCTAAGGGAGCATCCTGGATATGCTGCATTGCCACCGCAACAGGCGTATCGCCCTCAAACGGTGTCCGGCCTGTGAGCATCTCATACATCACAATGCCGAGAGCATAAACGTCGGCGGCAGGATTGACAATCTCTCCCTGTGCCTGCTCGGGTGCATAGTACTGGACTGTCCCCAGAGTCATACCAGTAGTAGTCAGACGCTCGGCATTAATATCTTTATAGACACTGGCAATACCGAAGTCGGTAAGCTTGATCGAACCGTCGCGTCCTACCAGAATATTTTGCGGCTTTACGTCGCGATGAACGATCTGACGGCGGTGTGCAGCCCCTAGGCCCAATGCGATATCGTGCGTAATAATAACCGCGCGGTCAATGGCGAGAACTCCACGTGAGCGCAGATAGCGACGCAGGTCTGTCCCTTCGACAAGCTCCATCACAATGAAGTAGTTGCCATCGCTCTGACCATAATCGTAGACCTGCACAATATTGGGATGCTGCAATGAAGATGCCGCCTTCGCTTCACGCTGAAAGCGCGTCACAAACTTTGGGTCAGTGCTATAGACCTCTCGCAGCACTTTGATCGCTACAACGCGATCCATGCGCATATCATGTCCCCGATAGATCGTTGCCATACCACCACGACCTATGGGTTCTTGTAACTGGTATCGCTCACCCAAAACTTCGATTTGCATAGCTCTCCGCACTGTATGACGGTTGATAAATACTGATTTTCCGTAAGTCTGTTTCACATCGCGCCACTATTGTAACTTATTCTACACCAGAATGGAACACTCTATACGAAAATAGGAGTTTTCTATAGAGTCCTTTAAAAGCGGTTTGACGCAAGATTGCCAATTCCTAGTTTACATGTCCTAATCTATATGGAATCTGGCAGGTTCGATCCAAGCAAACGTTGGTCTCCCTGGCGGCGTGTGATACGCAAAGCATCCATATGTTCAAGGAGAGGTACAATGTACTTGCGCGTCGTTCCTAAGAGATCGCGTGCCTCAGATACTGTCATGCTCCCATGTTCTCGCACATAGCTCACCAACTGGACTACGGCCTCCGTGTACTTTTCATAGGGAAACAGAATACCACCTGCTAGCTTCACAATCCGTCCTTGCTCGATGAGTGCATTCAACACCTCTAGGCCAACCATCGCCTCGGCATCAGCCCACACTGGCGGTGTGTACAAGCTCTCACTGCTCTTGTAAAAATGGCGCAACAACAGTTCAACCTGCTGCTGCTGGACAGGAGTAAAATGCGGCACAAAACCGGGGAGACGAATCAGACCGCCTGTATGTGCAATGTTGGCTGTCCCTCTATTGAGAAACGTCTCTACAGACGGAATCGCTTCAATCCGGCCTTCTGCTTGCAAAATATGGAAGATTTCTGCTGCCAATTTTGGTGTGAGGTTCAACCGTGTTCGCCATTCTTCTTTTGAGAGGCCACAGCGTAGTGGATAGTAGTGGTGGTACTCACCTACCAAAGATAATGCTTCACCCGCCAATGCATCCCACACATATTGCGCGAACCAGAATTCCCCTATCTTGCATACTCTTTCCTCTATTAACAACGTCTCTAGAACCTGCTGCGTCACATCGATAGCCAAATTACACTGTCTAGCGATCTCGCCAACCTCGTTGCCGTCCAGTCCATGTCCTGTTTTCGTTGCAGCAGAGTTGTGGGCCCCATGTCTTCTATCCAGAGCAATCAGCACTAGTTCTTCGGGCGACCCATGCACTTGACGTTCCAGCTTGTCCAGTACTGGCTGTTGGAAGCGTCGGTGATAACGTGGTTGGGCATCAATGACCTCTCCTCCCCCAATGGTCCTACTGGGTGATGGAATGCGCAGGATAAAGCGATCGCGGCGGATAACCACAGCCGGACGACTCAAGCGTAACTGAACCCGTGCATGATTGCCCGGTTGCAACTCTTCTACGTCCAGCAAACGCACGCGTGCCGGAATCTCCTGGGAACCACAATAGAAATCGACCATGGTATTATGCACCAGGGGTCGTGTGGCATCTGCCAGTAGGGAAATACGAGCATCACAGAGCAGCGTGGTATGCAACTGACCAGGCAAGCCCACAACATTGCCGCGTGCCAGATCTGCACGAGCAATATTTGGCAGATTGATAGCAATGCGGCTGCCGGGCTGCCCTACCTCAATTTGCTGCTTATGCATTTGTAAATTACGAACACGTGCCTTCAGCCCTTGTGGTAAGATCTCGACCTCCTGCCCCACTTTAAAAATGCCATCTAGCAATGTGCCAGTGACGACAGTACCAAAGCCAGTCAACGAAAAAACTCTGTCAATAGGTAAACGTGGGCGGGCAATGTTTTTGCGACTCAACGATTCATCTAGCACGCGCTCAAGTTCTGCCAGCAACTCTGGTAGCCCCTGCCCGCTATAGGCGGAGACGGCAACAATATTGGCCCCAGCCAGGGTCGTTGGTCGTAGGAGTTCCGCAATTTCTTCCTGCACCAGTTCCAACCATTCCGTATCCACAAGGTCGGACTTCGTCAGAGCCACTACGCCGCGAGGAACTTGCAAGAGATCCAGAATTGCCAGATGCTCACACGTCTGGGGCATCACTCCTTCATCGGCAGCCACGACTAGCAGGGCTGCATCGATACCGCCGATGCCTGCCAGCATATTTTTAATAAAACTTTCATGCCCCGGCACATCAATGATACTGACCTCGCGTCCACCCGGTAGCTTCAGCCAGGCAAAGCCAAGGTCAATTGTCATCCCGCGCTCTTTTTCTTCCGCCAGACGATCCGGATCAATACCCGTCAACGCCTTTACAAGAGTAGATTTACCATGATCGACATGGCCTGCCGTACCAATGCAACTCATGAGTGCTTCACCAACGCAATAACTATGGGACGATATAGAGAAGCTCAGTATAGCGTAGATATACCATTCTGACTATCTTTTGCCATTGCTTTCCTGTTTATTCTCTACCACTTGTATATACGAATCATGGATACACAACGGATTACTCCTCCTTGTTAAAGGAGACGATTCCAAATGTGTCAAGAGAGTGGTAAAATAGTAAAACAGACACGTGGAGGTCGTGGCAAGTGAAAAAAGTCTGGGATACAATGATGAGTGCACTGGTGGGTAGCAATCCGCAAGCCTTCTTGGATCTGGTTCTGCCAGGAAGCAGCTTCGTTAAGCATCATCGCAACAAGCTGGGCATTTCTGAGCGGCAACCGGATGCTATCATCCAAGCACGGCATCCCATAGACAAGGAGTTCCTTTTCAACCCGGAGTTTCAGACCTCTAAGGAGAAACATATTCCCGAGCGGCTGTTGCTATACAATATCCTGCTGCGGTGGGAGTTTGAGCATGAGTTGCCTGTGAGATCCGAGGTGATCTATCTAACTAAGAATGAGCAGATAGAGCAGCCTCCACTCTGCTGGCCCACACCCGGCAAGCGCAACGAAGAGGAGTCGGTCTTTGATTATGGCAATACAGAGATGTGGAAGAAACTGCCAGAGGATCTTATTAGCTTGGAGCATATGGAATTGCTTCCGTTGTTGCCATTAACACAAGGAGGCATGCAGCGAGAGGTCGTGGAGTACATGTTTACCCGCCTACCCGGTGAGCAATACCGCCAGCTAGCCACGATGGGCTTTTTGTTTGCGGCACTTGCTTTTCGTCGAGCAAGGCGTCAAGGCGATCAAGAATGGTTAGAAAGAAGGTTCAGTCATATGCATGAAATTTTACGGGAATCGCCCGCATATCAATGGATTTTAGATGAGGGAATAGAAGAGGGTATACAGCGGGGTATACAACAAGGCATGCAACAGGGCATGCAACAGGGCACGCAGCAAGCTGTTATCAATATGATTACAGCTCGCTTTCCCGAGCTGGAGTCATTAGCAAGAGCCCGAATCACAGCTGTGAGCAACCTAGAGCGCTTGCAACATCTGATCATTGACTTGAGTATCACACACAGTCAAAAAGAGATGGAACGGGTATTGCTCTCACTTGATTCAGATGCGTGACAAGTGAAGAATACGTAAGAGCGACCAAGAATGGTGCCATGCGTCAAATCCACTTGACAGTTTTGTGCTTGTACAAGGTCAACACTGTCAGGCAAGTGCCCCTTTTTGATGCATGCCTTAGAAAGAAGGTTTAGTCACATGAACGATATTTTACAGGAATTTCCTGCATACAGATGGTTTTTGGAAGACAAAGGAGAGGAGTATCTGAAAGGGTTTCAAAGTGGACATCTGAAAGGGTCTCAAAAGGGCTTTCATGAAGGGTATCATGTAGCGCTGAAGGAAGGTTTGCGGCAAGGCATACTACAACTAGGCAGGCAGATGGGGACACTGGCAATACAGCAAGCAACTATCAATGTGGTTGTAGCATACTTTCCTGAATTGGAAAAGCTTGCACGAGCCAAAATCATGGCTTTTGACGATTCGGAGCGTTTGCAAAATCTGATCCTTAACCGGGATTGCTTGAATAGCCAAGAGGAGATGGAACGGGCATTGCTCTCCCTTGATCTAGATGAATAACAAGTGAAGCACACACTACCAAGGGAACGAGAAGGATGTAAGACTTTTTCACCTATGAACGAAAAAATTCGCTCAGTACTCAATTCACTTCCTCATAAACCTGGCATCTACCTCATGAAAGATGCAGCGGGGACCATTATATATATAGGAAAGGCGATCTCACTTTATAACCGCGTGCGTTCCTATTTCCAGGAATCAGCTGACCTCAGCCCCAAGAATCGCAGTATGGTGGCAAAAGTCGACGATATCGAATTTCTTGTTATGCAGAACGAGGTCGAGGCTCTGGTGCTGGAGAGCAACTATATTAAGCAGTATCGCCCCAAGTACAATGTGCTGCTGCGCGACGATAAGAATTATCCCTATATTAAGGTTGCACTCACCGAGGATTTCCCACGCGTCTATCGCGTGCGCAGTTTTCATCACGATGGCAATCGCTACTTTGGCCCTTATACTAATTCAGGAGCTGTCGATGCCACGTTGGATCTATTGAATAAGCTCTTCCCTTTTCGCACCTGTCGCTATGATGCTAGTGTATGGGCATCGCCACGCAATGGTGAACCACCAGCTGGCTGGAAACAAAAGCTGCTCTCCCGTCCCTGCACTCAATACTATATTCATCGCTGTGGTGCTCCTTGCACCGCTTATACGACCCGTGAAGAGTACGATGCTGTCATTAAACAGGTGATCCTTTTTCTAGAAGGCAAACATGACGAAGTACTCGAAGATCTCCGGGCCAAAATGGAGCAGGCCGCCGAGGAATTGAACTTTGAGGAGGCGGCCCGCATCCGTGACCGCATCCAGGCAGTCGAGCGTATCCTAGAGAAGCAGCGCATCATCAATACTGAAGGGCAGAACGACCAGGATGTGATCGCTCTGGCCTGTGGCGATGACGAAACCTGTGCCCAGGTCTTCTTCTTCCGTTCTGGCAAACTGGTCGGACGCGAATATTTTATCTTACAAGGCACACGCGAGAGCAGTCCTGGCGAAGTGATGACCTCCTTCTTGCAACAGTTCTACCAGGGTTCTCCGCATATACCAGCTGAAATTGTCGTCGAGGTCGAGCCAGAGGATCATGCTGTTATTCAGAACTGGTTAAAAGAGAGACGTAAAGGCACCACCAGTGGTAGCACTTCTGTCTCTATCAGTGCACCTAAGCGCGGCGATAAATTACGTCTGGTTGAAATGGTCAAGCAGAACGCTCAGCAGGTGCTAGAGCAGCAGCGCATCAAATGGCTGACTGATACTCAGAAGACCCAGCTTGCGCTGGATGAACTGCAAGAAGTACTCAATCTGGTCGTGCCACCCAGGCGTATCGAATGCTATGACATCTCGAATACCCAGGGCTCAAACTCGGTTGGGGCAATGGTTGTCTTCGAAGGTGGTCGACCAAAGAACAGTGAATATCGCCGCTTCAAGATCAAACAGGTCGAAGGTCCTAATGATGTTGCCAGTCACCAGGAAATCCTGCGGCGCAGATTCCGTAAAGCGGCGGGCAGTTCCACAGTGACCAGTTCTCCTGATGAAGATATCAGTGCCCCCATCGGAGAGACAATAGCTGAAATTATCCAGGACAGTCAGCAAACTCAGGCAGGCCAGTCGGATGTGCAGGATGAAAAGACTCCCGAGATGCATCACGATTGGGCACTACCGGATCTCATCATCATCGATGGTGGTAAGGGCCAGTTGAGTGCAGCCATGGAGGTTCTGCATGAAATCAATCTCGACATTCCAGCTATAGGGGTCGCCAAAGAGGAGGGATCACATACAAAGATGAATACTGCCGAGCAGATATTCATTCCCGGCTCATCCGATCCCATTATCTTGCCTCGTACGTCGCAAGCGCTCTACCTGATACAGCGCATTCGCGATGAGGCTCACCGCTTTAGCATTACGTATCACCGCAAACTGCGTTCTGACCGCACCTTCAAATCCGTGTTGGACGAGATACCAGGCATTGGTCCGAAGCGCAAGCAGGCTCTAATGAAACATTTTGGCTCGATCCGCGCAATCAGCGCTGCCAGCATTGATGAACTGGCCGCCCTCGATGGTATGACACGGGATGCGGCAGAGAAGGTCAAAGAACATATCGGAAAAATTGAATAAGTCCTCCTGTGACGATTGTTAAAGAGAATGGAGTGCTAGCACTCCAGAGATGAGATTGACAACACAGCAATTCCACGGTATCATTATCTATAGGGACGACTGTTCAGGTCGCTCCTTTTTCTGCATTATGCAAATTGTTGTCTATGATAGGGACACATCCACTCCCACGTGGAGGATCAATATCCAATCCACACCTTGAAGCTACGTGGTGTGTTCAGCTTAGTTAAGAGGTGATTGGTACATGCCAACGTACGAGTATCTTTGTCAGACTTGTAGCCATCGTTTCGAGACGTGGCAGAAAATGACTGATGAGCCTTTAACCACTTGCCCTGAATGTGGATCGCAAATCCGTCGCGTCCTCTTCCCCACCGGAATCGTCTTCAAAGGTCATGGCTTCTATAAGACCGATCATAATAGCAATGGAAGCTCAACCGCTGCCAGTTCCGACGGAGATAACAAAAAGACTGAGGCCGAGACTGGCTCTAGCAGTGACACTAAGAAGACTGAGACTGGCTCTAGCAGTGACACTAAGAAGGCTGAGAGCAACACGAGTACTAGTACTAGCGAGAGTAAAAGCACAACAACTACTGCGACGAAGCAATAACATGCATGTGGGTCGTAAGCGATTCCTCTCATCAAACACGCGGCGCTTTCCATATATACATGAAGCGCCGCTTCAGGGAGAATTGTCCCTGTTTCCCCTATACAAGCATGTAAACTTCTCCTATACTGACTTCGGATAGGCTCTCAAAGAGCGGGTACCGGAATACTGCACTTGTGATCATGAAGCGATACACTCCTAATTCAATCGCTCTTGGGATATTAGGAGAAGAAGGAGCAAAACTTCCCATTTGGTCAAGACCTTCTCGACTAACAAGACATGCCTATGACCAAATACTCCTACTCCATATCTGATCATGCTCCTATATGCTTCATTGTGGTGTATAGTACTTACATGATTTCTAATACTGGCTGTTTTTTTACCAGCTGCGGGGAAGACGGTGGGCCATGCAAGCTCAAGAAGAAACATCAGAGCAATTTCAGGAAGAGATTATTCAGCAATTACAGCGCCAAGTAGACGAACTGACGGCTGCCAATCTTCTATTGCAAGAGCAACAGGCCCATAGAGAACAACTTATGGCGATGATCGCACATGATTTACGCGCCCCGCTTGCTCCGATCATCAATTATGCGCAGATGCTTGCACGCCATACCTGCGAACCCCAAGAGAATAGCTCAGCAAAAGAACTACAGCGCAACTCCACGATCCTGCGTCATACGAGTGTGATTGTCAGTCAGGCCCATCGCATGAGCCGTCTCGTCAATGATTTGCTGGATGCCTCACTGCTCTCCGGTAGTCAATTTTCTCTGCGATGTGGACCTTGTGATATTGTTGCACTCGCAAAAGAAATGATCGAGCAATTGCGCCCTGTTGCCCCCTTTCATACGCTGCTCATCCAGGCTCCAGACAAACCAATCATAGGCAAGTGGGATGGAGGACGTCTGCAGCAGGCATTGGGGAATCTACTGGACAACGCCATCAAATATTCAGACGAGCACACGACGATCACAGTTACAGTGCATGTCCTTGAGAGTAAAGATCGTGTGTGTGTAAGTGTCCATAACATGGGTGCCAGCATTCCTTCGGCGGATATTGGACGGCTCTTTCTCCCTTATATTCGCTTGCCCGCGACCAGCAATCGGCAGGGTTCGGGACTGGGTCTCTTTATTACCAAATCGATCATCGAGGCACACGGTGGCATATTACGCCTTGAGCCCTACAGTGAAGATGATAGTGCAGAAAGCCAGAAGGGCACCACGTTCACCTTTGAGCTTCCTTTGCGTCAGGGACCCGATCCCCTTTAAGGGGATGGGCTTGTAGAGATGGGGTAGCATCTGCCCGTCTTCTCTGCTTGCTTCACCTGTCCAGACCCAGCCACCAGTCTTCTTCCCGGGGAGAAAGGACTGACGGGGCTACGTTTCTTTCCTCCCATCCGTCTCTTGGAGATAGGTCCCTAGAAGGGCGTTTTATGGATAGACACGCCAGCAAGTCTTCAACTGAACTCACAATAATATCCGCGCCTCGTTGCTGGTAGAGCACAGCTTCATCTTCCTGTGCTACCATGGCCATGAGGATATCAGGTTCACTGGCTAACTGGCTGGCTTTATAGTTACGTACCAGATCAAAATCATCAGCGGTATCCCCAATATACAGACCACCTTCAGTTCCAACAGCATTGATTGCAAAGCGCAGGGCCTGCGGATCGGGTTTCTTATAAAGATCGGAAGAAACAACAACATCCCACCAGCACTCACCACTATAAGCTATCATGCGCTCCAGGGCACTATCCACTTCCTGACCGAAACGACCAGTGATCATACCCATACGGACGAGTCCAGCAGCCCGCAAACGTGCAAAAAAATCAGAGCTAAACAGCATCTCTTCGTTATGTACCAGACCTTCTGCATAAGGAAAATGGCGAGGCTCAAGCCCAAAGCGCCTCTTGAGTTCTTCAGCTCCCCAATAGACTTCATGATACAAATCGCTAATTATATGATAATCAATGCGTGCACTGGCCGGAATCACTGCCTCTACCCACTCACGCCCACCATGTCCTTGCAATTGCGCAGCACGCGCCAACTGAGCCCATTCCTGAGTACTACGCCCGGCTAGTGCTGTGTGACTCCACTCGCGCAGACGGGCGGTAAAGAGCGAGGACAGCAGATAGCTCATAAGAATATCATCATTAAAACCCCCAGCTCGTTTAAAAGCTTCCACATCCCCTGCCGTGACCAGCGATTTACCCTCGTTCTGACCCCAATCGAGACCATGGATGACCCCTATAACATATTCAGTAATGGCAATACCTGTGGCCTGGAACGAGGCCTTGGTTTTTATCAATACACCATCGACGTCAAAGAAGATTGTATCAAACGTGGAGGGAAATGACAGATGCGGTCGTTTCCAAATAGTTGGAATACTCATTTGGTGAATGAATCCTTTCGATATATGCAACAATATGAATCTGTATATGACTAGCTATATTATCAATCTCTACTATTTCCTCATTATAGCTCACACTCCTACTCCTTATTGTTCATCCATGGGGCCATTTTCCTCCCAGCCAGTGTCCCAATCCCCGTTCTCGTACCATACTGGTCATATCTCGCTTGCTGGGCTTATTCCCTGTATGTCTTCCACGTTCCACCTGCTCCATCGACTCACACCATATTGCCAGGTGTAGCCCAGCGTGGGGGAATGTTCGATCAAGAATTGCTGCTGCCTTTTGGCCAAACACTGATTGAGTAAATAGTCTCAAGCTGCGATGGAGTCTGTATTGGACGGACTGTAGGCCGAGCTTGAACCAAGCGGTGATCCAACCGAGCATTTCAGCTGGCGTCAGAGTTTTGAGTGCGAGGGTGTAAATTCTGGGATAATAGCGCGGAGTGCGTAGAACGATGCGTGTGTAGTCATGCCAGCTTACCCGATCCTTAAAGAAGTCGTTAGTGACCTGTGGACCTAAGTCCTGGAGGACGCGACAAAAGATGTTGAGAGTCTCATTTACTTGCCAGAGAGGTTCACCAGATTTAGCGATCATAAATTTGCTGAAGGCACGTGCTACAGCAGGAACGGCTTCGGATGCCCGAATGCGATTGAGGTCTTCAGCTAGTAGACAGTTGCTTTTGAGAGCCTGGTGTAAAAGTGTGGTGATGCGTCGCAGGTTGCGTACGTAGGAACCAAAGCCGCAAAAGGTCAGCGGTGATTGAAAGGCGGCGGCATCTCCCAACGAGAGAACATGATCGTAGGCCAGGACCTTGCGTTTGCGTTGCCAGGGAAGGGAAATATTATATCCTGCCGGAATAAAGCCATAGACAGGCTTGATGATTTCGACTGTGCTGGTACCTTTATAGCTGGGGAGCAAGGTGAAGAAATCATCGAACAGTTGCAGCAGATCAATCTGGCTGCCTGTTTCTGCATAGTAGAAGAGATAGATTGCCACCTGGTCGCCTGCTCCCGGAAAAGCTTCCCAGATCAGCTGTCGGCCATTACGCGCATCTTCCGTCGAGACCAGCACCTCGCCAATTTCTGGATTGATTTCATCGGGTGCGCAACCATTCCTATAGCCGTGTGCAACTGTTCCTACTGTCGGGCAGACCAGTGAGAACGGTCGCCCGCTATTCAACTGACAGGCAATTGGCGAGGTGGCTCCCATGCCGTCAATGAGTAGCTGTGCCCTGTAGCTGCGCAGCTCTCCGCTGGCCTGAATGACATCGACGGTAACACCCTGTACTGGCTGGACGGAGCAGTGCACAAACGTCGTATGATGCAAAATGACATTTGGTCCTCCCTCGCCGGAAGGCTGTGCCAGGATTTTCTTCACGCACAGCGCAGTGAGCTTCTCCGCATCAATCGCGATATTGAGGACATTTTTCAAGTGCAAATCGGCAGGAGAAACCTTGATACCTCCGGCATGGAAGCGCACTAGCCCGTCACTATATTCGCGTTGAGTGACTGACGCGAGTTCATCGGCGGTAAGCAGACCGATATCGAGCAGATCTTGCAATTCCTCACATGAGATATTCCACTCACGATGTACCGCACCGACCATGAAGCGATCGAAGATGAGCACACGTAGTCCGTAGCGCTGTGCCATCACTGCTGCATTAAGAACGTTGAGTCCTCCACCAGCGTAGATGATATCAAATGTATTATTTGCTGATACTACAGATCTTGCTTCTGTAACAACAACCTCTACGTAATGCCCTGGTGTGTTTGTGCAGAGCATATTTTGCCAGGAGGTATTGAGATCTTGTAAACGCTGCAGATGTCTTGCACCCTCTGGAATGTGTGTGAATGCCTCTGCAAGGCGAGAGTACCTACTGGCTATCTGCTCAATATCTGCTTGCATGGTTTACTTCTCTGTGAGAGATGCTTCCAATCCCGCTTCTGCTGTTTTCTCCCCGATTACAAGAGAGACCTCCCAGCGTCGACTGCGCACACATTCTGATCGACGTTGCAGACCAAAGTGCTCTAATGGAATGAGGCTGCCAGACCAGGAAGCGAGTAACTCTTCTGACATTATCCCAATATCTGCATCATCTTTAGTAGGATGTATCTTTTCTGCGGGAAGAGGCACTTCCTTATCGAACTTGCGGTGTTTACACGACTTCAAGAGTGTACCTGGTCCATATACCAGCATGTGTATCAATACCAGCAATGGCTGTAAAAATCCAACTGGTAGCAAATTAGCTCCTAGGACGACAATGACACGCCCACTAGGACGCAGGACGCGTGCAACTTCTGTGATAGTACTGGGGTCGTAGATGTAGTCTGATGGGAAGGTACTCACGACAGTATCAAATGTGCTATCAGGGAAGGGGAGACTTTGCGCGGAGCCCTGGATTATCCACGTAGGCTGACCCACTTTGCGCTTACGAAGTGTGGCACGTGCTGCAGCGACCATCTGTGGAGAATGCTCAACTGCCCGGCAGCCGTAGCCCTCGGTAAGCATATCGGCCAATAGATCTCCTAGTCCACACCCTAGTTCTAATACATCATGTCCATGCAGACGCGGTAACACCAGACGTTGCCAGACGCGCCATTGACCAGCAAAGGGAACTGTGCTAGCAAAGCGATAGAGATAGCGATTCTTATATAGTGTCTCAAATAACCATTTACGCAGCCTTGGTGTCACTGATGGCCAGCTTCCTGCACTATATCGAGCAACTCGCAGAGATGCTTAATAATTATATCAGGTCTGATCGATTTGTGCGCCAACTGGTAGCGTTTGTTTTCAAACTCAAGAGCGTAAGTGAGGAGAGCATCATTATCAAGGGTCTGTAATGCTTGCAGTTCGGCCCGAAGGTACAACCTTGGTTTCCAGACCGTAACCATGTTCAGTTCTTTTGCCCCAAGAATATCTGCATGTAGCGAGTCGCCGACCATCGCTGCCTCTTCTGGTGCTACATTGAGGGCATTAAGAGCCTCTAAAAATATAGCGGGATTGGGCTTGCGCACTACTAAATCCGCGGAAATGGCGATATGGCGAGGATCGAAGTACTCGAGAAGGCCCAATTTTTGCATGTCTTCCAGAAAAGGTTTGCCGCCCCATGGACGGTTGGTCACCACTCCCAGGAGAAACCCACGCTGCTGCAACTCTGCCAGAGTAGAACATGTGTCATCAAATAAAATGCGCGATTCTGGGATACGTATGCGTAAAACTTCGAATAAATCATGACAAATAGTGCGATCCAGGCGTGAGAGGCCTAATTCCAACAGAGCTTCTTGAACAGCAAGAGCTGGATTAGGCTCTGCTTTCGGATGGAGACGAGTGAACTCAAAGATTTTAGCACGTATGGCTGATCGTAACTGTTTGCCGTAAGAGGCCGTTGCCATTTTCAACTGCTGTTCGGGCGCAAGATGTTGGTTGAGGAAATCGATAGCTTTTTGAGTAACAGTGTGTTCTATTTTGTCCAGGGAGGCTTGATCTACATGTGTCCAAAGTGTGTTGCCAAGATCGAAGAGAAGACAGCGAATTGTCCTACCTCTCAATGCACCTACTCTGTTGTTGACCAACCGTTTTACCTCCTAAACAGGCGACTCCTCAGGTCACCTCGCCACCTGCGGTGGCTCGCTTAGATTCTCTGTGGGAGGTGGATGTAGCAGCCATCGGCTGCTACATCCACCTCCCATCCTCTGACCTGCGAACTGCCGAAGACAGTGAGGAAGCAGAAAGGGACCTGAGGAGTTACTTGATATGCGTGGTTAGCGCTTTTCCTCTTTCTCGGGCTGGAGAATATCGTCAACTAGACCATACTCGACTGCCTGCGGAGCCGTAAGGTAATAGTTACGGTCAGAGTCCTGCAAGATGCGCTCGGTGGTCTGCCCTGTATGATGTGCAAGGATCTCATACAGGCTACGGCGCAGACGCAGGATTTCGCGAGCAGTGATTTCGATGTCAGCAGCCTGACCTTCAGCGCCACCGAGTGGCTGGTGGATCAGCATGGTGGAGTTTGGCAAGGCAAAGCGCTTCTCCTTTGTCCCGGCGGCTAGCAGAACTGCTCCCATGCTCATTGCCATGCCCATACACACAGTTGAAACATCTGGGCGTAGCCACTGCATCGTGTCATAGATGGCTAGACCTGCATAGATGCTTCCACCAGGAGAATTAATATACATATTAATATCTTTGGTTGCATCTTCGCTTTGGAGGTAGAGTAACTGACCAACAATACTGTTCGCGACCATGTCATCAATAGGGGTTCCGATGAAGATGATGCGCTCTTTCAGCAGGCGCGAAAAGAGGTCCCAGCCGACAGTGCCACGCGGAGTGGTTTCAACAACATTTGGAATAATTCCTCTTGGCTCCAGGAACTCATGGGATTCTTTAATCCATTTTGGATCACGCGGATCGAACTTGCTCATTTCTACTCCTTAGGTATTGTATCTATCATGGTCTCTTGCTACCAATGAAGCAGAGATAGACCATTGGCAAAATAAAGAATGTGCAGAGGAACCCACAATTGGGAGAATGTTTAAGGTTATGATAGCACTTACCACTGGCGAGTGCAAGAAGGGCACCACCAAACATGAAATTGGCAGTGATCGCTATTTTTTAAGAGGCGAGGGTATCTCATGTTTGGGAAAAGGCATCGATCTCACCATTGGAAAACCATGCGGGACCCCGGTCTATCCACTACAAATTCATTTGAAGTCGGAGTATATGCAGTATCTGCGGGGTAAATCCGTATCTGCAATCCATGTGTTAATCCCTGTGGATTCCACCGGAAAGGCCGCCCTGCACGTTCCCAGACTGCTAGGTGTTCGACCAAACGCTGTACTAGCGTCTGCTGTGCCCCAAAAGTGCGGATGGTAAGCGCAAATGTCTGGTCGCCCTCTTCCTTAACGGTATCATGTTCCGGCTGGTGTATTAACAGGCTAGCTGCACTTTCCTCATAGAGTCCCATCGTTCTTATGGTCAAGCCCGGTGTTTGTACTAGAGTAGGAATACGATCATGTCCTATTGCGTCACCCTGTCCATAAAGTTCACAGTAGCTGTTATCACGCCAAGCTAGCCAGAGGCGTAGGCCAAGCAGTTCCAGGTGAGTTACGCGTATGTTCAAAACTTCATCCTGATAAGGACCTTTCAAGAGAGCAGAAACGCTATCTGAATTAACCGAACCGAATGTTACTATTGTAAGGCTGCCATCAGGTGCGAGCTGGATTCGATTCTCTGCCTGTTGAGCAAACGCTCCACGTAAGGGGAGAAAGCCGCCCATATACATATCGGTACACAGCAGATGATCTCCAGCGTGTTCAAAGGCAAGCAGTGTTTGATCTGCGAATAGCCAGTGTTGTGTGGTAAGGCTGGTGATTCTGAATGGTAACACCAGCCGTCCGCCTGCCTTCAACTGTTCACGCCAGGCTGGGAGTATGTCAGAGGTACTTGCTGTTACAATCACCCGATCATAGGGTGCGGTGTCTGGATAGCCAAAGCCGCCATCTCCGCATATTGCCTGCACCTGTGTAAATCCCGCTGCGTCCAAATGCTCACGTGCAGCAGCGACAATATCTTCATCAATATCGATCGTGACGACACTTCCTGTGTTACCAACGATGTGTGCAAGCAGGGCAGCATTGTAGCCTGTGCCAGCACCGATCTCTAAGATACGCTGTCCCGGCTGTATGGCAAGCATCTCAAGCATAATTGCCATAACGGCTGGTTGTGAGGAAGAACTGACCGGGACTCCATCTTGCTGCTTGGTTAGAATGTATGTGTCGCTATATACCTGTTCAATATCTGTGCCTGGCACAAAGATGTGGCGCGGAATTGCCCGAAAGGCTGCTTCGACCTGCGAGGAGCGAATGTTCCCCTGACTTTTGAGGTAGTCTACCAGTTTCTGGCGCAACTCGATGGTGTTCTGTTCTTCGTTAGATAGCCCTGGATGCATACGTTTTTCCTTTCTGATTAATCGATATTATACTATACTATTGTTAGGAGTGGTTATCAGTAGATCAGATATCCCGCCCGCCAGACCTGCTAATCCCAAAATAACAAGAAGAAATTAGTCAAAAATGTCTTGACAGGGTATCAAACCTATGGCATAATACCCCTCGTTGTCACGAAGATGGCCTTGCGAGCCTGCCACAACGGCAGGTATTTAAGAGAGACAGGCAAGAGCAAAAATCTCTTGACAAAGCTGTCTGATTGCAGGTTACAACTTGACACCAAGCACATGAACAATAGAAAAAGAAATCTTTCTTCATTTTTGCTGAGCGAGAAGGTCAGCATGAGTTGAAGCAGAGGACAACCTACACAAAGTAGAAAAAGAGATCACCAGGCAAACC
>Ga0102924_1000820_pt1 | contig 37233 bp, 33 predicted proteins | sample PaiPotPPM11metaG_FD_80116 | JGI IMG/M metagenome (GOLD analysis project Ga0102924, IMG submission 80116) | Iron sulfur acid spring bacterial and archeal communities from Banff, Canada, to study Microbial Dark Matter (Phase II) - Paint Pots PPM... ...
CGCCCCGGGGCGGGTCGTCACGATCTCGCCTGACCTGTCGGTCGAGATTGAATCGGTCACGGAGCGCCGCACTCGAGTGGTGCGGCTTATGACGCCGCTTCCCGTGGAAGAGGCGATCGCGCGCTTCGGACACGTGCCGCTTCCGCCGTATGTGACGCGGGCGGACACGCCCGCTGACGCCGAGCAATACCAGACGGTGTACGCTCGTGAGACCGGATCGGTTGCCGCGCCCACAGCCGGCCTGCATTTCACCCAGGAGGTGCTCGGGTCTCTGGCCAGCCGGGGCGTAGCCCGCGCGGACGTCGTGCTGCATGTCGGCGCCGGAACGTTCAAGCCGGTGGAGGTGGACGACCCCGCGTTGCACGTCATGCACGAGGAGCGCTACCACGTGTCACCAGAGGCGGCTCGCGCTGTGGCTGATACCCGGGATCGCGCGGGGCATGTGTGGGCCGTAGGGACGACGGCCGCTCGCACGTTGGAGAGTGTGGCTCTCGGCGACGGACACGTGCGGGCCGGCGACGGTGAGACCCGCCTCTTTATTCGGCCTCCCTACACGTGGCGCGTAGTCGATCGACTCATCACTAACTTCCACCTGCCTCGCTCGACGCTATTGATGCTCGTTGCGGCGTTCGCGGGCTATGAGCTCACGATGCGGGCATATCGAGAAGCGATCGCCGCCGAATACCGATTCTTTTCCTACGGCGACGCAATGGCAATTGTCTGATTTTTCGTTCAAGGTCGTCGCCAGTGCCGGCGCCGCGCGAGCCGGTGTGTTCCACACGCCTCATGGACTGGTCGAGACGCCGGCCTTCATGCCGGTCGGCACCCAGGCCACGGTAAAGGCGCTTGACCCGGGGGACCTCCGAGCAGCGGGAACGCAAATGCTGCTCGCCAACGCGTATCACCTGCACCTGCGTCCCGGAGACGATGTAATCCGTGACCTGGGCGGCCTGCACCGGTTCATGGGATGGGACGGGCCGATTCTGACCGACTCGGGTGGTTTCCAGGTGTTCTCGCTCGAGACGCTTCGAACTATCGATGAGGACGGGGTCGATTTTCGGAGTCACATCGACGGCTCCGCGCGGCGCTTCACCCCCGAGACAGTGATGCGAATCGAGCGCAATCTGGGCGCCGATGTCATCATGCAACTCGATCACGTCGTTCCGGGCGGATCGCCCTTGGAGGTGGTGCGCCACGCGTCGGAACGCAGCATTCGGTGGCTAGCGCGCTGCCAGGAAGAGCTTAAACGCCACTCAGCCGACGACTCCTCTCCCCGGCAGACCCTCTTCCCCGTTCTTCAGGGCGGGACCTCCGAGGAGCTGCGACGGGGTGCGGCAGAGACCGTGACGGACATGGGCGATTGGGCCGGCTACGGCATCGGCGGCCTATCGGTCGGAGAGCCCAAGCCGGCCATGTACGCGGCGCTCGCCGTCACCGACGCCTCGCTTCCTCGCGACCGCGTGCGATACCTCATGGGCGTCGGCTTTCCGGAGGACCTTCTAGAGGCAATCCGCCTAGGTGTCGACCTCTTCGATTGCGTCGCGCCCACCAGGATGGGCCGCAACGGCACGGCATTCACGAGCAGCGGCCGGCTCAACGTTCGACGCGCCGAGCTGCGTTCGGACGGCGAGCCCCTGGACACCTCGTGCGACTGCCCGCTCTGCACGCAGTTCTCACGGGCGTATATCCGACACCTTTTCGTCGCGGACGAGATGCTCGGCCCCCGCCTCCTGTCACTGCACAATGTACATTTCTTGACATCGCTGCTCCGCCGAGCGCGCGACGCGATCGTTGCAGCTATGCCCCTCCCCGAGGCTCCGCCGATCTGATGAGTAACACCGTCACAAGCCAGCTAATCACGTTTGGGGCAATTTTCGCGATCTTCTATTTCATCCTCATCCGGCCGCAGCAGCAGCAGCGGAAAAAGCATGAACGTGCGCTCTTCGCCATGAAAAAGGGCGACGAGGTGGTAACCACCGGCGGCGTCGTCGGCGAGGTAGTTCATATCCGCACGCTGGGCTCCGATGGAGCCACGACGCTCGAGGATCGCGTCACGATCAAGTCCGGAGACGCTCGACTAGTGGTCGAGCGAGGCAAGGTCACGCGGATCGTCGGCGCGGAGACCACGAAGCCCACAGCCAGCTCTGCGCCCTGAGCACAACCGTGAGCCTGCTCGATATCCACGTGCTCGGCTCGCCGGTTCTGCGGCAGGAAACGACCCCAGTAACCGTCGTGACCGATGAGATTCGCTGCCTCATCGACGACATGTTTGAGACGATGTACGCCGCACGCGGCATTGGACTTGCCGCGCCGCAGATAGGCCGCCCTGAGCGCCTGACCGTGATCGATATCACGCGCGATCATGACTCCAAGCAACCCATGGTTTTCATCAATCCTGAAATTGTCGCTTCTGACGGCGCAATTCGCGGTGAAGAGGGTTGTCTCTCGATCCCGGAAGTGTTCGGCGAGGTACAGCGCTCCGCGAGCGTAAAGGTCCGCGCCCTTGACCGCGACGGTCAACCTTTCGAGGTGGAAGCCACGGAGTTGCTCGCCCGTTGCTTGCAACACGAGATCGATCATTTACACGGGCGCCTGTTCATCGACCACCTGAGTCTCCTCAAGCGCAAGGCCGCGTTGGCTAAGTGGGATGAGGAGAAAGGGAAGTATCCCGACCTTCGACGCACGGTCGTGCCAGCCCTGCTCATCGCGGAGCATCACGACGACGCGGAGCTCTGAACTGCCGCGCGTCGGCCGATCGCTTTGAAGCGCGTGTAATGCGCGTACTGTTTTGGGGCACGCCGGAGTTTGCCGCACCGGCACTCCGCGCCCTACTGGGCGAGGGGTTCGATGTCGTCGGCGTTGTGACCCAGCCGGACCGACCGCGCGGGCGATCGCGCTCCCGCCTCGTCCCGTCGCCAATCAAGGAGATTGCGCTGGCCGAGGGGCTTCCAATCTTACAGCCAGAATCGCCGCGCGCGCCCGAGTTTTTGGCCGCGGTGAAGGAGCTTGATGCCACGGCGTCGGCCGTGGTCGCCTACGGTCACATCCTGCCGCAGACTCTGCTAGACACTCCCCCGCTCGGGACATTCAATGTGCACGCGTCGCTGCTACCGTCGCTTCGCGGGGCCGCACCCATCCAGGCTGCCATTCGCAATGGACTGCCGGAGACTGGCATCACCGTGATCCGACTCCTGCCCGCACTCGACGCCGGGCCTATGATTCTCCAGCTCGCCACGCCAATCGCCGCGGACGAAACGTACGGCGAGTTACAGCTGCGTCTCTCGGAGCTTGGGGCGGAAGCACTAATCGAGGCCCTCTCGCTGCTCGATGTTGGGGCGGCGCGCGAAACCGCGCAGGACGATTCCTTGGCAACGTACGCTCCCAAGGTCGACCGCGAGGCCGCACGCATTGATTGGTCGGACACCGCGCTCGAAGTTTCTCGCGTCATCCGGGCCTACGACCCGAGGCCGGGAGCATTCGCGCGCGGGCCCCTTGGTGTTGGGAGAGAAGTGAAGCTATTTGGGGCGCTGGTGGTTTCTGGCGCGCCTCCGGGCGCGCCGGGCGACGTCACGGACATAGGAGAAATTGGACTCGTAGTGGCATGTGGCAGTGGTGCGGTCGCAATCTCGCAGATTCAGCCGGAGGGCCGCCCGCGCATGTCTCCATCTGAATGGGCCCGCGGGCGTGGCATCGCGGTGGGCGACCATCTGGGCTAATGGTCATTCCGGTCGTTCACGCGATCACAACCGACGCCATCGTGGCCCGCAGCGATTTCATAGCGAATGCCTCCGCGGTCATGAGCGCGCTGGGACCCCGTGGCGCCGTCCACGTGCGCGCGCACCAGCTGCCGGCGCGCCATCTGCTTGCGGTCGCCGACGCATTGGCTGCGCGACAAAGCGAGACGGGTGCTTGGCTGGTAGTAAACGACCGCGTCGACATCGCACTGATCGTTGGTGCGCTGGGAGCGCAGCTCACGTCGCGCTCGCTAGCCAGCCTCGACGCTCAGCATGCGCGCGCGGTGGCCGGGCGCTCCGTCTGCCTGGGCGCCAGCGTGCACGGCGTTGAAGATGCGCGCGCAGCCTCCGACTCCGGCGCGGATTGGCTCGTGGCCGGCCACATATTTCCCACGCCGTCGCACGCCGACACGCCGGGCCGCGGTCTCGAGGGGCTCGCCGAGATTTGCCACGCGAGTGCAGTGCCGGTGATCGCCATTGGGGGTGTGCGCCCGGAGTATGTGCGCGCGATTCGTGCGGCGGGCGCGCACGGCATCGCGGCACTGCGCGGAATCTGGCATGACGGCGATGCCGCAGCCGCGTGCTATCGCTATCTTTCGGCGCATGACGACAGCGGGGTTAGCGAGTGAGGAGCTGTCGCTCACGGTAAACGGTGAGCCACGCACGGTCGCTCGCGGAAGTACGGTCGCCGATCTGTTGGACGAGTTGCAGCTCGACCCGCGCGAGGTAGTGGTCGAGCACAATGGCGAGATCATCCGCCATCGTCTCGCCGGGCCGGATGGCCCACTGTCGCACCGCCTGCTTTCAGCAGGCGATACGCTCGAGATCGTCCACTTCGTTGGGGGCGGGTAAGCATGAGCGCGGTCGCGACGCCGGCACGCGGCACCGCCGAGATCGCGGCGTGGGACTCGCCCCTCACGATCGCCGGCAGAGAGCTTCGGTCCCGGCTCATGGTGGGCACCGGAAAGTATGCGTCGCCAGTACTCATGGCGCAGGCGATCGAGGCCTCCGGTGCGGAGGTGGTCACCGTCGCTGTACGGCGCGTCCCGCTCAACCGCGCGGACGAGCAGGGCATTTTGCATTACCTGGACCCGCACGTCCACCTGCTCCTCGCCAATACCGCGGGCTGCTTCACCGTCGATGAGGCAGTGCGCTATGCTCGCCTCGCGCGCGCAGCTGGCTTCAACGACTGGGTGAAGCTCGAGGTCATCGGTGATGCAGAGACGTTGCTGCCGGACCCCTTTGGCACAGTGGAAGCCACGCGCATCCTGGTTGCCGACGGGTTTCGCGTGCTCGCGTATACCAACGACGATGTGGTTACCGCACTCCGACTCGAAGACGCTGGCGCCGTCGCCGTCATGCCTCTCGCATCTCCCATCGGATCCGGCCTTGGGCTGCTCAACCCTTTCGCCGTGCGTACGATCAAGGCCCGGCTCTCCGTGCCCGTCATCGTGGATGCAGGAGTCGGCACGGCGTCGGATGCGTGCCTCACCATGGAACAGGGCGTGGACGGGGTGCTGATGAACACCGGCATCGCGCAGGCGTCCGACCCAGTGCGCATGGCGGCGGCGATGCGGGCGGGAGTCGATGCGGGACGGCTCGCGTACCTGGCAGGGCGCATGCCGCGCAAAGAGATCGCGATCCCGTCGTCGCCTCTAGCGGGAATGCTGGGATGACCGACGAGCTCTCGGCACCCGGTGGAACGCGCGCGGCGGTTAGCGCGCCGACGGGTGGAGTTACCGAGTCGCGATTGGCGGCCGCGGACATCTGCGCGGACCTTCGCACTGGCGAAATGCTCGATCCCGCGTTCGACCGCCGCGCCGGAGCGCTTGACGCGCGCGACCGCAGGTGGACGCAGGAGCTTGTGTACAGCATGCTGCGCCGTCGAGCCGGGATCGATGCGCTGCTATCCGAGCGCGTGCGTGGCGGCCTTGCGCGGCTGGATCCGGACGTTACCGACCTGCTGCGGCTCGGCGCCAGCCAGCTGCTGCACATGCACAGCGTTCCCGCGTACGCGGCTATCGCGCAGACAGTGGAGCTCACGAAGCGCAGGCATGGCATCGGCGCCAGCAGACTCGTGAACGCAGTGCTCCGCCGCCTCGATCGCGAGCGCGATGGGCTCGCGATCCCAACCCCGGCCGATCCGCTCGACGCGCTCGCTCTGGCCTATTCGCATCCGCGTTGGCTGGTAGCCCGGTGGGTTGCGCGCTGGGGGGCCGATGAAACGGAGCAGTTGCTGGCCGCGAATAACCGTGAGGCGCCCGTAATCGTGCGCCCTTACGGCATCGTGCGCGAGCAGCTGGAGGCGAAGCTGGAATCGGCTGGCGTGCACGTTGAAGATGAGCCGCTCGTTCGGGACAGCATTCGTCTATCGTCACCCGCGGCATTCACAGAGCTGGGCGCCTTTCGGCAGGGCCTGTTTTTCGTGCAGGATCCAGCGGCGACCCTCGTCACTCAGTACGCGAGCCTTCCAGCCGGCTACATCGTGGCTGACCTCTGCGCGGCGCCCGGCGGGAAGACGCTCGAGCTCTCGCGCAATGCCGCTCTGGTCATCGCCGCCGACCGGTCGCTGACGCGTCAGCAGCGACTCATCGATACCATTCGCCGCGTGGAATCACGCAATGTGACCGTTCTTGTGGCCGATGCCCTCGCGCCGCCAATCCGCACGGTCGATGCCGTATTGCTTGATGCGCCGTGCACGGCAACTGGGACGTTCCGTCGCCACCCGGACGCGCGTTGGCGCCTCAAGCCATCCGACCTCGCGACCATGACCGCGACGCAACGCGGCATGCTGCGCTCGGCGGCCCGCTTGGTACGCCCGGGCGGCCTTTTGATCTACAGCACGTGCTCGCTCGAGCCCGAAGAGAACGACGCACAGATAGAGGCATTTCTCGCCGAGCACGCCGACTGGGCCCTCGAGCCGCCGCCTGAGGGCGTCGTGCCGCAAACGGTGATCGACGCCGGGCGCTTGCGTGTCCATCCCCACCGTCACGGGGCCGATGGCGCGTTCGCGGCTCGACTCAGGAAAGGGGCGGGGGGAAACGGGTGAATCAGGAGGCGACCCGCCGCCTCCTCCCATTCGTCATTGCTGCCACTGGCGGATTCATCCTCGCATATCTAGTCGTGGTTCTGTTCATCTTTCCGCCCGGTGCGCCGCCGGTCAATGCACCAGTGCCCGACGTTCTGGGTCTCTCGTTCGACGAGGCGTCGACGCGCTTATCTGCCGCCGGTTTTTCCGGCGCTCGCGGAGAATCGCGGTACAACGTGAGCTCCCCGCGTTCGACCGTCCTCGAGCAGACGCCCGCCGCGGGCATGTCCGAGCCAAAGGGTACCAAGATCATTTTGGACATCAGCGCCGGGCAGCGCCGAGCGACAGTCCCCAACGTGGTAGGTCTCGACCGCCGCCAGGCGGCGGCCGCACTGGACAAGGTTGGCCTCGAGGTTGGCGATGTCGTCGAGCGTGAAAGTCCTCTTCCACGCGATGAGGTCCTCTCGACGTCGCCGACAGCCGGCACCGCGATGATCCTTCCGTCGGGCGTGTCACTCACGATCAGCTCCGGGCCGGCGACGATATCCGTCCCGTTCGTCGTCGGGCAACCGTTCGCCGCGGCGCGGACGGCATTGGAGCAGGTTGGCCTGACCGCCACGTCGACGGTGGACTCAACATCGAACCAAGCTTCCGGCACGGTCACACGGCAAGCTCCAACCGAGGGAACGCCAGTCGGCGCGGGAACGATGATCCGCCTGTCGGTATCAGCCGGACCGAGACTATGAGCGTACGCATCGCGCCGTCCGTTCTGACAGCCGACTGGGGCCATCTCGCCGCCATTGTCGCTGTGTGTCAGTCTGGTGGCGCCGACTGGATACACCTGGACGTGATGGACGGGCAGTTCGTGCCCAACTTGACCTTCGGGACGAAAGTCATCGAGACGATCCGCGGCCTTACGAGCGTGCCACTCGATGTGCACATGATGGTCGTCCAGCCGGAGAAGTATTTCGAGGAGTTCGCCGAAGCCGGCGCAAATCGCATGACGATCCACGTCGAAGCTGCGCCGCACCTGCACCGCCAGATCATGCGGATCAGGCAGTTGGGGTGCGCCGCGGGCGCGGCGGTGAATCCGGGCACGCCGGTGGAGTCGGTCGGCGATGTCGCGGCTGACCTCGACACGCTGCTTGTCATGTCCGTCGACCCGGGTTTCGGCGGTCAGGAGTTTATCGCGCACTCGGTTGACAAGATTCGACGTGCGCGGCTGCTCCTCGACCGCACCGCGAGCCAGGCGGCGCTCGAGGTGGACGGTGGCATCGGACGCGATACGATCGCGGCGTGCTGGCGAGCCGGCGCAGACACCTTTGTGGCAGGCAACGCGATATTCGGAGCCTCTGACCCCGGCGCGGAGATCGGCGCTCTCCGGGAGTGCTGTCGCGTGATCACATGACTGCTCGACGACAGTGGGTGGCCGTGGGCGTCGCGGCGGCCATTGTGGCCGCCGGGGCCGTGGCGGCGCACGTGCTACTGGGTCGTGAGTTCGCGCTCGTCACGGTTGGCTCGCACGCTCCCAATTTCCGCGCCCAGACGCTCGACACTCCGCCCCACACCAAGTCGCTCGCCGATTATTCCGGCCGTGTCGTGATGCTCAACATCTGGGCCACATGGTGCGCGCCCTGCAGAGAGGAGATGCCATCGCTGGAAGTGCTGCAGCGCGCCTACGGTCCTCGCGGCCTCGCAATCGTCGCGGTTAGCGTCGATGACTCGGACGCGACCGCAGTCGTGCGGGGCTTTGTACGCCAGTACGGTTTGACGTTTGACATATTGCACGACGCGTCAGGCTCGGTACGCGACATTTACCAAACCACAGGCGTACCGGAGACTTTCGTGATCGCGCGAGACGGCACCATACGTAAGAAGGCCGCGCTCGCGGAAAACTGGGCCTCGCCGGGCAACCAGTCTCTCATCGAACAGTTGCTGAACGAAGGTCGCAGTGATCGTGTTGCGGAGGGCCGCGGCGAGTGAATCCGCACGCTCGCGCACGCACGCTCTCGCTGCGGAAGCGCATCATCGCAGCCTTTACGGAGCGTTTGGGGTACAAAGCGGTCGCGCTGTTTCTGGCCCTCGCCCTCTGGCTCTTTACGCACACCTCTCTACGCTGACCTGCCTTTGAGTCGGATTCTCGGAATCGAGACCTCGTGCGACGAGACGTCAGCCGCGGTCGTGGAGGAGGATCACAGCGGGATAGCGATTCGTTCGCTGGTAATACTGTCGCAAGACCGGCATGCGATATTTGGAGGTGTCGTGCCCGAGATCGCCTCGCGCGCTCACCTCACCGCGATTGGGCCCGTTGTCCAGCGAGCCCTGACGGAGGCCGAGCTATCGCCGGGTGAGGTCGATGCCGTGGCCGTAACGTCGGCGCCAGGCTTGGTGGGTGCGCTCCTCGTTGGCGTGAGCTACGCCAAGGGCCTGGCGTTCGCGACCGGCAAGCCAGTGGTACCGGTGCACCACATGGAGGGCCACCTTTTCGCAGCCTCGCTGGAGCACCGGGACGCCATCCCGCCTTTTACGGCCCTCTTGGTATCCGGCGGACACACGCTTTTGCTGGACGTCGAGGCGTGGGGAGCATACCGCCTGCTCGGTGGCACCCGGGACGATGCTGCCGGCGAGGCGTTCGACAAGGTTGGAAAGCTCATGGGGCTTCCCTATCCGGGCGGACCCCACGTCGAGCGCCTTGCCGCCCGGGGCGATCCGACGCGAGCGCGCTTTACGCGGCCGATGCTGCGCGCCGGCTCGCGTCTAGGCGACGACGACTACTTCGACGTTTCATTCAGCGGGCTAAAGACCGCCGTGTTCTACGCGGTGCGCGATGCGCCGGCGTCCGGGCTTTCGCCGGCGGACATTGCGCGCGGATTCCAGGACGCGTTGATACACACGCTGGTTGAGAAGACCCGGCGCGCAGTCGACGCGTACCGCCGATCCCGGGTGGTCCTGGGCGGCGGGGTTGCGTGTAATAGCGCTCTCGTCGATGCCATGCGCGCGCGCCTGAGCCCGCAAGACGTCGCGGTCTTCTCGCCGAGCCCGCGTCTTGCGACGGACAACGCCGCCATGATCGCGCGCGCGGGACTTTTCCATCTCATGCGCGGCAACACGGCCGGCCTCGCGCTCAACGCATTCGCCTCCCTACCCATTCCAGGTGTCTTGGCGGCATGAATCCAATCGTGCACCATCCATTCTCGTATCAGCTCGGGCCGTTGCAGCTGACCGGCTTCGGGATTGCCGTGCTGCTGGCGTTCGTGATCGCCCAGATCACCTCCGCCGAGATCCTCGCCGAGCGAGGATACGATCCCTCAATTACCTCGGACTGCCTCTTCGGCGCCGTCGTCGGCGGCCTGCTTGGCGCCAAGATTTACTACGCCGTGCTCATGGGCAGCGTGCACGCACTCGTCGAGCGAGCCGGGTTCGTGTTCTGGGGCGGGCTGGCCGGGGGTATCGTCGCGACGGCGATCGTGATCTGGGCGAAAAAGTGGCCTTTCACGCGCATTAGCGACGCTGCGGCGCCCGGGCTGGCCGCAGCCTACTCGATTGGTCGCACGGGGTGTTGGGCGGTCGGCGACGACTACGGACGGCCTTGGAACTCGCCATTCGCCGTGGCGTTCCCAGACGGCGCGCCACCGTCCACGGCGCAGAATCTCGCCCAGCTTTTCCATCTGAATCTGCCTCCCGGCACCCCCGCCGGGCGTGTGATGTCGGTGTATCCGACGCAGCTCGCCGAGGTGGCGCTGGGATTCGTGATGTTTCTCATCCTTTGGCGACTGCGGAATCACAAGCACGCCGAAGGGTGGCTGTTTGGCCTGTACTGCGTGCTGGCCGGACTGGAGCGGTTCGTGATCGAATTCTTCCGCGCCAAGGACGACCGTTTCTTCGGCGTGCTGACAATGGCGCAGGTTATCGCGATCGGGTTCGCGGTTGGCGGCGCCCTGTGGATGGCTGCCCGATGGCGCGTGCGCCCGGGCGCGCCGGGCATTTACGCCACGGAGGCGACCGTAGCCGGCCAGCCCGCAGTGGCGTAACGCCAATCACGATACGCGACCGCCCGTTCACGCTCCAATCACGATCGCGCAGCATACTCCCCGCGTAACCGACCATAACACGACTGAGCGTCAGTCCAATGGAGGCGGGACCATGTCAAAGCCACAGGATTTCGTCCGCATCGAGCTGACGAAGCCCCAGCAAGACAGCGTGAAAGCCGCGACGGGCAAGGAAGCCGAAGCAATCGAGCTCACGCTGGAGGAGCTCGAAGAGCGGATCGCGCCGCTGCGCCGCTAGGCGAGTCCCGTACGACGCGGCGCGCGAGAACGGCAATCACGATTCGCGGTCCGCTATTCACGCTCCATTCACGATGAGTTAGCATACTGTTCGCGTCAGTGATCGTCGCACGTTTCAATCGCACTTCCAACGGAGGCGGGACAATGTCGAAGCCACAGGAGCACGTCCGCATTGAGCTCACGAAGGCGCAGCAGGAGAGTGTGAAGGCCGCGACGGGCAAGGAAGCCGACGCAATCGAGCTGACGGTGCAGGAGCTCGAAGAGCGCATTGCTCCGTTCCGGGTCAACTAAGCAAGTCACGATCTAAGCAAGACGAACGACGCAAGACGCTGCGCTGGGGGCCCGGTCGATCCAGGCCCCCAGCGGGACACACCGTAGGCTCCGAGCTACAAGAAGAGATCAGACCGGACGCGCGCCCGCACCGACCACCACAGCGCGCCGAGCACCGTCGACCGCGCGAGCTCGACGCGGGCCTCCCCGGTGACACCCAGCCGCCACGCGTCGCCCTGCGGAAGTCGAGCGCGGATCTCAACATCTCCGGCGGGGACCGCCCGGCCGGCCGCGGCAACGGTGAGCACTCGCGCCTCGACAGGCCGCGCGACGTTCGCGTATGAGACAACATGTACTGTCTGCCCGGGCTGCACCGCCGCTGCTCCCGGCCCTGTCAGGATGATGCGCAACTCCAAGCTGTCCGGGTCGCCCAAGATGTGAACCGCCCCCCCTGTCACGACCTGCCGCCCGACAAGGGCCTCGGGACGCGGTGTCACGACTTCTCCGGCAGCGAGCGCCCTTACGGTCAGTGCGCCGATGCGGCGTCGCGCGGCCGCGGCTCGCGTTGACGCGCTCGCCTCCGCGGCGTCCATTTGACCAGCGACTCCCGCGTCGCCAGTCGCGAGCGCGCGCGTGGCGCTGTCTCCGAGCGAGTCTACGTCATGCTCGTCGGCCATTAACTCTTCCAGCGCGCGCGGATCGGTCAAGCGCAACAGCGGCGCGCCGGCGCCGACGGTTTCTCCCTCGTGTACCAATACCTCCCTGACGACGCCTCCCTCCGGCGCGTCCACGACAACGCCGTGCGCACTTGCGGCTCGAAACACGCCAGTGGCGGTTATCGGCCAAGGGATCACGGCCGCGAGTACCACGATCGTGACCGCGGCGCCGGCGATAGCCAGCCCGCGCCGGCCGCGCGGGACTGACCCGCGCATGCGATCCGAGCGAACGCGAAGTGCCTTCCACGCCGTTCGGCTCCAATTCACCGCCCTTTGGCGGGACATGACGGCGATGACGCCAATTACCATCAGCGCGCCAAACAGGCCCCACACGCGCCATCCCACGCGAATCACGAACATCGCAGTGGCGGCTAGCGCCAAGGTGACGTACATGCTCGCCAGCGCACCGTAAATGAGAAAGACTCGCCGTTCGCGCGCGGAAGCCGGGGGCTCGGGAGCGTCGAGTCCCGTAAGGTGCCGCCTGACCCACCATCCGAAATGCGCGATCGCACGCTGTCGCAGATTCGGAATCTCGAGCCAGTCGCTGAGCGCGAAATAGCCGTCGAGCGGCATGAGCGGATTCGCGTTGGCAAGGACTGTCGTCATGCCTCCGACAAGCATCGCTACCAACGCCGCCTGCGAAACCAGCGTGTCGGGCCGCGCGACCCACCACGTGAGCGCTGCCAAAGATGCGACGAGAAGCTGCACCCAAGAGCCGGCCGCCGTGACCCACAGCCGCGCGTGGCGCTCGGGAAAGCTCCACGCATCGTTGACATTGCAGTAAAACGCGGGCTGGAAGTACACGAGCATGAATCCCAGCTCGTGCACTTCACCCCCGAAATACTTGCACGCGAAGCCGTGTCCAAGCTCGTGCAGAAGCACGACGGTCAAGGTGACGACCCATACGAGCATGGCGCGCCCTAGCGTGAGGTCGCCGAGCGACAGGAACGACGAGACTGCCTGAGAGAATGCCGGCCACGACGATACGAGTATGACGACGTACATCGCCATCGCCACAACAGATCCGGCCAGGAATGCGGGCGTAAAGCACCACGCGAGCCACGGCATGAGTCGCCCCATCCACCGGTCTGGATCGCCCATCGACCATCGCATTCGCAGTAGCTCTCCGCGAAACAGCGACCGCCGACGGTTCCGCTCCGCGCGCAAGCGCTCGAGCTGCATGGTCGAGCGCTCGGCAAGCGTTCGCTCCAAGAGTCCCAGGCGCGAACATGCGACCGCAAAGCGCTCGACCGCCGCCTCGGACACCGCGATGCCCTCAGCCGTGAGCACATGCGCGATTTCAGCCGGGGTGCGCGAGCCGTCAAATGCGCGCAGCACGCGCGCCTCGGCGGGACGCATGCGAAAGTATTTCTTCGTGTCAGGATCCTTGACGACGAAGTGCGCCTCGCCTCGAACGACCTGCTCGACGACGACGACGCCGGCGCGAGTGCGCGGATAACTCGGCATTAGCGGTCCGCGCCGACCGGCGCCGGATCAATGATGCGCTCCCCTTTGGAAAGACCGGCTACGACTGCGACGCGGCCGCGACCCATCTCGGGCCCGAGTACTACTGGCCGGAGAACGGTCCGATCGGCCTGCACCACGAGCACATAGCCATCCGCGCTCACTGCCTCGCGCGGCACGACCAGCGCGGACAGTCGCTGCGTGCCGAGGTGGACAGTGACGCTCGACCCCGGTAGCAGCGGGGGTCTGGAGTCGACGCGAAGGATGACCTCCCGCGTGCCGCTCGCCGCGTCGATGGCCGGCGCCACACGGACCACCGTAGCACGAGTCGTAACGCCGCCGATGCCAACCGCCGTCGCCGCCGAGCCAACCGACAGGCCGAGCGCCCCGGCCTCTGGAACGTGCACCTTCGCCAAGAGCGGCCCGGCTTCTGTCACGCGGAAGAGAGTGTCGCCGGCTGCGACGAGTCGATGCGGCCGCGCCCACCGGCCTGAAACGAACCCGGTAACTGGCGCCGTTACGCGCGTCAGTTCCAGGGCACGCCGCGCCTTGTCGACTGCAAGTGTCGCCTGACGAAGCTGGAACTCCGCCTGTTCAGAGTCGGCTGCGCTCACGCCATGGATTCGTGAAAGCGCACGCGACCGCCGCGCGAGACGGTCGGCATTCTCAAAGGTCGCGACCGCCTGCTCCAACGCTAAGCGTTGGTCTACGCTTTCCACCGTGGCCAGCGCATCCCCTGCAGCTACGCGCGCGCCGACGTCCACGAGCACCGTATCCACTGTTCCGGAGGCTCGCGCCGCAACGATTGCGTCGCGCTCCACATAGAGTTGGGCCGGGAGGCCGAGCGGCACATCGACGCTGGTGCTATCGACAAGGGTCGTTGCCGGCGTCGCGGGTCGCAGCACCGTCGGCTTGCTCTGTTCCGCCGGCGTTCGGGCCGCTCCCTCGCGGCACCTGCTACCGAGCGCGGCCAACACTCCCGCGACAGCGAACGCGCGAACAGCGGTCGCCACTATCGATGCGGCTGACATTCCCGTCAGGATGACAGCCTCCACCAAAGAAGTCGAGCGGTACGCGCGGGGGCGCGCAGGAGGCGCCCGGCCAACGACGCTGGCGCCGTCAACACTCGCGCGGCGGCCGCCATTCCTGGACGCAACGAACCGTCAATATTCGGCACGCGCGCCCGAACCGGAAACGCGACATTGCCCTCTGCGTCGCCGACGGAGTCCGACGGCAAGCTTCCTATCGCAACAACATGTCCGACGAGCGTGCGCTGGGGCGCGGCGTCGGCGCGCGCGTGCACTTCCTGCCCCAACCGGACGCGGGCGAGATCATGCTCGTCTACTCCGAAATCCAGTTCCAGTGTATCCGTGCGGCCCACCAATACCACCGGGTCGCCAGCCTCGACCCGCATGCCCACGCGCTCCTCGGGCCGCGGTGTCAGCACGACGCCGTCCACGGGAGATCGAACGAGAGTGAAGCGAAGCTGGTCATCGGCCAACGCGGCCACGCGACGCCTAGATTCTCCGCGCAACCGCGCAACGCGCTCCTGCGCAGCATCGCCGTGGCTGGCCGCCAACTCGGCCTCACGGTCATCGGCGGCCGCGTCGGCCAAGGCGGCGTCACGCTGGGCACGTAGCTCCGCGTCCGATAGCTGTGCCAGCGGCGCGCCGCGCGCCACGCGCTGGCCCTCATTGACGAAAATCCGTTGAATCACCCCCCCGACCTGCGCGCGCGCCTCGGCACCGCCCAATTGCCGGAACGTTGCCTGCTTACCATCAACACGCAGCGGCCATTGCAGCAGCGTGACCGCGCCCAACGCCACGACGGCAGCCACACTATACGCAGTGCGGCGACGGCGCGGCACGCCGAGCAGCGCCTTCCACCTGACGCTGAAAGCCCCCAGCGTGTTCGCGAGCGGGACCTGCTCGTATAGCTGCGCATTGCGAATTGCGACCGCGGCCTGCGCCGCGAGAATGGCCGCGACTTCTCTCTGCCGGGGGGCCGCGAAATCCACGCGCGCTGCCTCGAAAAACAAGATGCCGACAATCCCTTCTTCGTCCTTGAGCGGCATGTACAATCCGCTTTCGACGCCCGCGCGGGCCAGGTCGTCGCCAAAGATCTGCAGGAAGATGCGCTCGGCATCGGACGCCGCCTCAGTGCGGTCTGAGAGATAGAATGCCTCGCCTGTGCCAGCCGCCCATGCGCCGCGCGCCGCAAGGTCCTGCACCGCCGGGTCCGCGGCATCCACAGTGTCGGCACCCGCGACCGCGCGTATGTCGCAGACACCGCCGTCGTACAAACCAATGGCGGCTCGGTCGAAGGCCATTGCTCGCGCGGCCAGGTTTACGGCCGCGCGCAACACGCGGTCGAGGTCGAGGGTGGACGTGATCTCGCGACCCATCTCCGCAATGAGCGCGAAGTCCGCGGACCTGTCGGCGGCGCGCATGCGATTGGCAGTGCCGAAGGCAAGGCCCGCACTGGCCGCAAACGAATTGAGTATCGCCTCGTCCGCCGCGTCGAACGGGGCGGCGCTGTCGTCCTCCCGCGCGACGCGGAGTGCACCGATGGACTCCCCGCGATCCGGTAATGCGACCACGAGCGTCGTGCCGTCGCCATTTTGCAACGCGGTCACCTCGGCTGCCGGAAGTGTCACCCCCACTAGACGCTTTGCGTCGCGACCGGCCGCGACCTGGCAGGCCATCCCATCTGGGGTCCGCAGCCACAGCGACCCTGCGTCTGCCTGTACTGCGGTCAGCGCGCCTCCCAGCGCGGCCGAGGAGAGCTCGTCGGGGTCTGCAACACCCGCGAGCTCACTGGTGACCGTTCCAAGCGTTATGAGTCGGTCGACCCAGTTGCCGACCGCTATCCCGTCGCTCCGAGCCGCCACTCGAGGTGCCTCACTGATTCGCGGGCTGTCAAGGTGCCGCGCCAGCAACCCTGCGGCAATACTGGTCCCGCCCGCCCATCTGTCAATAAATCGTCAACGATCCGTCATGGTCTGTTGGGATTCACCAAGCAAACTTATCTTTGGCGGGTCCAGTTGATCGGGGGTCCGTGCCACGCTTCGGCTTGACGCTTTGCGGTCGTCTGACATTGACCGTGGATGGCGCGGTTCCGGCTATTCCCGTCGGCGCCAAGGCGCTCGCTTTATTGGCCTACCTGGCCCTGGAGCCGGGCCCGCATGGGCGTGACAGCTTAACAGCGCTGCTGTGGGGCGAGTTCCCCGAGCCCCAAGCCAAAGCTTCCCTTCGTCAAGCCCTCACGCGACTCCGTCAGGTGCTTGGCGACGCATTAGATGTCAGCCGAAACTCCGTTGCGCTCGTCGCTCCGGTTGATTGCGACGTCGCTCCGTTCATCTGCGCTGCACCAGACCACGCTGGACTAAGCGACACCGGACAACCTGCACTACGTGTGGATGTCCACCGTTTTTTGGAAGGCCTGCCGATCCGGCAGTGCTCAGCGTTCGACGAATGGGCGGACGCGACGAGACGCACACTTGTCCGGAACTACACCGCCGCTCTAGCGGCATTGGCGAGCGATGCACTGGCGGAACTCGATTGGCGGGCTGCCGCGCGCGCGGCCGACCGTTGGCGCTCGGCTGACCCGGTGTCCGACGAGGCAGCACGGACAGCAATGGAAGCGCGCCTCCTCTCCGGAGACCATGATGGACCGCTCAGGATCTTCGAGGAGCACGTCGCGGACTTGAGCGACGCAGGACGACGCCCAGGGCGTGCTGTGCAGGCACTGGCCGAACAACTGCGACGGCAGGGTTCCGGCGGCGACGCGCACATTCGGCCTGCGACTGAGGCCAGCCCACCGCCTCGTGCCCAATTGCGGTCCCGCGAGCGTGAATGGGCCGCGTTGCAATCCGCATGGCGCGCCACCGCGATCGGGGCCGCACGCGTGGTGCTGGTGGAGGGCGAGCTCGGCGCCGGGAAGACGCGATTGGCCAGTGACTTCGCCGCGTGGGTAACGTCGCACGGCGGGTGCGTGCTCAAAGGTCGTGGGACGGAGGCCGGCGTGGCAATTCCATTCGGCCTAGTATCCGAAACGCTGCGCTCCGGTCTCGACGCGCCCGGCGTTGCCGGCACGGACGGCCAGTGGCTTGCCGAGATCGCGCGATTGCTACCGGAGCTTCGTGAGCGCCTACCAGGAGTGCCGGCAGCAGCGCCGCCGGCACCCGCAGAAGCGTGGCGCCTGTTCGAGAGCGTTGCGCAAATGCTCATAGCAATCGCGAGCGAGCAGCCCGTGTTCGTTTTCCTCGATGATCTTCGCTGGTCGGACGGCGACAGCGCGGCCTTGCTCCAGTTTCTCGTTGCTCGCTTGGCTCAAACACCAGTTCTGTGGTGCGCAACGGTGACACCTGGCATGGACGATCGCGGCTCGCGCACCGGACGGCTGACTCGCGCCCTTCGGGAAACACCGCACGCCCAAGTGCTGCGTCCCGGGCGGCTCGGCGAAGCCGAGGTCGCGTCGATGATCGAGGAGCTCGTGTGCGTATCGGCAGCAGGGCTGGGGCGCCTAGCTCGACGCATTCACGAGCAGAGCGCCGGTAACCCTGGCTACGTCACAGCGCTCGCGGAAGCCCTCGTGGCACGCGGTGGCGTCGTGCGGACCTCAGACGGCGAGTGGGCACTTTCGGAGGCCGCCGACGGCGGCAGCTTCGGGGGATCGCTGGCGCCGGCAGACTTGGCTGTGGTACGAGCACCGATTTTGGAGCGCGTCGAGCGCCTTCGAGACGACGCACGCGCAATTCTCGTTACGATCGCAATGGCGGACGGCGAGCGGTGCGATCCAGACGTGCTGTCGCACGTCCACGGCATGTCGCGCTTGCGTGCCGCGGCGCTCGCCGAAGGGCTGCTGGACCGCGGGCTGATCGCCGAAATCGACGATAGTTATCAGTGCGCCCACCCCGTTATTGCCCAGGTGGTTCGCGAGGGAGTCAGCGCGTCGTGGCGGCGCGCGGCGAAGCAGACGCTCACGGAGGTGCTATCCGCGGCGAAGCAGCCGGGAGGGTCTCGGTTCACGAGCGCGGGTTCGGTCCCGCCCGCGCCGCGCACACATCGCGGTCTCGACCCGCGAGTGTAGGCGCCGCTAGGGCGCTTCGAGCACGACTACCGCGGCTGCTGTGGTATCGGTATGTGTCAGCGAGAGGTGGACCATGCGCGCACCAAGTTGCTGAACCCGCGTGAAGGCGACGCCGTGAAGCTCGATCGACGGACGTGAACCCTCCCGCGCCACGACCTCGAGCTCGGTCCAGCCAATACCGCGGGCAAGGTCGTTCCCGGCCAGTGCCTTGTAAGCCGCCTCCTTGGCCGCCAGGCGAACTGCGTAATGCATCGCGGGTCGAGCGCGAGCCCGGGCGTATGCTATCTCGCCTGGCGTGAATAAGCGCCTGAGCGCACGGTCGGCATGACGCGCTATTAGGCGCTCGACACGGGAAACATCCACGAGATCGATGCCCAGCCCGACGATCACGCGCGACGTCGCCAGAGCCGTCGCCAGAATCCCACGCGCTTTTCCTGCTCGTCCGCCAGAGCCGGAGCCGCGGCCGCCCAACAGCGGTCCACCTCCGTGAACATCGCGCGGCAGGCCGCGGCCCACTCGCGCCAGCGCACGAATGCTGCGTCGTCGCCCTGCTCCGCGAACGTGCGCGCTGCTTCATCCAGTCTGTCCAACGCCGCAAACGCGGGAGCGGCCAGCTCACCGAGCTTGGCTTCGAGAGCCCTTCGCTCCGGGGCGCGCCGCGGATGTTGATCCGCAGCCAGTGCCTGCAGCACGCCCTCGAGCTCCCCGCGCAGCCGCGCCGCGTCGAGAGCCGCCAGCCGCGCTGCAGCGTCGCTGGCGCGCTGAGCCCCTCGCCGCGCGGCGAGGAATGGCGCATAGAATCGGTCGTGCTCGGCTCCTGGGCTGCCTCGCGTGGAGCCCAGCGCGCGCAACGCTAGCGTCAGCTCCGGAACGTCGCACACCGCGGACTCGATTCGTTTTCCGAGTGCCGGCAACGCGTCGTTGTCGGTCAGCTCCACCACGTCGCCGGTGTCGATGTACAGCGTTAGCGCGCTGGGCGCGGCTCGAAGGCCATCGAGTGCCGTTACGGGAAACACGGTGGCGGCGCGCCCTTCAAAGGCGACCCGTACGCCGTCGTCCACGAACTCTATCGTAGCCGGGCCCGCGACCTCCTCCCCCCGCACGAGTCCCCACGCGGCGACAGATAACGCTGCCACGTCAGGCGTCCGCAAGGCAGTAGCGGAAATCGCCCTCGAGCTCGCGCGCGCATAATGCCGCGCGCTCGCCCGTGCGTGCTTCGTACCGCGTCACAAAAGCAGGCAAGCGGTCGGCCGTGAACCCGTCTCGTGGGAGACCCGTCGCCGCAATCGCGCGCTCGATCGCCTCCGGGGAGCCTTCGATCTCGAGCAACGTGTCCATTCTCGGGTAATGCTCGAATCGCAGCGTCGCGCCATCGAGCACGAACTGGACAATCTCGCGGTCGATCTCCCGAGTAACCACGAATCCGATGCGCGACAGGATCAGGGCAAGCGCATCAGGATCAGATGCGCCGGTCGATAGCTCCTCGCGAACCTTGTACCCGTCCTCGTACTCCGTGGCGCCTTTCCAGTCGAGCTCCGCACGCAGCGTCGATCCGGGAGCACCACGGTACGCGCGAAGCCGCAGGACCTCGTCGCGCTTGGTGAGCGCTCGGCGCGGGCAGTCGTACCGCCGGTCCTCCAGCTTGCCCGCAAATACCAAGCGCGCGCCGGCCTCTTCGACCCGGCCGCGAACGAGGCGCTCATCATCAACGACGGACTTGACCTCCACCTCGCGCATTACACTCACTCCCCAAGAATTCCATTCACGACGACCGCTGTATCGCGGAAATCGTCAAACACCGCGTTTGCTCCTTGCCGCATGAGATCGGTCACCGAATAGCGCCCAGTCGCCACACCGACCGTGCGGGCGCCGACACCCCGTCCACACTCAATGTCCGCCGGCGTATCCCCCACGACCACGAGCGCCTGCCCCGCTACATCGACGCCGAGCATTTCTCGTGCGCGACGCTGGGCCACGGCTGGCAGATCCGGCCGACACTCGTGGTCTGACCCGAATGCGCCAACCGTAAAGAGCGATGGATCGATTCCGGCTGCGGAAAGCTTCGCATTCGCGCCAGCTGCCAGATTTCCGGTGAGCAATCCCAGCACGACGTCGCTGCGCCTAGCCAACGCGTCAAGCAGCTCTTGAACACCCGGATACGCGTGGGCCACGTGCTCAGGATCTCGCAACTCCTCGTGCAAGCACTCCACATATCGGGCCAGCAGTCCACTCATGCGCTCGTCAATCACGGCATCGGCATGGCCCTCCGCGCGCATCAACTCACGGACGATCTGTTTATCGGTCTTACCATCGAACCAGTAGTCCGCCGGTCCGGTCGTCCCGAATATCTCAGTCAGCGCGGAGTGAATCGCCCGCCGACCTGCACCGGCGGCCGACAGCAGCGTGCCATCAATGTCGAACAACACGAGTCGCACCGCGGCGAGCCGCACAGCGGCGAAATGTATGCTGGTTACACGACCCGCCGGGCGAAGCGAAAAGCCTTACGAAGGCGACTTACGTAGGGATCGCTGGTCGCCGTGAGTCGGTCAACCGCGTGGCCACCGCGGCCTAGCGAGACGTGCACGAGCGAGTCGCCACCGAGGCCGATTCCCACATGGGTTATCCGGCCATCGGCTGCTTCCGAGAAGAAAAGCAGATCGCCGGGCTCGGCCGCGTCTGGATCACAGCCCGCATCCGATCCGGCCCCGGCTTGTTGCCACGCGTCGCGCGGCAGTGGCATTCCGTGGAGCGCGAACACCGTCTGCACGAAACCCGAGCAGTCGGCCCCCCATGGCGTCACGCCACCCCACGTGTAACTGGCCCCCGCAAACAACTCCTGCGCCGACTGAGCGATCGCGCGGGGATCAACGGGAAACAGGCGAGATAGGTCGCCGTGGGCTGCGGTCCGTCCGGCAACACAGGAATCGCCGGGCGCCAGCAGCGCTCGGAGAGGAAGCGCGCGCTGCGCTTGGATGGAATCTCCGCCGCCGCTCGCCACGACGCACCCGAGCGACACTAGCGTGCCCGGCTCCGCCGGCCGCGACCCCGCGGTTAGATAGCCGCGATGCACCCAACCTGGATACTCGTCGTCCCCGGCCACGTGCAGCCACGCGTTACCGGGGCCTTCGTCTCCGGAGTGGTCGTCCAGCGTGTCGAGAGTTTGCCCAGCCACGCGCTGCGACACGAGCGGTGCCGCCGGCGAAGGCTCCGCGTGCAACGGCGCGATCGCCGCGCGAACCGTCAGGCGCGCGGTACTTCCTCCTCACAGCGCGCGCACAGCTGAAATCCCCGAAAGCTGCAAATCAGGCAGAGAAAGGTCCCGCACTTCGCGCAAGGGTAGCCTTCGGAGGCGCGCTCCTCTTTCCCGCATCTGCGACACACCATCGCGTCGCGCTCGTGAAGCTCAGTCTCGCTCACAGGCCATATTGTCTGATCTTCTTGATTAGCGTCGCGCGAGAGATTGCCAGCTCGCGCGCGGCGTGAGTGCGATTGCCTTCGTGCACGTGCAAGGTTCTTTCGATGTGCAGGCGCTCGACCTCTACCAGCGACTTCGGGATGTGGTGATCCGCGCCCGAGCTGATCGCCTCGCGTACATCCTGTGCAAGATGCGATAGTCCAATTGCCGGTTGGCCGCGCGCCATCATCATGGCGCGCTCGAGCACGTTTCGCAATTCGCGGATGTTTCCTGGCCACGGGTAGTGCAGAATCCGGTCGAGCGCATCGTCGCTCACCTTGACCGGGGCGTCCGGGAGCATCGGCTGCAGCTCGTCGAGCACGTGCGCAACTAGTTCCACCAGGTCTTCGCGCGAGCGCGCGCGAAGGGGCGGGAGATAGACCGGCATGATATTCAGCCGGTAGTACAGGTCCTCGCGGAACGCACCCGCGGTTACTTCGTTAACGAGGTCTCGGCCGGTGGCCGCGATAACCCGCACATTGGCCGCGATATCCCGAGTGCCGCCAGCTCGTCGAAAGCCCTTTCCCTCGAGCACTCGCAACAGCTTGGGTTGCAAGTGTGCGTCGAGGTCCGCTATTTCGTCGACGAAAAGCGTTCCACCGAGCGCGACATCGAGCAGGCCCGTCGTCTCCCCCGCGTCACCACGATCCGTGCCGAACAGCTCGGCATCCAGCAACCCATTGGATGATTTCGCGCAATTCACGTCCATGAGTGGATTGGTAGCCCGCACCGAGTGCGCATGAATGAGCTCCGCCACTCGGCGTTTCCCCGACCCGCTCTCCCCGATTAATAGAACGGTCGTCTTGTCCGCTGCCGCCAACATCTCTATCTGAGACAGCAGCTCGCGCATCGGGGCAGATGACCCCAGCAGCACCGGAGCGGTCGCATGGCCAAGCCGCGATGCCAGGTATGCGTTCATTTGGCGGAGGCGAGCCTTCTCGAAGGCCCGTTCGGCCACCGCTCCGAGGTGTGGTAGCTCGATCGGCTTTATCAGGAAGTTTTCGGCCCCGCGCTGGATGGCCTGGACCGCGAGAGGGACGTCGCCATACGCTGTCATCATGACGACGGCGGCGTGGCCGTGACAGATCTCATCGAGCACGTCGAACCCTGTCATGTCAGGCAGTCTCACGTCCAGCAGCACAAGGTCTGGACGGGCCCGTTTGACCGCGTCTAATCCCTCCGTTCCCGTGTGCGCTGACACAACGGTATGTCCGCCCGAGCGCTCGAAGTACAGACCGAGCGCCGATGTGATCGCGGGTTCGTCGTCGACAATGAGAACTGATGCCATATTGGCGGGACCGATTTCCTCACGACGTGAACCGTGGAACCAGAAGACGAGCGGCGAGCGGTTCGACCGTCACCTCGAACGGTGTCGGTCCGAGCAGCTCCCCGTCCGCCTGAGCCGGACGAGGCGGGTCAGTCTCCACACGGATGTGACAGCCCGCTCGATATATCATGCAGGGGTCGGCCCGAAAGTCCTTGCGCAGCAGCTTCGTTGCCACGCGCAAGGCATCCCGCGCCGTCCCTCCGGAGAAGACGCACAAGTCCAGTCGTCCGTCATCTTCGCTGATCCCGGGGCCGAGTTCTATGAGGTTGTTCAGCACGGCGCCAAAATTGGCCACCATGACCGCGGTCGCTTCGCCCTCGATAATCTCGCCATCCACGACTGCCCGAACCCGGAAAGCGTCTCGCCGCATGACTGCTCTGGTCCAGCTGAGCACGTAGGCGAGAACGCCGGCGTGTCGCTTCAGCGCCACAGATGCCTCGGCGATCATGGCGGCGTCGATCCCTGCCCCGGCCGCGAAGGCAAAGTGACGTGTTGTCCCGCGGCCGTTGGTCGAGAGCCGGCCCAGATCGACGTGTGCCTCGCCCCCATCTAGCAGAGCCCGGACGGCCCGGCCGACGCTTAGAGGTATGCCTAGCGTGCGGGCTAGCATGTTACCGGTGCCACCGGGCAAAATGCCCACCGGCCGGCCCGTGCCGGCCAACGCGCCAACAACCTCCATGGCGGTCCCATCTCCGCCCAACGTGAACACGGCGTCGTAGCGCGGGGCAAGGGCGTCGGCCAGGTCCGCCCCGTGGCCCGGATGCTCTGTGAGCACGGCGTCACATTGCGCGCCGGCAGTCCGAAAGGCGGCCATTGCGGCCCGATGGTATCGCGCCCCGCTTCGCGAAGCCGGGTTGACCACCAGAAGGGCCCGCCGACGGGACGCGGTCAGAGCGCCCTCAGAACTGCCAACTGTGGAAGAGATCGAGCCCCCACTGCCGAGGGGTGGCAACGAAGCTGCGCGAGATCGCGTTGCCGCAGTACAATGCCGTGGTAGCCGGCTCCGACGCGCCGGCGATGGAGAAGTGAGATGTAAGCTGATGCTCTACTCTCACCCCTATCTGGTCGGCAAACGTCGGAGTCGACGCGCCGCCGCCGCCCAGATTGCATACGCCGAGGTCGGCGCTCACGAAGGTCCGGTCGCCAATTTGCTTCCCAGCACCGATGCGCGACCCGCTCAGAGAGCTCAAGAGCGTCGTATTCGCCGCCGGCGTGAGCTGCGAATAGCCGCCGGTCTGGACCTGCACGTAGTCGAAAAGCCCGCCAGACAGCTGCGACCCAATCGCCGTCCCCAGAGTGGGAAGGAAAACGGAGGTCAGCGCCGATGTGTTGGTCCCGTTGCCGACGTCGAACGACTGCTGGCCGGTGACCAGATAGCTGACCAGATCGGACTGCGAGAGCTGCTGCAAGCTGTCGGCGCTCGATAGCGTAACCGTGGGACGCTCCAGCGTGCCGCCAAGGCGGACGCGGATGCTGAGCTCCGGCTTGACGTCGGCCGCGTTGCTTTGGGGCTGGCGCACCGTGTGTATCGCCGAGATGTCGAGCTCGGGGTTGAGCTCCGGGTCTCCCGTGAACCGCAGCGTTCCCGGTTGATCGACGATGAACGTCCGCTGAACGATCCCCAGATCGAGCCGGTAGTCGCCCCGAGCCGCCACCAGTGTGCCCGCCAAGGCTAGTGCGCGGCTGGAATCCCGGCCGGTCGGCGCGGTGGTCACCGTTAGCGGACCCAATGCCGTCGAAAGATTGATGTTTGCTTCAGACGACTTCAGCCACACATCCTGGCCCAGCGTGATGCTCACGTTGTCGAGCTTCAGGCCTTGCACCAGACGAGGCGGCGCTGCCGGCAACAGCTCGCGATTGATCAAGAGCGAGGTGTCGACGACGTTGAAAAACTCTGGATCGTCGAGATTGATCACCTGCTTTTGCGAGATATCCGGTATGAAAATGCTCCCGCGAACCACCTCGACAGATCCCGTCAGCCTGGATCGGGTCTCGCGTCCCACTAGATGCAGCGGCGCGTCGGCGGGCACCGATACTTCCAGGTCCGCGAGCCGGACCTTGTTCAGCGCGTGAAACGCCGCGGCCGTCAGCGTTACATCAAACCGGGGGTCTGACGGATCGGCGAAGGTGAGCCAGCCGCGGAGCATGGCCTGCCCCTGACGGTCTTGCGTAACAGTGGCCGCAGAGAGATTTCGGATGGCGAGACTGTCTCCCGTGAGATGCAGGTCCGCGTTCATCTTCACCAGCCGGACCCCCAATCCGGAAAAGCCGGCCTCGGCGTCGCTCACGCGGATGTCGCCCGCCAGGGTCGGGTGTTTGGGCGTGCCGCCGATGTCCACATTCGCGAAGAAACGGCCCTTCGGATTGCGCAGTGTCGGGAAGATTGTCGCGAGCGCGCCAAACTCGGTGCTGTCCGCGTGCACATTTCCCGAGAGCGAGTCATCCGGCGCAGCGCGCGGCATCGATACGAGCGAAAGCTCTATCGGAATCACGACGAGCGCGTGGATCGTGGTATCGCCCCGCTGCAGGAGATCGCCGTGCAGTTGAAGGCGGTCATTGTCATACGCACCGTGAGCCAGGACGGCCTCCAGGTGGAGATCACCGAATTGCGCGCCGGAGAGCCGTCCCTCCATTCGCATCGACGGCGACTCGCGCGTACCGGCGATCGTCCAATCGAGTGACCCGAGTCCGCCCCACGGCGAGGACGACTGCACCAGTCTTCCGACGTCCGCCAGAGGCACGCTATCGGCGAAGAGGCGCACCAGCGAGGAACCATGCATGGGTACGGTCCCGCGAACGGTGACAACGCCGCTGACCGCCGCACGAACAGTCAGCGGGTCGATGACAAGCCCGGCCGAGTCACTGTGCACGCGCCCGGGTCCAACTAGATGCCAGGCGTTGGTCGGCGTGTATAGAGCGAATGTATCGAGGGTTACATCTCGCGTGTCCGGCGTGAGCACCAGCGAGCCTGTTGCGGCCAGACGCGGCCCCTCGTTCGGGCTCGTCCCAGTCACGGCGATTTGCGTGCGGCCACGGCCTTGAAACAGGGCGGTTATGGACGCGCTGTCGAAACCAATTCCGTGCGCGAACGCCGCGGCGTCGAGATCCGCGCGCGCGCTGCCGCGCGCGTCGCCCAGGACGTCCGCCACGTTGAACGTCGAGGCGAGTGTGCGCACGCGGGTGCCGCCGGTGCGCAGGTTCGCGCCATCGAGCTTGCCCGACAGCGACAAGGAATCCAGTCGGCCACCCACGGTCGCAGCCACTCGTAGCGTTCCGCTCAGCGTGTCGCGGGCCAGCGTGTCGATCATCAAGAGACGGCGTAGGCCGCCCAATGAATCCGCCACGAGCGTGAACGCGAGCGAGTCGTTCGTTCCCGTCACCAGTCCCAGCCCGCCCCCTGATGTGACGTCGAGGGATCCAACCGCGGACTCGGCTCGCATGGTATCGACGGTTACGCGCCCTCCTCCGAACTGCAAGCGTGCCCGCGCGCTCGTCACAGCAATTCCGTGGACCGTAGACGAATCCACTGATACCGAGGCGTGACCCGTGGAAGTTGCAAGCGAGCTCCCGCGATAGTCGCCGGTCAAACGCGCCGTGAGATCAGACCGCGGAAGCGCGGAGCGCCCGGTCACCGCTCGTAGGTCCGCACGAGCCAGAGTCACCGTTCCGTTTGCGTGATGCCACGGTCCTTCGAAGCCCGCTTTTCCTTCGAAGCCGATCGTCCCGGCGTCGCCGTCCAGTTTCGTGGAGATGTCCATGTCGGCGAGCGTGCCACTGGCCGTCATCGGCCCGCTGAAAGAGCCGCGCAGCCACAAGTCGGGATAAGACCGAGCGAGCGTGCTGAACGCGACGGGATCCGCGCGCGCATCGATGTCGTAGCTCGCATTATCGCCCAGCGTGATGTGTCCGCTTCCTGTGAGCCGCGTCGGGTCGCCGTCCCCGTCGTAGTGCGAGAGGTCGGCGTCCCGAATGCGCACGTCGTCCCACGTCGAGTCGAGGGTAGCCGTACCCGCAACGGTCCCTTGGAGATGACCGAGATTGGGGTTGACGTACTCCGGTGTCCGCAGGTCGAGCCGGTGTAGCGTCAGGTGAAAGCCGTGAAACTCCGTCTCGCCGGGGTTGAGGACATCAAGCTCGCCCGAGCCGGCGGCGCGGGACACCGCCCCGGGCACGTGCGCGTCGTGCAGCGTGAGGTCGACCGTATCGGTGCGAAATCGCGGAAGCGGTCCGCCGGGCCCTCGCACAAACCCGGTGAAATATCCCGCCCAATCGTACGGAAACGGTTTGCCGCTGAGCGTTCGGATGAGAGCGAAATCAACCGGATCGGCCTGCACTCCAACATCCCGAATGGCGAGCGTCGGGCCACCTACCGTGAACATCATCGTTCCGCGCAGTCGGGAATCGGTCGTCCGGACGTCGATGTTGCTGAGTCGATAGTCGATTATGTGAGGATTGTGCTGGCTTCTGATATCAATGGTTGCTCGTCCCCCGCCGGTGCGCGGCAGCGTTGGGTACACCCACGCAATGTCGGCCAGCGATACGGTGTCACCAACGAAATGCAGCGCATAAGCGAGAGGACGGCTTCGTCCCCACCAAGCCTTTCCGCCGCCGTGCGCCGCCGACCCTAGCATTTCCACGTGAGGTAGCGCGGCGAACGCCGTATCGCCGATGATGTGCACATTGCCACGCGCCGATCGAAATCGGAAAGGCGGGTCGGAGATGTCCACATCCATGTGCGCGAGCTGAAGACCGATCCCCACGCTGTCAGGGTCAGCGATTCGCACGAACGGGCCGCGCAGGTTCACGTTGGTGAAGCTCAGAGTACGCATGAGGCCTTCGGTCCAGCGGCTGACGCCGTGATTCGGCTCGCGCATGACGGTAGCTATCTGACTATCCCTTTGGGCGAGCCGCAGGGTGTCGTCCGGGTCCCACGGAGCGCTGTACTGCAGCGCGGCGCCCCTCACATCCACCGAGTCGAGCACGACGTAATCGCCGAACCCGCGTGTGGCCGAGTGGCGTCCTGAGCCTAGGCTCACCACGTGGTTGAAGTTCCACGTGTCGTCCCGGTGATGGATGAGTTGGATGTACGGGTGCTCGACCGATAGGCGCTGGACGAGGATGCGGCGGTCGAGAATGTCGCGCGGGTCATATCGGGCGCTGATAGGGCCGCTCGCGAGCAGTATGAACCCTTGCGGGTCCACGACCTCCAGCGAGTCGATGCTGATGTTGGTGAACAGGTTGCCCGACACCCGCCCGATATACAGATGGCCATGGATCACATGGCCAAGCTCGGTCATTGCCAGCGCGCGAAGGCGCTCGCGGCCAATTGCGGTCTGCGTAAACGCCGCCACGCCACCGACGATGGCGACGCCGATCGCGAGCAGCACGATCGCGCTGACGCTCGCGACGACGCGCCGACGGCTCATTGAGTTGGCTGTTTCATCAGAATGCCTGACCGATGGACAAATTCAGCGTCAGGCGTTGAAAGAATCCCGAAAACGGCAGCGGGCGATAGGTCGCCGGACAGGGCGGGCTGGTATTACCCTGCAGTTGTTCGGCCGGCGGCACGCCAGGGCTCACGCAATACAGATTGGCCTTGCGGTCGGGTCCAACGGGGGGGTTGTAATACGCCGGCCCGCCTGGCCTGCCGTAAGGATCGTAACCGACATCCACGCGAATGGGACCGACAGGTGAAAAAGCCCGAAGACCAAGCCCTGGCGTCCACTTCAGCTCATGCAGGACGAACCGAACCCCGCCAGTCGTGTCGTTCCAGACTTCTCCTCCGTCGTAGAACAGCGTCCATTGGAGCAGTCGTGAGAGGAAGGGGCTGCGCACACGATACTCGATGTTGGCGACGATAGAGGAATTGCCGCCTTCGGGAATGATGTGCTCGCCATGCGCAGTGTTGGCCACGTACCCTTGTCCCTTCACGCTGTCCACGACGTTTGGTAAGTAGGCCACGGGGCCGAGCTCGTTCTGAGGAAATCCACGAACAGTTGTCGGCCCGCCGGCGTACAGACGCTCTTCGGGCGGGATGAACAGGCTCGATCCAGCGACCCGGGTACCCACGACCGCGCCGATCCGAAGTCGCCCCGCGAGCACACCGGTGCCACCGGCGGGAACGTACACTGCAGCATCGCCAACCCCCTTGTTGAACTGCTGTTGGGGGTCGGATCCGATTATCGTCGATGCGTGGCGCAGCTCGATGCTCGCCAGCGATCCCCGATCGGGATTCTCGAAGTCGCGCCGCCCGTCCCGCACGAGGGTTCCGCTTAGGACCGCGAGCCGCCGCTCTTGCTCGGCCCGCGTCTGGTCATCTTGAGTACACAGACTGAAGACGACGCAGAAGAACGCCGGCTGTGCCGTGGTCTTGCCGAACTCCAGTCGATACCCGGGAGTGAAAGTCAGAGTACGGCTCAGCTGCCGGGTGAGGGTGGCTGTGGCGCCGATAGGTGTGGACCGCACGTAGGCATTGAATTCCGACTGCCGAGCGCTGAACAGAGTGAGCGTTGGCGCCAAAGGCAGGCCGAACAACAAAGGTGACCGCAACGACGCGCTCACACCGTAGTTGAGCGTGTCGCTGTATAGATCCGTCCGCGCCTCCGGGCATAGCCCCGGGGCGAAGTTGAAGGGATAGCCTATTCCAATCTTGGTAACGGTCCCATTCAGGCGGAGTTCGCGGGCCTGGTGCAGGAAATTCCGGTCCGTGTATTGCGCTTGCGTGCGGAAGCAATCGAGGGTGCCCCACCCCGCGCCGACGCGCGCCGAATGCATGTACCCTTCAACGAGCTGCGCGGCAAGATCGACGGTCGTGTCCGGTCGTGAGTTGGCCGCGGTCGTATCCCCGCGCGCCACGTCCGCAAGCACTGCGGAGTCGGCAATCGCGCCGACAGCCACGTGCTCGTAGTTCTGAGTCTGATTCAAATTGCGCTGAGCCGATGCCAGATCGTTGACGCGAAAAAGGGCGCCTTGCTTGAGGCGCATGAGTCGCCGCACCACGTTGTCGGGAATCTGCTGGCTGTCGCCCCTCCGGGGCGTGACCGCGACGTCGATCTTCCCGATGCGGGCGCGGGGCCCGGTCACCGCGACGAAGTCGACGGTGGCCACTAAGCGGGCCGAATCGCTGGAAAACGTCCGCAGCACATCGGCGTAGGGGTAGCCATCGTTTCGAAGCCGAAGGCGCAGCGTGTCGCGCGTCGCGTCGATCGCGTATTTGTCAAACCGGCCACCCAATCGAGCGGGAAGGCCTTTCGTCAGCCGGGCCCTGTCGCCCAGTGGCACTGAGCTGAGACCCGCTATCGTGAGCGAGTCGATCAGCGTCGGCGGTCCTTCGCGAATGCGAAAAGCGAGGTCGGCCACCAGGGGGCGCACGCTGCGCGCGGCCGTGTCGACAGCCACGCGCGCAAACCCGTGGTTACGGTAAAAAATGATCAGGCGTAGTCTGTCCCGCGCGAACTCGGTGCGATCGATACACCGCCGCGCGCCGATAAAGCCGAATACGCGCCGCGCCCAGCTCGACGGGGTCGTAACAATCGCGTTCTCGAGGTCGTCGTCGCTGAAGGAGCGGTTGCCTCGGAACCTCACCCTGCGCACCTCGGTATCGCCCGGCCCACACCTCGTCGCTTGCGCGAGCAATGGAGCCGCTGTCGCGGCGGCGCTCGCAGCGGCGGCGAGCGCGAGAGCGAGGTGGAGTTTGGTGAGCGGGCGCCCGGTGCTGATTACTTCACATCGCGTTGACGAGGACCGTCCCCGCGCCCTCGCGCTTCGCGCGCCGCTTGGCGTCGGCCGCTAATGCCCCCAAGTGGCCGATCGAGACCCAATGCTCGGGGCGCACGGCAACCACGGCGGCCGACATCTGGGCGATTGGAAAGCACCGGATCACGCCATCTCGATCAACGCCGGCGAAGGCTCCACGTTCGAGTGCTTCGTAGCCGACAACCCGCGCGATGACTTCGCGAAAGCGCTCAGTGCTGTTGCGCACAACGAGCTCCGCGCGGGTCGTCCGCGTGACGACGAGAAAATCGTCGCCGCCCACGTGTCCGACAAAATCGAGTGCCTCACCTGGGATCTCGGGCTCGTTCGTGCCGGCCGCGACGGCATCCAGGATCGCCGACCCCGTGCCTTTGATGACTGCATCGGCGGCCGCAAATCCAAAAGTGTCGGCGAAGGGCTTGAAATGGTCGATGTCCAGATAGCACACCGCGAACGTGTCGTCGCGCTCTATGCGGCGCAGAATCTCTTCCTCGATGGCGCGCCCGCCCGGCAGCCCGCTGGTCGGGTTGCGATCGGCTTCCCGACGTACGAGGCGCAATAGCGCCGTCACACGGGCCCGCAGCTCGCGCGGATCAAACGGCTTAGCGAGGTAATCGTCCGCGCCCGCTTCGAACCCCTCGACCTTGCTCTCGATCTGCCCCTCGGCGGTGAGCATGAGCACCGGGACGCGAGCCGTGAACGGGTTTGACTTGACCACTCGACAGGCGTCGAGCCCGTTCATTCCAGGCATCATTATATCAAGGATGAGCAGGTCCGGCTCGCGCGCCTGCATGGCGGCGAGGGCGGCACGGCCGTCCGGAACGGAATCGACCTCATGGCCCGACGATCCAAGAAGGGCGCGCACCATATCGCGCATCTCCCGGTGATCGTCTGCATAGACGATATAGCTCACGATTGACGCGTCGTGTACAAGGATTCTAAGTTCTCCCGCCCGCCCTTCGGATGTCAACCAGAAAACTACTCAGAACGCGTTGGGGAACAGCACGGATAGCCGGTACTGCGGCTGCTGGCGCTCTCGGCGGCTTTCTGGCCCTCGCCGCCGGCTCCTGCCGGGGCGGGGATGCCGGCCCCCAACGACATACGATAATCGACTCACGCGACACGTACGACCCTCGCTCGCTGGACCCCGCGCATGCGAACGATATCCCAAGTGGCCGCCTAGTCGCCTACCTGTACGACGGGCTCCTGCGATTTGACCCCGATGGCTCGCTCCGACCCGATCTGGCATCACGCTGGGAGACATCGGCCGACGGCCGAACCTACACGTTCCACCTGCGCCAGGGCGTAAAGTTCCACGATGGCACGCCGTTCAGCGCCGCCGCGGTCGTCCACAGCTTCGCCCGCGCACTCGCCCCGAAAACTCACGGCGTTCCCCTGTGGCCGCTCCTCCCTATTGCCGGCGCCCGTGAATTCGCCGCCGGGGCCGCGAGCAGCCTGTCGGGCGTCGTCGCGCAGGATGACAGCACCGTTACGATCACCCTCCGTGAACCACTCGGTGTGTTTCCCAAGCTGCTCGCGATGCCCGTAGCATCCATCGTTCCGCTCTCCGTGCCGCCCGGCGACGGCAACACACTAAGCGAGCACCCGATCGGCACGGGGCCTTGGCGGCTCGCGTCGTGGAAGCATGATGATTACGTCCGCCTCGCGCGCAACGCTGACTACTTCGGCGGCGCACCGAAGATCGACTCGCTGGAGGCGCGAATAATCCCCGAGAAGAGTACCGCCGTTGCAGAATTCGAGAGTGGCAACGTCGATGTGCTGTACATCCCGGAAGCGGAGACGCGGGACTGGGTCCAGACGGACGAAAAAAAAGCGCTGATTCAATCAACGCCCGCGCTGCGGCTGTGGTACATGGCCATCAACACGACGCACGGCCCGCTGGCGGATGCGCGGGTGCGGCGTGCAATGAACGAAGCGATCGACCGACGGACGATTCTCGACCAGATGCTCTCTGGAAGGGGAGCTCTCGCGGCGGGCGTGATTCCGCCGTCGCTCCCCGGAGCCGACTCGGCGCGGCGAGCCTACCCGTATGACCCCGCGGACGCCAAGAGACTCCTGGCCGCCGCAGGACACCCGGGCGGCATCAACGTCGAGCTGTGGGTCTCGCAGGAGCCGCCCTGGCCTCGACTTGCCGAAACTGTGCAGGGATACCTGCAAGGGGTCGGGATCCGGGCGCGGATCGTCCAGCGCGACGCGTCGTCCATGCGAGAAGCGGCGCGCAACGGGAAGACCGACCTGGTGCTCAAGGACTGGTACGCCGATTACCCGGATGCGGAGAACTTTCTTTACCCACTGCTGCATTCCGCGAACGCCGGCGTCGGTGGCAACGTATCGTTTTACGCCAATCCCGAATTCGATCGGCTCGTCAGCGCGGCCCGCGGCCAAACCGATGAGGCGCGCCGCAACGCGCTGTATCGGCAGGCGGATGACATCGAATTTCACGACGCGCCGATGGTCTACTTGTTTTTCTACAATGAGTTGTACGCCGTGCAGCCGTGGATCACTGGGTTTCAGGTTCCCGCGGTTTTCAACGCACAGCGGTGGATCGACGTCGGGTTTGGCGGAAATCCCGGTGCTCAGTAGGGCTGAGCGCTGACGACCGTGTTCTTCGCGCGACGATTGGCTCTTGCCGTGCCGACGCTGGCTGGCGTGCTCGTCGTAACCTTTCTCCTGTTGTACGTTGCCCCGGGAGACCCGGTGCTCGAGATGGTTGGCGAGCGCGCCGACTCGGCCACCATTGCCAGGCTCCGGGCCGAGCTGCATCTGGACGATCCGCTCCCGTTGCAGTTCGCGCACTATGCTGGGGGCGTTTTGCGGGGAGACCTGGGCCGGTCGTACATCACCGGCCGGGCGATCTCGGCCGACATCGCCGAGCGATTTCCCAAGACGATGCTACTGGCCGTTGCAGCAATGGCGTTCGCGGTCGCGACTGGTATTCCGCTGGGTATCCTCAGCGCCCGTTACCCCGGCAGCTGGATCGACCGGATCGCCTCGCTCGTGGCATATCTGGGAGTGTCGTTCCCGGTGTACTGGGTCGGGTTGGTGCTGATACTCGTGGTGTCCGTCATGCTGCGCTGGCTTCCTCCCTCCGGCTACGGTGGACCGCGGTACCTAGTGCTGCCCGCTCTGGCCTTGGGCTCCCGCTCCGTCGCCTTCCTGTCGCGGGTCACGCGCTCCGCGATGCTAGAGGTGCTGGGCAGCGATTTCGTCCGCACTGCACGGGCCAAAGGGCTGTCAGAACGCTCGGTCGTGCTTCACCATGCGCTGCGCAACGCGCTGATCCCCATTCTCACGGTCTTGGGGCTCGATGTCGGCTACTACCTGACGGGAAGCATTCTGACCGAAACCATCTTCAGCTGGCCCGGGCTCGGGCGCTACGTGGTGAATGCAATCTCTCGCCGCGACCTTCCGGCGATTCAAGGTTCCGTGCTATTCCTGAGCGTGGTGTTCGTGGTCGTGAACCTTCTCACTGACTTGGCCTACGCCAAGGCCGATCCTCGCGTCACACTGTGAGCGCGCTAGACGCGCGGCGCACGGTCTCGCCGGCAAGTCGCTCTCGGAGCGCTCCGGGCTAGTTCCCGAAGAACCTCGCCAATAGCCCTCGCCGCGGGCCGCGTCCGTTCGGCGGACCCGAGGCCCGTCTCGCGGATCGCTTGAGATTGGAGAAAGACGTCTGCTCAGAAGCCCGGTCGGTGAGAGGCTGGTAGGCCGTCGGAAACAGCCGCGCAAGATGGTGCTGCAGCACCTCCGGCGATCCCGGATGGCGATGCACGGAGCACCAGCGATCCAGGTCATATCCCATTGCGGCCGCGGTTGGGCGGCGGGCCGGGTCCTTGGCCAAAGCCAGTGAAATGATCTGCTCCAGCTCGGGATCGATGCCGGGAATGCGCGTGCGGATTTCCGGTATGGGGTTGATCGTAACTTCATCGATCGCCAACTGTGTCACGTCTTCTGTAAAGAGCGGCTCGAGGGCCAGCAGCTCGTACAGAACGAGCCCCATCGCGAATACGTCGCTTCGCGCGTCGAGAGGAAGTCCGAGGATCTGCTCGGGGCTCATGTAGTGCTTCTTGCCCATCAACAATGACCGGCCCGCGGCCGGGTCGATCGACGTACGGGCTTTCGCGATGCCGAAATCAGCAAGCTTGATGTGGCCATCCCAGCTTGCCATGATGTTTCCCGGCGACACATCGCGGTGTACGATGTCCAGCCGACGCTTGTCGGGACCGACAAAATTGTGCGCGAAATCCAGAGCGCGACATACGCGGCTTGCGATGTAGGCCGCCAAATGCGTGGGAATGGGTTGCCCCAGCTCCCAATGCCGATCGATGACCGACCGCACCGTCGGACCCTGGATGAACTCCATGGCAATGAAGAACTCACCAGCGACCTCGCCCAGTTGGTAGATCTGGACGACGTTGCCGTGCATCAAGTTGGCCGAGAGTTTCGCCTCGTCTATGAAGAGCTGCAGCCACTCGCGCTGCTCCGCGTACTGCGGGTGGATGACCTTGAGCGCGATGCGCTTGGCAAATCCAGCCGGCCCGAGTTGTTCGGCCTCATATACCGTGGCCATGCCCCCCACGGCGACTTTGCGTACAAGCCGAAACGAGCCACCGTATTCGAGGTAGCGTTCAGCGGTCACTGGGCATCCTCACTCTCTCATGTCTTGCCGCCATCGGCGGCCAGGTCGAACTTTCGACGATGACAGACGTTACGCGCGACATCACAATCATCGGCGGTGGTCCGACTGGACTTTTCGCCATGTTCTATGCCGGCATGCGGGGCGCGACGGCCCGAATTGTCGACGCCCTGCCACAACTCGGTGGGCAGCTCACTGCGTTGTATCCGGAGAAATACATTTTTGACGTCGGCGGGTACCGAAAGGTGTTGGCCAAGGAACTCGTCCGGCAGCTCGTGGACCAAGCGGCGCAGTTCAGTCAGCCGTCGTACCTCAACCAAGAGGTCCGCAGCCTAGAACATGACGGCGGCCACTTCACGCTCGTCACGGACAGCGGCCGTTTCGTCTCGCGCTCGGTCGTGATCGCGGCTGGCATCGGCGCGTTCACCCCACGCCGACTGCCTCAACCCTGTGCAGAGAAGTGGTACGGCCGCGGGATCTACGATGTCGTCACGAATCCGGATGATTTTCGCGGTCAACGCGTGGTGATCATAGGCGGCGGCGACTCGGCTTTCGACTGGGCCACCCAGCTTGTGGGACGCGCGGCCTCGGTGACCTTGGTACACCGAAGCGACCGCTATCGCGCGCATGCCGCAACCGTGCGGGAGCTGGAGTCCGCCGCCGCCGCGGGTCGTGCCCAGGTGCTGCCATTTCACGAGCTCGTGGACGTCACCAGTCGCGACGGGGTCGACCGCATCGGCGGCATCGTGGTGCGGGACATCAAGCACAAGACGACGCGGCACCTGGATGCCGACGTTGTGCTGCCGATGCTCGGCTACGTGAGCGACATGAGTCCGCTAGCCGACTGGGGAATCGTGCTCGTCAACGATGAGATCGTCGTATCGCCGACGATGGAGACGGGACGTCCCGGCGTATACGCGGCGGGCGATGTGACGACTTATCCCGGAAAGCTGAAGCTGATCGCAACCGGATTTGCCGAGGCGGCGATTGCCGTCAATCAGGCCGTCCATTGGATGTATCCCCAGAAGAAGGTCGAACCTGGGCACAGCTCCAATATGGCCATCTTCGGACAGTCAGAGTGACCCGGATCTATACGCGAACCGGGGATACGGGCACCACGGCGCTCTTTGGCGGCGAGCGGGCGCCCAAGGACGATCCTCGGGTAGAGGCGTATGGCGACGTGGACGAGCTCAATGCGGTATTGGGATGGGCGCGAGCCGTGGAACTGATGCCGCGCATCGATGAAGTGCTGGTTCCCGTCCAGCGCGACCTGTTCAGCCTTGGCGCGCTCCTCGCCACACCCGAGCGCGACAAGATGCAGGTGCACCTTGAAAAGGCGCGCATCGACGACACGCGCATCGCGGAGCTGGAGCGCGCGATAGACGATGGCGAGGCGGAGCTCGAGCCGCTCAGGGCTTTCATCGTGCCTGGCGGCACGCCCAAGTCTGCGGCCC
>Ga0102924_1000821_pt1 | contig 37207 bp, 35 predicted proteins | sample PaiPotPPM11metaG_FD_80116 | JGI IMG/M metagenome (GOLD analysis project Ga0102924, IMG submission 80116) | Iron sulfur acid spring bacterial and archeal communities from Banff, Canada, to study Microbial Dark Matter (Phase II) - Paint Pots PPM... ...
GATTTGCGGCAACGTCATACGCGCGACTCAGCCTTACTGAACTCCAGTCGTTCCGTTCGCGATCCAGAACTCAATCAATCGGGTCAGCCCCGAGACCACCAACAGTCCGGCGGCAGTGATGGCCCAGCGTGCCACACCCCGCCCCTGGGAATAGGCGATGACAGCCATCACAACGGCGAGGGCTGCACCCACCGGGGCGATGACGTTTCCCACCCAGTTGACTGCGTTAAGCACTGCTCCTTCTGGCTGGGCAGCGGTTTGTCCCTGAACAGCCTGTCCGGTGGCCGGCTGTTGCCCGAGGTTCTGGGCATGAGAAGTCAACGGCAAAAGCTGAAGCGCGACGATGATGAGTAGGCCGGCAAAAGCCGCATGGCGCCGCCAATCACCCCAACTGAAAACCTGCATAGTGCTTCTCTCCTGCGATTCGGTGAGTAGTTCTCCCGTGTCGCAAGCGAGAACATAGGTCGGTCTCAGATTTCGAGCAAACCAGGAACGCTGTTTGTTGGATCGCGCAGCGCCCCAGAGCTGGGTGTCGCCAAAAATCACGCCCCTGCTAGGCACGAAGTCGGCCCGAGAATTCAGCTGATTTGACAGGATGGAAAGATCAATTCGGAATTCAGAGCAGTGGGTAGTTGAGAAAAGGGGCAAGCACAGGTGAGATGAAAATTCAGACGACTTTGGTGTAGTTACAAAGGCTTCCGCATTGCAGACAAATCCGGGAGTCGGCCCGTCAACGATCCCAAGCGCGTTTGAACTAAGCCGCTAGCGCGGCGGACGCTACCGCGTGTCTTGACACATGCGTCGGAACCGTCGGAACTGCCCTCTTGAAGAACGGATGGTGCCGGAGTTACGATGATGCAGCTGGTTGCGAGAACTCCTACATTGATGAGCATCAATAATAATAGCCTTTTGACCAAAGTCCCCGTCTGGCAAGGCTTTTCAGGCAGAAATCGATTGAAATCCCATAGATCCCACCGCATCCGCCGCAAACGCTAGCGGCTCAATTCAAACGACCCTATCGAAACTGCCCCGACCACACGGACCTGTTATCCGCGCACTTCTGCTTCGGGGCAGTTCCGATAGGGATCTATCGTTTATCGGGACCAATCGGGGGCATTACTTCCGGATTGCCCGTCATCCGTCCCAAAAGATGCATTCCTAGGCCGGGAAGAACTCGGTCACGTCCCCTAGTCCGACTCTGATTGAAAATCTCTCTGGATAGTGCATTTATCCGATTGAAGAGTGGCGCGCTTTGCAAGCAGATTGGCGCGATCCGCTAGTGCTGTCCTGCGCCACCGACGTCTAAAGTGGGAACGAACTGGCGTACGAGGACATTGCAAGGCACGTTCCCATCGGCCGCGCGGGTACGCCAGAGGAGATTGCCTCAGCCGTGCTGTGGCTTTGCAGTCCTGGGCGAGCTATGTGGTGGGTCACGCCCTCACCGTGGATGGCGGAATGACGGTGGTGTGATCGCTGACAGATACGCAACAAAGAATCGAGTCCAGCTACAAGCTGTAAACAAGGAGACTACAAATGCGAGGGACTGTTCTGTACGGACCACGCGATATTCGTTTCGAGGATCTGCCGGAGCCCACTATCATGCAGCCGACGGATGCCATCATTCGCCTCTCGGCCACGTGTATCTGCGGCTCTGACCTGTGGCCGTATCGCGGCATCCAATCGATTGCTCAACCGACTCCGATGGGTCACGAGTATTGCGGCATCGTGGAAGAGGTCGGCAGAGAAGTCCGGAACATCAAGACGGGCCAGTTCGTAGTCGGCTCCTTTGCCACTTCTGACAACACTGGCGGCTACATTGGTTACGTCGGCGTGCCGCACGGTGTTTCGCTCGACGGTGAGCAATTGTTCTTCGCTCACGTCCATCTGCATAGCGGACCGGCTCCGGTGCGGCGTTACTTGCCTCAATTAATCAAGCTGGTGTTAGACAGAGAGATTAATCCCGGCAAGGTCTTCGATTTGACTCTGCCTCTGGATCAGGTTGCCGAAGGATACCGTGCCATGGATGAGCGTCGAGCGATCAAGACGCTTCTCCGCCCAAATGGAACGGACTGACGGAACCTACGATGAACAAGGCGAGCAGGCTGCTGATGAGTGCTTTTGTGCTTGCACTGAGCCTCATGCCCGAACAAAGTCGAGCGCGCTTGCGTAATTTGCCAGATTGGCAGCATCCGCCGCAAACCAGCCCGTGCCCAAAACGTTACGGTTATCAGTCCTCGTGTCTCCAACGCGAGTTCATGAGCACAGCGCAGGCGAGCGTGTTGCGCGTTCCTCTTGCCGATGGCACGTTGGTAGAAACAAGCGACCTTCCTCCAAAAGAACTGATACCTAGCCTGCTGGCGACATCCGAATGCGACTCCACAACAAGCGTCCTTTGAGAGGAGCCCAAAAATGAAGATCAACATAAATATCGGCGGTAAAACTTTTGCTGCCAGCTTGGCCGATAACGCAACGGCGCGGGACTTTGTTTCCGTTCTTCCTTTGACCCTGTCGATGAAAGACCTGTTCGGGCGCGAGAAGTACGCTGCTTTGCCCAAGGCACTCTCCGAACGAGGTCCGCGAAGTAATCGGTATGAGGTGGGCGATGTGGCCTACTGGTCTCCATCGCATGACCTCGCTATCTATTACCACCAGGATGGGGAGTCGATACCTTCGCCCGGCATCATCCCAATCGCGAAGATCGACGGCGGTGCAGAATCATTCAACGTACCAGGATCGGTAAAGGTCATTATCGAGCTTGCCGAGTAGGGACCACCGACAGCAGGAACGTACAAAAACACACAACACTCATCGGAGGCAACGATACGAAGCACTCAAATGACAATTCGAGGCGAAATTTTGTTCGCCAATCTGCAGTGATTGGCGCAGGCGCGGTTCTCGCAGCACCAACCAATCTTTTCGCCCAGAAATCAGTTCGAGTTGGAAGCGGCCCTTACCCCACAGAGGGTATGGCCGGATACTCCGAGACAGGCCCGCTCAAACCCCTGAAGTTCCAGCGTCGCGCTCTCGGTCCGAAAGACATTGCGATCAAGATTCACTACTGCGGAGTGTGCCATTCCGATATTCACACGATTCATGGCGACTGGGGCACAGTTCAGTATCCGCTGATTGTCGGCCATGAGCTGGCTGGCGAAGTTGTTGCTGTCGGATCGAGTGTCAGCAAGTTCAATGTTGGCGCTCGCGTCGGCGTGGGAACGATGGTCGATTCATGCCGGCATTGTCCTGAGTGCATTCGCGGAGCGGAGAATTACTGCGAGAACGGCAACACGCAGACGTACGGGTCGAAGGATCGCGACGGATCGATTACTCAAGGCGGCTATTCGACATTCGTCGTTGTTGACGAAGACTTCGTCCTGAGTATCCCGGCTTCGATCAATCTGGCGGAAGCTGGTCCGTTGCTCTGCGCCGGTATCACGACCTATTCTCCTCTCCGTCACTGGAGCATTGCTCCCGGCAAGAAAGTCGCAATCGCCGGTTTAGGCGGCTTAGGGCACTTGGCCGTTCAGTTCGCAACCAAGATGGGAGCCGACGTGACAGTCATTACGACCTCTCTAGAAAAAAAAGAGGATGCACGGCGATTTGGTACGAAGGGCGTACTGATCAACAAAGACGGAGCGGACTGGTCGAAGTACAAAAGGTCCTTTGACTTCATCCTCGACACCATCCCCTACCAGCACGATCTGGACAGGTTCCTTCCCATCCTGAAGCGAGACGCAACGATTTGCCGCGTCGGCGTCGGGAAACTCACGACACCGAACCAGTATGGCCAAATGATAACGGTGCTGAACCGAACCGCACTCGCTGGCTCCAACACCGGTGGCATTCGAGAGACTCAGGATATGCTGGACTTCTGCGCTCTGCAGGATATCCGGCCGCAAATCACAAGAATTCCGATGAGTGGGATTAACGATGCCTGGTCAAAGGTGGTTGCGAAACAGGCAAGGTACCGTTTCGTCATGGACATGGCAATGAAAGGCTAAGCGCGATCGCTCGGTACTCACGATGCCTTCGAGTAACGCTCGAAATTTCGAGGAGAGGCTATGACAACCAGGTTGAATGGAAGTTTTGCAGGAAAAGTGGCGTTTGTGACCGGTGCGGGGGGTGGCATCGGTCGTGCGGCGGCCTTGGCGTTTGCTCGCGAAGGAGCGAACGTGGCCGTGGCTGACGTGTCCGAAAAGGATAACCAGGAGACTGCTCGCTTAGTCGAGCAACAAGGTGGGCGGGCGCTTGCCGTGCGATGCGACGTCACAAAGGTCGATGATGTAAAGCTCGCTCTGGACAAGACCACCCAAGCCTTTGGGCGCCTAGACTTCGCCTTTAATAACGCGGGTATCGAGCCGAAGAAACCGGCTCCCACCGCGGACTACGACCTCGACGAGTGGGAGCGGATCATTGATATCGATCTGCGCGGAGTGTTCCTCTGCATGAAGTACGAGATCCCGCTGATTCTGAAGCATGGGGGCGGAGGTGCCATTGTGAATACCTCTTCGGGGGCCGGTGTCATTGGCGTCAAAGGCAGCCCTGCGTATACAGCAGCCAAACACGGTGTGATCGGCCTCACCCGAGCGGCGGCCCTCGATTACGCGGCGCAGAACATCCGCATCAATGTCGTGTGCCCCGGTTACATCGACACTCCAATGATGGACCGCTTCACTGGCGGCACCTCAGAGGGGCGGGCGAGGGTCATCTCGGAGGAGCCGATCGGACGGATGGGACGACCCGAAGAGATCGCCAATGCAGTGGTGTGGCTTTGTTCGGAGGCGGCTGGATTTGTCGTCGGCAGCGCAATGGTGATCGACGGCGGCCAGACTATTCAATAGCTCTGACCGAGCTGGTCGAAACGAGATACGAAAGGATAGCAACTATGGAAATCAAGAGAGTCGGCTCACAAGCTTCTGCAATGGGTCCGTCGGAGTGGTTCACCGGGACGGTTCGCATCGATCCCCTTTTCCAGGCGCCCGAACCGGCCCACGTGCAGGGCGCGAGCGTTACTTTTGAGCCGGGCGCTCGGACCGCTTGGCATACGCATCCGCTGGGTCAAACTCTTATCGTGACCGCTGGTTGTGGATGGGTTCAGCGCTGGAACGGACCAATCGAACAAATCCGCCCCGGTGACGTAGTCTGGTTCTCCGCTGGCGAGAAGCACTGGCATGGTGCGACTCCGACCACGGGGATGACACACATTGCCATTCAGGAGAAGAAAGATGGCAAGGTCGTCGATTGGATGGAGCACGTCAGCGACGAGCAATATCAAAAGCAATAGAACGGCGCATCGATAAAAAGTAGAGTTATGCTGTCGTCGAAAGCTATGAGCAACCGATTCCGAGTTTCGAGTACGCTGCCGCGAAAGCTCAAAGAACTGGGCCTTTCGCCGGATACCGTACTGTGGCGAGCAGGTCTGCCGATAGGGCTATTCAAGCTAGACAGGATACTGGTCAGCACCGAGCAATTTTTTGCGCTTCATCAGGGAATTGCGGAAGCGAGCAACGATCCTGCGATCGGCCTGAAACTCGGAATTGAAGAGCGTGTCGAGCGCTATGATCCAGTGAAACTCGCATCCCTCTCTTCGCGGTCCTTCCGGGACGCGGTCGAGCGGTCGTCGCGCTATAAACAACTCACGTGTCCAGAAGAAATCCGCCTGGTCGAACGGGGCAATGAATGCGCAATCCAGTTCCTCTGGCTTCTCGCGCATGAGCAAGAACCTCCCTTGCTCGTAGACGTGTGCTTCGCATGGATTGTTGGCCTCGGTCAGCGAGGTACTGGACGACCGATACGCCCCAAGAGGATCGAATTCCAACGAGCTCCTACGCATCGAGACATGTATGAGGCGCATTTCCACTGTCCGGTAAAGTTCAAGGCGGCGCAGAATGCCCTCATATTCAGCAAGGCAGATATCGAACTTCCCTTTGTAACTTACAACGCTGACTTGTTGGCGACCGTCGCACCGCAACTTGAGGCAGAACTGACCGAGCAACTCGCGCAGAAGAATCTTAAGGAACAGGCAAAAGGTATCCTGAAGCAGATACTGGCTGGTCAGCGTCCGGGCATACAGGATCTCGCAAGAGAGCTGCACTTGAGCACTCGGACCTTGCAACGCCGCCTCACGGAACAGGGCATCACATTTCAGCAAGTATTGGACGAGGCGCGTCGTGAACTGGCCCACCACTACCTCCTACACTCATCTCGGGAGCTGAATGAAACTGCCTATCTCTTGGGGTACGAAGATGCGAACTCATTCTTCCGCGCTTTTCACCAATGGGAAGGGATCTCACCTGGACACTGGCGCGAACTCCAAAAGTCCTCGGCAACAGAATCGCAAGTGAGCTTAGCGTGAACGACGGCAAGCGCTACGTTTAGGCTCTTCGGACAAACCACGTTGTAGTAGGAGAATGAGACCAAGTTCGTGTATTGTCGGCAAACCGGAAGTAATCCAGATTCGGATATCCGGATCAGTACCGATAAGTCGGCTTGTGGAACGTGATGCCGGATTGCTCCTGGATCACCGGCAAGCCGGAAGGTGACGACGCAGACTGAAGTCATGTGGCAGGTACGACCATTTCTTTGGGCTTTCGTATTCACCTCATTGAGCTGGTGGACTCGACTGATTCAATTCTCGCTTTAATTGCAGCAACTGTTGAAGTTCCTCAGCGTTCGTGTTCAGCGATTGCGAACTTCGAGTACTCGACTGGCCCGAACCTGCTTCCCCTTTTGGCGTCTGTTCCAAAACAACATAGATTGGAGTGTCGGCAGAAACCGTAACTACGATGCGCGAGGTTATCGCCATTCGGGATATTTCCTCATCTGAAGCCTCGCCGATGTTATTGCTCACTCGTTCTCGCATCAGGTCCGACTCGCTTAAGGGCTGGCCCAGGCTCCCCCGTCCCAGCAGTAGCGCACCTGCCTCCCCGATTCCTGACAGCGACCTGACCAAAACATTCTTGCCCGTATTTTTGCCTTCGACTTTGCCTTTCAACGGTCGCATGTCCAAGTCGGTCGCAACCGCCTGGATCGGAACAGTTGCACCGTCCGGCATCATTAATGAGTCAAATTGAACGCGGACATACCCCGACCGGTCCGCTTCTTGCATGCGCCCCACTGCTTTCGCCCCAGCAGGAACAATGATTTGTCCATCCCGTTCGTAGGTATATTCGATGACTGCCAATACCGGGGCGCGCACAGCGGTGCTGGCGGCAGACTCTAGGCGAGCACGCAATCGCGTACCCGTGGACAAACCGAGACCGATCTCCTGAGTGCCAACACCCACCCTCTCTCGTGTTTGAGGATCAATTTGAACAGCCGATGTATTTCGGACGTAAACGAGTGACGACTTCTCCATGGCTTCGCGTTCAGCCTTTCCGAGATCCGCTCCGTCAGCGCCAATCGCAACCGTACCGGCCTGAAATGGCGGCGCCTGCCATCCTTGCTGGTCCGGGCCGAAAGGGAGTATCGATCCAAGAGTTCCCGGCGCGTTCGACGGAGCGGTCTGAATGGAACTCGGGTGAGACCGCCGGGTAACGGAACGCTCGAGGTCTTTCTCGTTCAGAAATCCTTCATGCGCCTCTTTTGCCGAAGGCCTCCCTGAATCCATGATCGGAAAAAGGCTTCTATCTACCGCAGCATTTGCGGCTTGTGTCGGCTCTTCTTGCGCCGCCGAGCCGCCGACCTTCGTCTTCTGTGCTGGACTCTTGTGCGGTATAGATGTCGCCACAAAAATCAGCAGGGCTACAACAACTGCGCCGGCGCCGACGATGACGAACCGGTTCTGCTGAAATTGCTGTCTAGCTCTCAGCTTGGCTCTGGTTGCAATATCTGTGGGCTGGACGGTCGGTGGCAGGTCCGGCGAGGTCTTGATGGCGTCGCTCGGAGCAGGCTCAGGAATAGCTGCTGTTGAGCTGTCATGTCCGTTGGGGTGGATCATTTCGCCGCTCCTCTCGCTGGCGCCACAAATGCAATCGGCGCCAACACTGGCCGATCAACTTCTTCCGCTTGCGCAATCTGTAGCAACAAGTGCTCCCGTGATTCCTTGAAAGCAGGCCGCTCGAACACTACCGTGCCTTCGGTCGCTGCTCCGGGCGGCAGGCGTCGTAAAGCCAGTTGATAGTCTTTGACTGCCACCGGTTCGGCCTTGATTGCCTTATGGTGCTTTTGCTTCGCTGTCCCGGAGAGCTGCACTTGCGGCGGCAGCAATTCGACGGTGCGCGATGAATCGTTCACTACGTTGAAGGCCACGGTCATGTCCGAGCCCTTTTCTTCCGTCCGCGCGACTGCCACTCGCAACTCCTTGCCGCGCCAGATGAAGGGCGCGGCCGATTGCTGGCTGGAGGGCCGACGCTGGTCGCCATCAGTCTTGGGGGAGACACTCGGACTCACCGGCCTTTCGCTACCCACACTCTTCGTATCGCCGATCAGAACAGTCGGGTATACCGCCGAAATCAGGAAGCTACGCTGCGGTTGGTATTCAAGCACGTAATCAATAGCCTCGGAATGCGCCGTAGCGCCATCGCTGACCAACGTCAATGAGACTCGGCGACCGCTTCTTGTACTGATGAGGGCATTGCTCTTGCCCGGCTTTGGACTCGCAGGTTTGAAGAACACCAGTCGTGGCTCAGCCTCCGAGTGCTCACCCTTGAATGCTGCAGGATCTCCTAGAACGACCGAGCTAACTTCTTCGGGCAGCCGAACGGAACTGACGAAGCCCGGGTGCAGGTGTAACACCATAACGCTCTGCGGATCAAGAGTGAGATTTTCGATGTGTGCTTGAGGTGGTTCGTTCTGCGCCAGTCCTGCGTAGGTCAAGAAGCAAAGCGCTGTGAGATGCACCAAACTCGTCCAAATTTTCATCGCATAACTCTCTTTGAAGTAGTTTTTCCAAAATCGTCTGCAACACCAGCTTGGAGCAAGTAAGTGACTCTGATTCTCGCCACATACGAAACGACATCGGCATTGTGATAGGACAGCCCGCGGCGGGCGACGATGTCCTCCCCCGCGTAGTAGCCAGCAGCCACAAGCCTGAGATCGTTATGAAACAGGCGCATCAGCCAGGCCAGATAGCGCACTCCGCCCGAGATGTTTTGATTGATATTGCAGCTATCTCGGACGCCTAGCCTCCGAGCGGTCGGTGGCATGAGCTGCATCAAGCCCTTCGCACCCTTTGCTGAAACAGCACAGGCGCGCCAGTCTGACTCCCGCTCGATAATCGCGCGCACGAGTGGAACGGGAACGTGGTAGTGCCGCGCGTACATGGAGACGTAATATTCGGCTTCACGATGGTCTTGGGGATGAGCCGGCTTGCGTGCTTGCGCGCAAAGATTGGCGGTCCCAAAGAACGAAACCGCCGCCGCGACAAGGAAGGTCTTCACACGGCGCTCCCTTCTAGGCTTTGTGACGTGTATTGCTGCGCGTCGAAAACGAGACTGGCGAAGCCATCTCTCAGCAATAATTTCCGGCGATCGGCCTCCGTCTTGGCTAAGAGCGGCAGCAAGATGTCTCTCATCTCAGCAGTAACTTTTTGAGCGCCGAGAATTCTGAGTGCCTGGGCTAGGTCGAGAATCTCAGAAACAGACGGCGGCTTTTCCAGGCTCCAACCGCGCAGCGCCTTTGCCAGTCCTGCCATCCCGGCGTGAAACTCCGCGCTTGCATCGGGAGTTCTCATGGCCACGATCTCCGCTTCACGTTCAGCGGTCGGATGTTCCACGCGTAAATAGAAACTGCGACGGCGTAAGGGATCCCCGATCCGCCTCTCTTCGTTCGATGTGAGCACAACGAACGGAATACTCTTTGCTTGGATTGTTCCGAGCTTGGGAATACTGAGCCGCCACTCGCTCAGCAGTTCCAACAACATTGCTTCGAACGCATGATCAACTTTGTCGAGCTCGTCAATCAGCAAGACGCAAGGATCTTCGTATTGCAGCGCACGAAGGAGGGGGCCTGCGCTGAAGAACTGCTGGCCGTGTAATTCGTTCTTTAGCAGCTCCCAATCAACCCCCGCGGTTTTCGCTTTCAGCTCTACACACAGCCTCTGCAACGATTCGTCAAACTTCCCGATGGCCTTGTCTTCACTGATCCCTTCGTAGCACTGAAGGCGCTCGACCGCAGTGTTAGCGGCTTGCGCAACTGCATAAGCCAGTTGCGTCTTTCCGCTGCCAGCTGGTCCTTCTGAGAACACCGGCCGATGCAATGAAGCCGCCAGAAACACCGTTGTAGTTGCTACGGAATCAGCAATGTAGCCTGCCTTCCGCAACCCGTCACCGACCTCCTGAATTGATGAAAACACGCTTGCCTCCCAAGGCCGATACCGTTTCTCAGTTCGAGCGTCATGAAGCTAAGGCTGAACGAAATTTCGGTCAAATCGGAGATTCCTTCGCTGGCTCAAACGAAGCCAAAGCAATCAACTCGCTCTTCGCATCCTCCGGTGCACCCGCAGAGCTACGCTCTCAGGAATTCGCCAACTGCGATAAGCCCTCTTGGAGCGCGTTTCTTCCTGGCACCACTCAACGACTCCAGACTCTTCCGCGAATATGCGGCGGATAGTTCGCTCGCTGAAACCCCACAGAGCTGCGAGGTCTTTCACTGAATAGTGTCTTTCGAAGGCAGACGCTCCGGAAGGAGGCATCCTGACGGCACGAGACTCGGTTGGTAGCTGCGAATTGCTTGTATCCGGCATACTGCACCGGCACCATGAAAGAACAACTCTGAATTTCGGTCAAACCGAGAGTCTGGTGCGAGAAAATTGAGGGTTACTAAGCTTCTGGATTTGCCAACGTCGGGACTGATGTTCGCACGGCACGATTATGTTGGTGCCAACCCTTTGGAGAGTCTTTTTCCATTGGAGGGCTTGGTGCTCTTGATTCCCATGCGAACCCACGCTGTGCGCTGGTTAGCTGCAAGTTGCTGCTGCCGCTGGAGGACCCATGGAGCATAGTGTCGCTGTGTGACAAGCACATTGGAATGGCCAAGCAAGCGCGACACCTCCTCCAGGGGCATACCCGCCAACAGGTATTCCACCGCAAAAGTGTCACGCAGCATGTGAAGGTGGGCTGGCTTGAGCTCTCCGCTGGCTTCGATAAACAGCTTTGGATTCAACTCACGGGCCTTCGAAACCACCTTCGCAAGTATTTTTTCCCAGTTTGATACTTCGCTCTTGCGCTTGCTGCGACCGCTCCAGAAAAAATATTTCGGATTAGTGCTACTGGTTGGAGGGACAGCCCGTAGTTCCTCTGCTATGTCATGTGGAAGTAACACGCACACCGGAGCACTTGCCCTGCCGTGCACTTTTGCTTGATAAAGAAAGAGGGAATCATCATCGCGCAGCTTGCTCCTTTCTAAGCAGGCTGCGTCGCCAGCTCGCAGACCACTCCACCGCAGCAGTTTCAGATAGCCGCGCGCGCGTCGCGAATTCGTCGTTCCACCATTCCGCGCATTGGCGCGGCCGTCATATTGGAAGGTCGCGTCAATGAGAGCACCGTATTGCTCGCGAGAGAAGGGAAGAGTTTCTTCCTGTTGGCGCGGCACCTTCTTAATTCTCTTGGCCGGATTCTCCTTGATCCAGCCCTGTTCCCGACAGAAGTTGAAAAATGCAATCACCCGCTGGTGCTGATTGTGACGCGAGGTCGGAGCGCCGTCCCAGGAATGGATCCATGGGCGAAGCGTGGGCACGTCGAGATCGCATAGGAAAAGAATTGCCGGCCTGTGGGCCGCACACCAGGCTGACAGCCGATTGAGCGTAAGTTTGTACTTTTGCCGCGTTGCCTCCGCGCGATTGAGGCGCTCTACCTCATTCAAGAACTGGTCTATTGCATCGGTGATCTCAATCTGTCTCTCATGCCCTTGGGCTTTCGCTTCAAATTCTTTTTCCAGACGCCTACGAGGATCCAGAGATTCACGTAGCGCGTGCGCCTGTTGCTCTGCCTTCTCCCAACTGCGGGTCTTGGCGCTGATCTGTCGGGAATGGCCGTTCCGGTAGATGTAGAGATACTTGATGCAGCGGCATTTTCTCCAATAGGGATTGCCGCTGTTGGGGCATTGCGGCTTGTGCCGTGTGTAGACGGCAACCGTGCTGCTGTCTTCAAGACTGATGGGAGCCGACGGTTCGTGGTCGCGGGCCGGCACTTCGAGCATTTCAAACCGTTCCAATTCTCGGCGCAAAGTAGCACCGCTCTGAAATTCGCGCCACAACAGGTCTCGAATGAGGCGCAATTTGAATGAAAAACTGGCCATCGACGGCCAATCTTTCATTCAGTTTTCATTCAGTTTTTTGTCGCCGGATTGGAAGGCTTTGAAAAGGAATAACTTAGGATTGGTTGCGGGGGGTGGATTTGAACCACCGACCTTTGGGTTATGAGCCCAACGAGCTACCAGACTGCTCCACCCCGCGATTTGATGATAGCAACCGTGCTATGTAGCGTCAAACCGACGCACAGGTAAATTATCGAGGCGAGACCCTCGTAGCTACGCAATGTGCGTTGCAGCCTGGACATGCGGCCCGATTCGTACCCAGGCAAAACCCATCACTGCTTCAGCTTCGGACGCGCGCAAGCATCTACAATTTTCGAAGGATCAATGGCAGCGTTGTCGATCTGTTCTTCGAGAATGCGTCCATCTTTTCCGATCAGGAAATTTACGCGCCTTGCCGCTTTGTATTTATCCGAGTAGATGCCGTACTTGTGAGTGGTCTCACCGCCCCAGTCACTGAGCAGCGGGAAGGTGACTCCGATGGAATCGGCGAAAGCTCTATTGGCGAAGGGGCTATCCATGCTCACACCCAGGACCTGGGTGTCGGTAGCTTCCAGTTTTTTCAAATTCTGCTGGAAGTTTTTCATTTGCTCCGTTCAACCACCGGTGAAAGCAAAGATATAAAACGCGAGCACCACCTGCTGCTTTCCGCGATATTGGGCGAGCGTGACGTCTTTCAGGTCGTGCCCATCGAAATATTGCATTTTAAAATCAGGGGCGAGGTCGCCAACTTTCGGCATGGCTCCGGTCTCCTTATTATTTGCGCCTGCAAGTGGATAAGAAAGAACTGCGCACAACAATGCCAGAGTGAAGAACAGTCGTTTCATAATTAAGTCCTCGGTGAGGCGAGTCTATCTCTGGAACTCGACCTCGGTCAACGACGAGACAAATTAATTACATAGCGGCAAAAAGCTCCCGTGATCATCAATCACGAAAACGCGGCGACCGTAACCGAGGTGATTGGCGCGGCATCGCGCGCTCCCCGCAAAGCGTCGGCCGTAATCTATCAATCCTGTGTCCACCATGTGACAATTGCGCTGCGCCGGTGAAAGCATTAATTTCGCATTTACACGCATGAGTCTTCAGACCCTTAATGACATTTTCTTCGCGATAGCTGGCCGCGACCAGCCAGGCTGCATGCTGCGCAAGGCCGCAAACGGTTGGGAACCCATATCAGCGCGCGACTTTGCCGCCAAAGTCTCTGCGGTGTCGGGGGCATTGCAATCCTGGGGCATTTCTCGTGGAGACCGCGTTGCCATCTTGAGCGAAAACCGCCACGAGTGGGCAGTGGCTGACTTCGCCTGCATGCTGCTGGGCGCGGTCGTGGTTCCGATTTATACGACCCTCACAGCAGAGCAGACCGCGTATATTTTGAGGGATTCCGGGGCGCGTGCCATCTTCGTATCGTCACAAAAACATTTGGAGAAAGTTCTGTCGATCCTGCAAATGACTTGCGTGGAAAAAATCGCAGTCATGGACGACGTAAGCGATCCACGCGCAATCGACATGTCCGAACTGATGCACTCACACGGCGATGGGAAGCAAGACGCCGTTACCCACAGCGCTCAACCCGACCAGCTCGCCACCATCATCTATACCTCAGGAACGACTGGAACCCCGAAGGGAGTGATGCTTACTCATGGCAACATGGCAGCGAACATCAATTACTCGCTTCGTGACTTTGGCTTCTCCAGCGGAATGTGCTGCGTTTCGTTTTTGCCGCTTTCGCACGTGACCGCGCGGTCGGTTGATCTGGGCCTGCTTTATAGCGGCGTAACCCTGGCTCACCTGCCGCAAATCGACCAGCTTCCGCAGGCGCTGCGCGAGGTTCGTCCTAACATTTTGCTGAGCGTGCCGCGTGTGTACGAAAAAGTTCATGCTCAAGTGGAGTTGAACGCAGCAAAGTTTCCCAAGAAACAGATTTGCCGCTGGGCGCTGGACGTTGGTCGCGCTCATCGCCCGGAAATTCTCGCCGGCAAAACGCCTCGTTCCGCCTCATGGAATCTGGCCAACAAGCTCGTGTTCTCCAAAGTACGGGCCGGAATTGGCGGTCGAGTTGAGTTCTTCATCTCCGGCGGGGCGCCGCTCGGGCGCGAATTAGCCGAGTGGTATGCGGATATTGGCATTCGTATCCATGAAGGTTACGGTCTTACTGAAACTTCACCCGTGATCGCGGTGAACACTCCCACTGCGCACCGGGTGGGAAGTGTTGGCAAGCCACTGGGCAACGTGCAGGTGCGCATTGCCGATGATGGCGAAATTCTGGTGCGCGGTCCCTCGGTTTTTCATGCCTACTGGAATAAGCCGCAGGAAACACGTGATGCTTTCGTCGATGACTGGTTCAAAACCGGCGACATTGGCCGGCTCGACGAAGATGGTTTTCTTTATGTGACCGATCGGAAAAAAGATTTACTAAAAACCTCCGGCGGCAAGTTCATTGCGCCGCAGCCGATCGAAAGTTCTTTGAAGCATAATCCATGGATTGCTGAGGCCATCGTCATCGGGGATAAGCGAAAATTTCCTGCCGTACTCATCATCCCGAATTTCGCCGCTGTCGAAGCCTATGCGCGAACGGAGGGCTTGGCATTTTCATCGCGCCAGGAGCTGATCACCATTCCCGAAATCCAGTCGCGCTATGCCGATATTGTGGGGTCCATCAATGAGGATTTGGCGCAATTCGAACGGCTGAAAAAATTCAGGTTAATTCCCGAAGAGCTCTCGTCCTCGAATGGAACGCTGACCGCCAGCCTGAAGATCCGCCGCCGAGCCATCGAGGAACACTTCAAAAAGCAGATTGAAGAGATCTACTCTGAAGCCGATGGCTCGCGCGATTTACAATAGGTACATGTCCGATCCATTAATTATTGCCGGGCGCGAGTTTCAGTCGCGCCTCATTGTCGGCACAGGGAAGTACAAATCATTTCAAGAGACAGCAAGGGCGCTGGCAGCCAGTGGCGCGGAAATTGTCACGGTCGCTGTGCGGCGGGTGAACCTCGACCGCAGCAAGGAGTCGTTGCTCGATTACATCGATCCTAAGAAGTATTTTCTTCTTCCAAATACTGCCGGCTGCTACACCGCCGACGAAGCTATCCGCGCCGCGCGCCTCGGACGCGAGGTCGGCATCTCCGACTGGGTAAAGTTGGAAGTGATTGGCGATCAGGCCACGCTTTATCCCGATGTTCAGGCCACACTTGAAGCGACCCGTGTGCTGGTAAAGGAAGGCTTTACAGTTTTGCCCTATACATCTGATGACCCGGTGTTTGCCAAGCGCTTGCTCGATGCCGGTGCCGCGACCATCATGCCTCTTGGCGCTCCAATCGGAAGTGGACTTGGAATTCAAAACCGCGCCAATATCCAGATTTTGCGAGAAATCGTTACCGGCGTGCCGCTGATTATTGACGCGGGTGTCGGCACTGCATCAGACGCGACGATTGCGATGGAACTTGGTGCTGATGCGGTGCTGATGAACACGGGAATCGCCAACGCGCAAGATCCAGTGCTGATGGCCGAGGCCATGAAGTACGCGGTCGTCGCGGGCAGGGAAGCATACCTGGCGGGAAGAATGGAGAAGAAGTTGTACGCGACTGCGAGCTCGCCGCTGGAAGGCGTGGTGCGGTAATTTTTCTTTTGGACTAATGTCGGAATTGTTCAGTGGAAGTCGTGTGACGCGGTTTGCGCGTGGGTGATGTTAAGAGGAAGAACGCGCGCGGCTTTAACCGAAATTACTCCATCCTGGTTTTGCAAAATACCTTCTATCAATAGAAATTGTTCCGTCGATAGCAGCAACCGGTTCTGCTGGAATAAATCCGGAGTAATGATTGCATTGGAAACTCCGGTCTCATCTTCCAGGCTTAAAAATACAAAACCTTTAGCTGTACCGGGGCGCTGGCGAGCAATCACGCCGCCAGCAGTGCGGACCTTGCGTCCACTCGGAAGTTGGCTGAGTTCGATTGCTCGGCGCACGCCCAGCTTCTCCATGCGTGCGCGGTGGTAAGACATGGGATGAGGTCCTACGGTCATGCCCGTGCCGCGGAAATCCGCCACCAGACGTTCTTCATCGTGCATCATTTTTAATGGCGATTTTCCGTCAGCTTCGGGAATTTGTTCCAGTAACGGCCCGGAAGGATTTGAGGCCGCAGCAGCGCTCCACAAAGCATCGCGGCGATGGAAAATCTTTTCAGTTTTAGGTTTCAAGTCTCGAGCAGTTGAATTTGAAACCCGAAACTGGAAACTCGAAACTGAATTTAATGCTCCAATTTCCGCCAGTGTATCAAGTTCATTTTTTCTTAGTTCTGGCACGCGCCGAACCAAATCATGGATAGAACTAAAAGGCGAGCATTTCCGTTCCCGTGCAATAGCCTGCCCCGCGTCTTCATGCAATCCGCGCACATAGCGAAGGCCAAGACGGAGGGCAATTGTGTTTTGGCCAACGATCGAACTTAGCTTGCCCTGAGCGAGCGCAGTGAGTCGAAGGGATCGGCAGTCGCCGGCGTTACTGACGGCTGATGGCTGATGACTGACGACTTCCTCCAACGTGCACTCCCACTCCGACCGCATCACATCGACTGGCAGCACTTTCAGCCCGTGCCGCTGCGCATCTTTCACAATGGTCGCCGGACTATAAAATCCCATTGGCTGATTGTTCAAAAGCGCCGTCGTGAACGCCGCCAGGTAATGGCTCTTCAAATAAGCGCTGGCATAGGCGAGCAGCGCAAAGCTGGCGGCGTGGGATTCAGGAAATCCATAAAGCGCAAACGAAGTAATCGAAAGCACGATCTGCTCCTGCGCCTCTCGCGAAATGCCATTGCGCTCCATGCCGGCACGCAGCTTGGCTTCAATCTCATGCATGCGTTTTTCTGAGCGCTTGAATCCCATGGCGCGGCGAAGTTCTTCGGCTTCACCGCCGGTGAATCCTGCGACTACCATCGCCATGCGTAACAGTTGTTCCTGAAAAAGTGGTACGCCCAAAGTTCGTTTGAGCACCGGCTCAAGCGACGGATGCGCATAGGTCACATCTTGCCGGCCCTGCCGCCGCTCTAAATAAGGATTCACCATCTGCCCCACAATCGGGCCTGGCCGAATAATCGCGACCTGCACCACGAGATCGTAAAAGCGCTTTGGTTGCAGCCGCGGCAGGCACGACATCTGTGCCCGGCTCTCGATCTGGAACATTCCAATGGTGTCTGCTTTCTGCAGCGTGGAATAAACTTCGGGATCGTCGGCAGGCAAGTGCGCGAGGTCAACTTCTTCGTTATAGTGATCGCGAATGAGATTAAGAGAATCTTTGAGCACTGCCATCATGCCAAGGCCGAGCAGGTCCACTTTCACGATGCCTAAATCAGCGCAATCATCTTTGTCCCATTGCACGACCACACGGCCCGGCATGGAAGCCGGTTCCAGTGGAACCACAGAATCGAGTTGCCCCTGGCAAATCACCATGCCGCCTGAGTGCTGGCCAAGATGTCGAGGCAAATCTTGTATGGCTTCGCACAACTCAAAATATTTTCGGATACGCGGATGTCGCAAATCGAGTCCGGCATCGCGAAAGCGGTGATCGAATGTATCGTTCTCGTCTCGATATTCCCAGTGCGCCACGGCCGCAGAAAGTTTGTCCAAAGTTTCGGGATCGAAGCCGAGAACCTTCCCGATTTCGCGCGAGGCCATGCGGCTGCGATAAGTAATGACATTGGCAGTCATGGCTGCGCCGCGCTCACCATAGCGGCGATACAGATACTGAATGACGGTTTCGCGGTCGTCGCCGCTGGGAAGATCAAGGTCAATGTCAGGCCACTCGCCGCGCTGTTCGGAAAGAAAACGCTCGAAAAGCAATTCCATGCGGACCGGATCAACCGCTGTAATGCCCAGCGAGTAGCAGACTGCACTGTTGGCGGCAGAGCCGCGGCCCTGCACCAAAATGTTTTGCTGACCGCAGAAGCGTACCAGGTCCCACACAATCAGAAAATATCCCGGCAACTTCAGCTTTTCGATTAACGCCAGTTCACGCTCGATTTGGCTGCGAGCTTTGTTTTTTAATTCTGGGGAGGCGCTACCATAAAGGGATTGGAATCCTTCGCGAGCGCATTCGCGCAAAAACGACATCATGCTTTCGCTTTCGGGCACGGGATACTTAGGAAATTCATAGCCCAGATCTTCCAGCGTGAATTCCAGCCGCGAGGAAAGCTCGACAGTATTAGTAATTGCGTCCGGCAGATCAGCAAAAAGCTTCGCCATCTCTGCGGGCGATTTGAAATGACACTCAGAGTTCCGCGACAGCAGGCGTCCAGCATTGTTCACTGTGCAATGGTTCTGGATGGCGGTAAAAACGTCGCAGAGTTCGCGGGCTTCCCGCGTTGAATAGCGCACGCCATTAGTGGCGAGCAATGGCAGGTGTAGCGAGCGTGCGATTTCGACCGCGGCACGATTTCGCAGTTCTTGCTCGCGATGAAAATGCCGCTGCAATTCGACATAAACATTGTTCTTACCAAAAATATGGACCATGCGTTCGACAGTGCCGTGAGCTGCTTCCATCCCGCCATTGTTTAGGGCAAACGCGAGCGGCCCGTCATCTGCTCCCGTCAGGCAAATCAGTCCTTGGGAATATTCCTGGAGCTCATTTTCGCAAACTGAGCCTTCGTCTTTGGGAGCGCGCAGCTTCATCTTTGTAATCAATCGGCAGAGGTTTTGATAGCCGGTTCGGGATGAAATCAGAAGCGGAAGGCGAGATTCACCACGGAGACACAGAGGCACAGAGGATTTTTTTTCGCTTTTCTTGTTCAGATGGGAAATTTGTTGCTGCTGGATTTTTATTGAATATTCAGGGTTTCTCTTCGTGTCTCCGGGTCTCTGTGGTGAAAAATCACAAGTGACCTCCGCCCCAATATGAGCGTTGATTCCCGCCTTTTTCCCAGCCATATGGAAGCGAGCGGCGCCGTACACGCCATTGCGGTCGAGCAAGGCCATCGCCGGCATTTTTAGCTCAGCGCAGCGTGCGATCAGGCTTTCGGGCAGGGAAGAGCCCTCAAGAAAACTGAAAGCCGAGCGGGAGTGGAGTTCGATGTACATAGTCAGCTCTTAGCTGTTAGCTCTTAGCTTCTACTGTTACATTCGAGATCCAAGCTGAGAAGCTAAAGGCTAAGAGCTAATAGCTGAAATTCAGTCATAACTCCCTTCCAGCAGCCATTCACTGGTGAGTAAATCGTGGATCAAGCGGTATAGCACGATCCCATTATTTTCCTGCACTGCAATGTCCCATTCATCTCGGACCCACGCGTCTTGTTCCCACCAGTCTCCGGAAGAGCGCCACGGCCCAGCGGCCCACAGCACTTCGCCGGAAATCTGCCTTCGCTTTCGCGACATAACATGCGAAGGCGTACCATTTCGATGGCTCACCCTGACGGCAATCGGCGGTCGAAAAATTCTTAGCGCCGTGATAATTTCCCCGGTCTGACTGGGGAGTGCGGGGCGTCCCCCAGCTGGACGGGCGAGGCGACCCTCGCTCCATGATATGGATTCGGACGGCGTGAAATGCCGCATTTCAAAAGCTTCACGCCGATGCGTATCGAGCAGCATGGGAGAACCAACTCGCCCATCGCCAACAATTCCGTTAATTCTTGCCAGCGTAAGCTCGAGTTTTTCCGGTTCTGGCGAAGAGGGAATGAAGAATCCATTCTGTGCTGGGCGAGGCTTCGCAGGCTCTATCCGCAAATGAACTTTCACCACTGGAGCGCCGGGGGGATTAGCTTTCAAGTCCAACTGCAGCAGCTTGAGAAATGTTTTGGCGTCGAGCAGCGGCACCGGCAAGCGGATTGTTCGCTGAAAAATCTGCGAACTGTCCGGTATTGGATGCCCCATCCTTGTCTCTCCGTTTGTTGGAGAGACAGGGTGGGATTGCCTTCCATTTTCCAGCGTCAACTCTAGTCTCAATTCCTGCGCAGCCAACGCGCGCCCATGTAGACGTGCGCATAGTTGCTCCAGCATCCGGTTCAACACAAAGGCCAAAGGCTCAAGCAGCACGATGGGATATTCCAGCTCTATAACTTCTTCAAACACCAGCGGGGGATCGCATGGAATTAAATTCCGCATACCCATCCCGCGCGCCTTCCTTTGAAGATTAAGGCCTTCTTGACCCAGCCGCTCAGTCAAAGCAATTTCTGGCAACTCGGCGAGATCGCGAAATTTCCGCACACCCCAGCGCCGGAACGTTTCCAGAAATTGTTCGCTGTTTTCAAAGTCAGCATCACCAGCAAACAGCACATCAACCGGCAAGCCACCCAAAACTTCTGCCTCTTTTTTCTCCGGCACAACAGTGACGCCGCTGAATCCCTGCGCCGCTAGCAAGGCCGATTCCAGCGTGGAAGCTACCGCAACATTTGTTTCCAGGCCCATTTCCGCGGCGCGGCGGTAAATCTCTCGCGCAATTTTCGGCAAAGGGCCAAAGAGTTTGTCGAGACCGGACAGATCCAGCCAAAGCGTATCTGGAGCAAAATCCTCCACACGTGGCGAAAACGATTGCGCGCAATCGAGCAGCGCCTGGTGCGCAGCCGACTCCTGCAACTCCGAGCGATCTCGAAGTATCACGTCATCGCACAGTTCAGCCTGCAATTTCGTCATACCTGAGCAAACACCCTCCCGGCGGGCAATTTCGTTGCCTCCTAAAAGTTTTTCGAGCGGCGGTTTGCCTTCAACTACAGCTACGGCTTTGGAGCGCAGCTCAGGTTCAGCGCGAAGGATTGCCGCGACGGGAAAATCCGGAACGTAGATGCACGCGAAAGGCATAAAAACTGTCGTTGGTCATTCGTCGTTGGCAAAAACCAATTCAAATCAGCCACGGACTAAACGGATTTACGCGGATTAAAAATAAAAAGAGAGAACATCCGTGAAAATCTGTGCGATCGGTGGCTAGTATTGTTCAGCCTGCCCGCACTGCTTTCGTCACAAAAACTGCTCTCACCGATGCCGCAGGCTTGCGCTCCAGGCGCATGCGTGCCACTTCCGCTTCGACCCGTAATTCTTGCAAGAGCTGTGCATGCGAAGGTTTTCCTGATAGCTGAGAGCTGATGGCTGACGGCTGACCCCCAAGCTTCATCACCACGGTGGCGCAGGTCTGCGCGCAAGCAAACTCACTCACCACCAGCAGCGCCGTTTTCGTATGCTCCACCGCGCGCTGAAAACGAAACCAGGAAGCCAGCGGAATGCGGCGCACAAACTTCTCCGGAATTCCGGCAAGATCGAGCACGACTAACCCGAAACCGCCGCTTTGCAAGACCAGATCTGTTGTCTTTAGAACCTGTTCCAGTCTGCGTTCGGGTGCTTGGGTTTTTGTGTGAATCCTTTGTGTAACGGAACCTATCCTGAGCGAAGTCGTAGGGTGCTCTCTTTGATCAAAATCTTTAACCACAGAGTTACACAGGGGAGAAAATCCGCACCTTACCCACAGCAATTTTCTGAAGTCCACGCCTGCTGCCTCTCCAGATTCTGGATCGAAGCTGTCGCTGGCATCTATCAGCACACAGGTTTCATCTCGCCGGGTTGCAGCAGCAATTGCCGCCAGCAACACACTAGTTTTGCCCGAAGAAGCCGATCCGCAAATTTCAGACAAACAGCCGCGAGGAATGCCGCCAGTGATTGCGTCCACTTCAGCGATTCCGCTCGGGAGCATCTCCGGACGCGGACGCACCTCCAGCCGCGATGCCGGGCGCACGTCAACTAATCGCTTCGAAGAAGAAAGGTGATTGAGAATGAAAGTTTTTTTGTCCGGGGGGCCTGCTGGCAAATATGTTGAAGACAATGGATCGCCAGCGTTCCAGGAAAGAGAAGACATAGCAGACCTCAGGCAGAAAGATCAGGGCTGGTACTGCCCGGCTACGAAACCAGAGTAGTTTCGCTTTTTATTCGCCTATAGAATTCTGCTACCGGTTGGCCACCTTGTCAAGCCGGAAAATGCTTAATGGCGGCGGCGCGTAACTCTTGCTCGCTTGCTTGGCCTAATGACGGAATCAGGGGCCATGTCATCAGAGTCATCGTGTCGCGGCAATTTACGCAGCTCTTGCACCAATGCCAGACGCTTGTAGGGGTCCTTCTCCGTCATGGCATCTACGTACAGCTGTAGCCAGGTTTTCGCGTTACTGTTCATATCAATCGGATCAGGTATGGAATGGGACGCCATAAAATTAGAACGTACGATTTCGCAACCTTTGCAGCCGAATCGTGAGGTCGAGATTGACCTCGTATAACTCACTGATTCAGCAGCAGGATGCTTATATTTAAAGTTATCCTTTAATTATTGATGCAAGTTGCAGGAAAAACGTCGCATCGTGAACGTCCAGGCCGATTCGAAGCCAGCGTCGAATCTGTCGAATTGCTCTAAGGCAACAAATCCAGCTCTGGCGGGCATCTCTCTTACGGGCATCTCTCTTATAGGTAGGGTAGGGCTGTACAACTTCCGGCTTTGACAGACGCAAGCTCCTGTTTTTAAATAGAACAATTCCGTGCTGCTCCAGTGCGGATCGGTTCATGGCTGTGTGCCTCGCCGATAAGAATAATTTTTATGATCAATGTAAAAGAGCTTACCAAGCGGTACGCCCGCACCACCGCCGTTGACCACATCTCGTTCGAGGTGGCAAAGGGCCAAATTGTGGGTTTCTTGGGGCCGAATGGTGCCGGGAAAACCACAACCATGCGCATGTTGACCTGCTTCCTGCCGCCGTCATCGGGAACAGCGACCGTGGCTGGTTTTGACGTGCTGGAACAGCCAATGGAAGTCAAAAAGCGCATCGGCTACCTGCCGGAGACGCCGCCGCTTTATCCCGAGATGGAGACTGCCGAGTACCTGAAATTTGTCGGCCAGCTAAAGGGATTGTCTGGAGCTGAGCTTCAGAAGCGCATCGATTATGTTTGCGAGCGCTGTGCCATCGCCGACGTCCGTAATAAATTGCTCGGCAAACTTTCAAAAGGCTACCGCCAACGCGTCGGTCTGGCCCAGGCGATTATTCACAATCCTGATGTTCTGATTCTCGACGAACCTACGGCGGGTCTTGATCCTAAGCAAATTAACGAAACGCGTGACCTTATCAGGAGCCTCGCCGGCAGCCACACTATTATTCTCAGCACGCACATCTTGCCAGAGGTCGAGCAGACCTGCGAGCAGGTAGTCATTATTAACAAAGGCAAGCTGGTCGCGACCGACTCGGTGCGAAACTTGCAGGCGCGGGCTCGCGGCGCTGAATCGATATTGCTCGAAGTGGGCGGACGCAACGGCAACCTGGAAACCTCAACCGTGCAGCAGAAACTGGAGCGCGTGTCCGGAGTGAGCCGGGTGGTATGCAAGCACAAGGTAGATAGCCGCGCGTTCTTTGAGGTCGAGAGCCAAAAGGGTCGCCTGGTGCGTGGCGACCTGGCGCGTGCCGTTGTCGAATCCGGATGGGACCTTAACGAACTTCGTCCTGCCGCCATGAGCCTGGAAGAAGTCTTCCTGCAGCTCACGGGAAAAGACGCGCCTGCTGAGGGCGCAGCGGCGAAAGGGGCACAACAACAATGAGAAACGCATTGATCATTTGCCAGAAAGAACTGCGCAGCTACTTCAGTTCGCCAGTCGCCTACATCTTGCTGACCATGTTTGGCCTGATCTTTGGATTTTTTTTCTGGAACTCGCTTGCCTACTTTGTGGTTGAAGGCATGGAGATGCAGATGCGCGGTTCGTCCTTTCCGATGAACCTGAACGAGCAGATCATCCGGCCGCTGCTGCAGAATGTCAGCGTCATCGGGTTATTTTTTATCCCGATGATTAGCATGCGTCTATTCGCGGAAGAAAAACGTACCGGCACCATCGAATTATTGGTAACGTCGCCAGTGCGGGATCTTGAAATAGTCCTCGGAAAGTGGCTTGCGGCAATGGCACTCTATTCGTGCCTGCTACTATTCACAGCGGTAAATTTCGCATTTCTCTTTCGCTACGGTAATCCCGACTGGAAGCCGCTGGCGGTAGGGTATTTGGGATTGCTGTTGCAGGCGGGCGCTCTACTCGCGATAGGAACGTTCATTTCAACGCTGACAAAAAATCAGATCATAGCTGGCGCGGTCACGTTCGGGGTATGCCTGCTGCTCTGGGTACTCGAATGGGTGAGCGGATATGATTCGTCCACCTGGGCACGTGTGCTCGCATACATGTCGGTGGTCACCCACTTCGAGTCTTTCGACAGAGGAGTGATTGATTCGAAAGACACAATCTTTTATGCGACCGTGATTTTCCTTGGACTCTTTTTCACCGCGCGGTCCATGGAATCTTTGCGGTGGAGGTCGTAATGGCAAGTCAGTGGCTCAAGGCGAGACAGACGAAATACGCGGCTTACGCGGCTACTTATATTCTGGTGGTGATCGCGGTCATCGTCGTCGCCAATATACTTGGCGACCGCTATGACAAGTCGTTCGACTCCACGTCGAACCAGCGTTACAGCCTCTCTGAGCAGACCGCCAAGATTGTGAAAGGCCTGAAACAGGGCGCGACCATCACATATTTCAGCCAACCCAGCCGTTTCCGTGAGGCCAAGGACCTGCTTAGCGAATATGCGAGCCTTTCGTCTAAAGTGCACGTCGAGTACGTGGATGCCGATAAAGAGCGGCAACGCACCCTGGAAGCGGGAATCAAGACTTACGGTACCGCCATTGTTCAAGTTGGCGGCAGGAAAGAGGAAGCAAAGGGCATAACCGAGGAAGGCATTACCGGTGCCTTCATTCGCGATCTTAAGAACACAACGCGCACGGTCTGTTTTGTGACCGGCAGTGGCGAGCACCAGATAGACGAAAAAGAGGGCCAGGGCTTCTCGAAATTCAAGGATTCTCTTACACGGGACAACTACGAAACTAAGACCATCAGTCTGCTGCAGAAGGCTGAAGTCCCAAGCGATTGCACCACGTTGGTCGTGGGGGGGCCAACACGTGATTACGGGCAGCCTGGAGTAGACGCAATCCAAAACTATGTTGAAGGTGGCGGGCGGGCGCTCTTCATGCTAGCCCCGCCATTAAAAATTGGGCATTTCGATATCGCCAGCAATGATGCGCTCACTACTTTGCTCCAGAGCTGGGGCGTGACGGCGGACAAGGAGTTGGTCCTCGATCAAAATCCTGTTGGCCAAATCTATGGGCTGGGGCCGGAAGTAGCGCTGGTAAGCAGCTACAGCTCACAGCCTATTGTTAACGAAATAAAGCGTACAGCGACCGGATTTCCCCTCTCTCGCCCGATCGAGATCAAGAATACCGACAAGACAACAGTGGAGAAGCTGTTTGATACTTCAAACACGAGCGTGGCCACTGGAAATCTGAGCTCTGCTCGCGTTGACCTTGGTGATCCCAAGAACAAGAGGGGACCACTCACACTCGGTGCGGCCGGCACCTACAACACAGGCAAGGAAAACTCGCAGGGGCGTTTCGTGGTCGTGGGTAGCGCGGATTGGGCAGACAATCAATATATCGATTTCAACGGGAACGGCGATCTGGCGCTGAACGCGGTCAACTGGCTTTCATCGGATGAAGATCTGATTTCGATTCGTCCCAAAGCAAGAGAAGACCGCCGCATCACCATGACTCGCGCTCAGTTGAGCTTTGTGCGCGCCAGCAGTCAGTTTTTGCTACCGCTGATCGTGGTCGTTGCCGGCTTCGGCGTGTGGTGGAAGCGTCGATAACTCAAGGCCAGCCGCAAAGCGGCGGAACAGGAGAGCCCGGCACGGTAGTGCCGGGTTAAGTGCACCGGTGAAACGAGTCCCGGCAGGGACGGCGCATGGATCAGATCGTGGGCCGATTCCTGGTTAGTCCAGTTGTCCAATTAGAAAAAAGCATGAAACTCCACAGTCTCGCTACCGCAGCTTTGCTCTTAGCTATCCTCACCGGATTTCTCTACTGGTCCGGACACCATAAAGCGGCCGATAACTCAGCAAAGATTTCCGCCGATGCACCTCCGCCAATACTGAAGCTCGACGAAAAGTCGATTACGCAGCTTGCGCTGAAAAAGAAAGATGCCGAACCGATCGTGCTCACCAAATCCAGTTCCGGAGATTGGCAGATCACCGGGCCCAAGCCGCTCCGCGCCGACCAGAGTGCCGTCAACGGTCTGGGTTCGACACTCTCATCGTTGAACTCCGAGCGCGTGATCGAAGACAAAGCTTCCGATTTGCAGACGTTCGGCTTGGATCAGCCCGCTCTGGAAGTTGATCTCACTGAAAAGGACAACAAGACGCAAAAGTTAATGCTCGGCGGTGACACGCCTGCCGGCGGCGCAGTCTACGCCATGCTCGCCGGCGATCCGCGCCTATTCACGGTTGCAAGCTATACGAAAACCAGCCTTGATAAAACTCTGAATGACTTGCGCGACAAGCGACTTCTGCCCGTCGATGCTGACAAGATCAGTCGGATTGAAGTTGTCCGAAAAAATGGGGACATCGAATTCGCCCGCAACAAAGACGACTGGCAAATCCTTAAGCCGAATCCACTGCGTGCCGATGGTAGGGAGGTCGGCGACTTGGTGCGCGATTTGACCAATGCAAAGATGGACCTCAGCAGCTCGGATGCAAAAGATGCCGCCTCAGGATTTGCTCATGCCACGCCGGTTGCGATCGCGAAAGTGACGGACGAATCCGGGACGCAGGAGCTTCTGGTTCGCACTAATAAAGGCAACTATTACGCAAAGTCGAGCGCGGTCGATGGCGCCTACAAAGTCGACTCTGGCCTGGGCAAGGTGCTCGCAAGAAGCCTTGAAGACTTCCGTAACAAAAAGCTTTTCGACTTTGGCTATAACGATCCCAACAAGATTGAGCTGCACAACGGCACCAAAGCCTACTTCCTAACCAGAGGTACCGCCGGCAACGAAGACTGGTGGTCAAACGGAAAGAAGATGGACGCAGCCAACGTGGAATCGGTCATCTCTGATCTTCGCGATATGGCGGCAAGCAGCTTTCCCGCGTCCGGCTTTTCGAATCCGGCAATCGAAGCCAGGGTCACTTCCGACGACGGAAAGCGCACGGAAAGAATCCAGATGGCGAAATCTGGCGACCATTACATCGCGCAGCGTGACAACGAACCGTCGCTTTATCAGCTGGACTCCAGCGCCGTAGATGGCTTACTCAAAGCGGCTGACGAGCTTAGGCTCGCCGCACCTCAACCCGCGCAGAAAAAGCCGTAGCGGGGCATTAGGACCGTGCTGCGCGCCGGTCTTTGATTTCCTGCAAGTGTTGTTTCAATCTCTCGACCACAACTTGTCGTTGCGAGTCATTCATCTCTTGCCGCAACTCTTGCAGCGCGAAATGCACTACATCATGGTGATGCAATTCTTCTGGCGCCACCGAACTGCTGAGTTCCAGCCAGATGGTGTGCAACAGATCAACTTCCTTGGGCGTGAGATGCGGTGCGTGCGGCCCAAGATAAAAGATCTGTTCCTGGCCGGTTGGCGAATAAATGATGAGCGTTAGCTGCGGCTTCGGATCAGCCAGGTGCTCCCATGCCAGTCCGGCCATCCTGGCCTCTTCCGCCACCGGCCGGTTCGGCGATACCCCGAGCACAACCACTGCCGACTCCAGGCTCTGCGCCGAACGCAAAATCGCGTCCCATTTTTCTGTTGCGCCTGCGACAGCAAGGTGAATGCTTTTTCCCTTTTTCTCCGCCAGCGCCAATGCGCGGGTAAACAGAGTTTGCTCCTCTGAGCTGAAAAGCTGCTCTGGCTCGAGTTCGTACTCGCCCGCATCCGAGCGGTTTAGAAACCGCAAGTGCAGCGTTACCACGTCCTGTTTGTGCGTGTCGACCTGATCGAGGGTTGCGCCGAGGTTATAAAGCGTGTTGTAGTTCCGTACCATCACCAGCACATTTCCAGGACGCACACCCAACGACCGCGGAGTGAGATCATCGCCCGGCTCAACATTGAACTGATCAAGTTCAGCGTGCTCGGAGGAATGCTTGCGAGTAATCGCCTCCGACACCTCGAAGACAGTAAAGAAAATGAGCGTGAACGCCAGCCCGGAAATCGTGGCGATCTCTTTCGTGAAAAGATTGATTACGCAAAGCGCGGTTAACGTGAGCGTGATCAGCGCCAAGCCCAGCGGAATTTCAACCTTGCCTATATGGAAGTTCAGCGGAACGCGATATTCCCGTTTGCCAGGTTCCGTGTAGCGAAGCACCAGCACCGCAAGACCCTTCATGGAGAAGCTCCACATCACGCCAAATGCGTACGCTTCACCCAGCAAGAAAATGTTTCCTCGGCTGAGAATAATCGTGAGGATCTGAAGCCCTACAACCAGGTCGAGGATGCGGTAAGAGGTCCCGAAACGCGGATGTGGTTTTCTGAACCATTGCGGAAGGATTCCATCCTCTGATACACGATTCAGAACTCCGTTCGAGCCCACGATAGCGGTATTCACTGCGCCGGCCAGCATCAGCACGCCCACGATCACAACAAACCCGCGAAATGCTAACCGCAGCGGCACCGGTCCTACCAAGTGCATAGCCAGCCCGCCAATCGGATTGTCCTGGAAGGTTGGGCGCACCGAATCAGGAACGATCATTACCGCGAAGAACGCGACCCCGGCGGTGAAGATCAGGCTGTACATGAAAATAACAATGGCGGCCTTTTTCAGGTTTGGAAGTTTAGGGTGTTCAATCTCGCGGTATACCTGCGCCATGGTCTCTTCGCCGCTCATGGCAAGGACCGAATGCCCAAGACCGATTAGAATGCCGATAAGCCCCACGGTATAGGGCAGGGAACTGTGCCGCAACCACCCGAGAGCGCCTCCATGCTCGCCCGTGAGATAACAACAGGTGAGGTTTCGAAGGTACGGCCAGGGCGGAAGGTGCGCTCCTCTCACCCACAGCGTGTAACAGCACCAGGTCACCATCATGACCACCATGACCGTAGTCACGTACATAATACGCAGCGCCTTCTCGCTCGATTCCGGAATGCCCTTGATGTTCTCCCGCCAGAAGTACAGCGTCACAATGACGGCGAAAACCGCGGCTCCGCCGTTCATCGGTATGGACGCTTGCCAGTGCGCATAATGAAACAGTTCGTTCAGCAAACCCACCAGATACAAGCCTGCCGAAACCCCGCTGATCGGTCCAGTCAGGATGTAATCGAACATCAGGGCAGAAACAGAAAACTTGGCCAGCGTGCTGCCCATTGCCTCTTTGACAACGCGGTACACGCCGCCGCGCACAAACATTCCGCAGCTCTCGATGTAAAGGGTGGCCACAGCGCCGGCCAGCAACATGATCGCGAGGATGAACCAAGGCGCAGTCCTTCCCACGAAATGTTCGGCAATTGCACCGGCATAAAATGCCGACGAACCCATGTCATTGAGGACGATCGCAGCCACGCGCCAAAAAGAAATAAACGCCAGCATCGCGCTGGTGGCGACCAGAACGCGCTGGCCGCCAATTTTCAGGGTCGATCGAGACTTAGGAAAGTTGGTGGGCATGGTTCAGTACAGGAAAAGTCAGCAAGTTAGAAAATGTAACACATCGCAGGACTGAAGCAGTTCTGGCCTTCCGCTTGCCTCGGCTCTGCCGTACCTCACAACTTCACGCCGAGGCGATTTTCCGGTGCGATGGTATCTTTAGTTCATACAGCACCTTTCATTGCATGGACGTTCTGAAGAAACTTTTCGAGCAGCATTTTCACTCCCCGGTCGAGCGCGTTCAGCCGCTTCAGGAGCAGCTCGGCGGTTCGGGGCGGAACATTATTCGCCTTTCCGATATCCAACGCAGCGCCATTGGAATTATTTACGGAGTGCGGGAGGAAAACGTCGCCTTCCTGGAGTTCTCGCGGCATTTCCGCCGTCACCGTTTGCCTGTCCCCGAAATTTACGCTGAGGATTTAAGGCACGACGCTTACCTCGAGCAGGACCTCGGCGATCTCACGCTGTTCGATTTTCTCTCAAAAAATCGCAGCGGTGAAAACATTGCTCCAGCCGTCATCGAAACTTATCGCAAGGTTCTCGAAATCCTGCCGCGGTTTCAAATCGCAGCTGGTCGCGATCTGAATTACAGGGTTTGTTATCCCCGCGCCAGCTTCGATCGGCAGTCCATCATCTGGGACCTGAATTACTTCAAATATTATTTTCTTCGGCTGGCCGGTATTCCTTTTAACGAACAGGCGCTGGAGCAGGATTTCAGCCGCCTGACCAAGTTCCTGCTGACAGCCGATCACGATTACTTTCTTTATCGCGACTTCCAGTCACGCAACGTCATGCTGGTCGATGGCGAACCGTTCTTTGTGGATTATCAGGGAGGCCGCCGAGGCGCGCTGCAATACGACGTCGCTTCGCTTTTGTACGATGCCAAAGCCGACCTTCCACCGGCTTTGCGGCAGGAACTGCTCGATCATTATCTGGAAGCGCTCCGCAATCATATTCCGATTACGAGCGAAGCCTTCATGAAGCACTACTACGCATTCGTTTATGTACGCCTCATGCAGGCACTTGGCGCATACGGGTTTCGGGGCTTCTACGAACGCAAAGCCCATTTCCTGCAAAGCGTTCCTTATGCGCTGAAAAATCTGCGCTGGCTGTTGCACAACGCCGTGCTGCCAATCGAGCTTCCCACGCTGATGGAATCTTTCCGCGGCATGTTGGCCTCCGAGAAGCTCCTGAACCTGCATTTCGAAGAGGCAAAGAGACTTTCCCAAACTCCTTCCGACCTCGCCCTATCGGTGCGTATATTCAGTTTTTCTTTTCACCGCGGAGGTGTGCCAAAAGATGAGACCGGAAACGGCGGCGGCTTCGTCTTCGACGGCCGCAGCATTCCGAATCCCGGGCGTGAAGAGCGGTTCAAGCACCTCACCGGAAAAGACAGGCCGGTAATTGAATATCTAGATCAGCAGGAGACCGCGCAGCAGTTTCTTGACCACGTTCGTGCGCTGGTCGATGCCAGCGTTAACGAGTATCAGCGCCGCGGCTTTAAACATTTGATGGTTTCCTTCGGCTGTACCGGCGGCCAGCACCGCTCCGTATATTTGGCGGAGCAGCTTGCCAAGCATCTGCGCGAAAAAAATGGGATCGAGGTAACCGTTCATCATCGTGAGTTGGAGAAAGCCGCTGCTGAGTTGGAGACGGTTGCCCCCGAGGCGGAGACGGCCGCAGAATGAAAGCCATGGTCCTGGCTGCCGGCCTGGGCACGCGCTTGCGACCGCTCACTAACGACCGGCCCAAAGCTTTGGTCGAAATCGGAGGCCGAACTCTTCTCGAGATCACGCTAACTCGGCTGCGCGATTTCGGAGTTCGCGAAGTGATCATTAACGTACATCACTTCGGTGACATGATCGAAACGTATCTCAAAGCCAAGAACAATTTTGGAATGCGAGTTGAGATTTCTCGCGAAGATGGCCTGCTCGATAGCGGCGGGGGACTCAAGAAGGCCGGTCATTTTTTTTGCGACAATTCGGGAATGGGAGACTTGGGAAGGGAAGAGCCGTTCATTCTGCATAACGTTGACGTCATCAGCAACCTCGATTTCAAACAGATGTTGAAGTTTCACGCCGAAAAGGACGCGCTTGCGACCTTGGCCGTGCAAGACCGGCCAACGTCCCGCTATTTGCTTTTCGACGATTCTCTCCAACTCTGTGGCCGGCAAGCGGGTAGGGATGGCAAACCTGAACTCGTCCGGCCGGCGCAAACCCAGCAACTTTTAGCATTCTCAGGCATTCACGTCATCTCTCCCCGTTTTCTTACCATGATGACCGAGCGGGGCGCTTTCTCGATCATTGACAGCTATCTTCGCGTCGCAAGTCAAGGAGAGAAAATTCTCGCCTTTCGCGCCGACAAATATTACTGGCGTGATCTCGGCAGACCGGAACAAGTCGCCCAAGCCGCCGAAGATGTTGCTCGCGGTATTTTGCACTGACCGATTCACCACGATTCTGCCTGTAACTTTGCGTCCGCAAGCGAATCCCATTCACGCGCACTCTTAGTACTCAGCGCAATTCCAAAATCAGGAGAATTCCATGAAGCGAACAATGTGCAGCTTGATGGCGATGTTTTGCCTGGCAATTTCGATGACTGCTCTCGCGCAGTCCAACGACAACATGAGCCAGGACAACATGAAGCACGACGACATGAAACAAGATCAGATGAAAAACGATCAAACAAAGAACGATCAGATGAAAAATGACCAGATAAAGGACGATAGCAAGAAATCCGCCAAAGCCAAGAAAAGCAAGAAGAAGGCCAAGAAAGACGACATGAAAAAAGACGACAACATGAAGCATGACGACATGAAGCAAGATGATGGCATGAAGAAGTAGTCCGGCTCAGACTCGCCCAAGAATTTAGGGTAGCCGGAACGATCGTCCCCCGCCCGGCTACCCAAGCAGTTTCCCGCCCGCACTCTTACTTATCCGAATCAGGCACGAAACGAAGGCGAGCCCAAGCTCGCCTGCTCGTTGAGGTATTTCTTCATACACCGCACGCACGGAACGTATCCTTCGCGTAGTGCCTGACGTGCGGCAACCGTCCTCAGGTGCGTTTTATCGAGGATGTACTCGCATCCCAACACATGGAATGTCTTTCCGTCTGGATAGACCCACACCATCATCTCCGGAGGCACTCCCTTTCCGGGCTGCGCATGTTCGGAGCGCAATTGAGTACGTCCAAAGCCCGAAGACCTCGCCACCTCGAAGCTGCCGGCCACCAGGACTGCCGCCGCGGCAGCCACCATCCATCCAAAGAAAGTTCTTCTTGTCGGGTGCGCATTTTCGCCAAGCCTGCGCTGCAACCGGTATCCGAATCCGAGCGGACCCTCAACCATGCGCTCGTCTCCATACAACTGAACTACGTTGCGCATTCCTTCGAGGACCGAGCTGCAGCGCTTGCATCCGCGAAAGTGGTTGTCCATCGCAGCGCGCCGCTCGGCATCTACTTCGCCGTCGAGATAATTTGAAATTTGGCGCCACACCTCTTCGCAATTGACTACCATGGTTTCGCCCCCTTCTCGAAGGACAGCCTGCTTATCCAAGGCCCGCCCAGGCCCGGCGCCAGCAGATCACGCAACATCAGGCGCGCCCGCAGCAAACGCGTTTTGACCGACGCTGTCGAAATCCCTAGCGCTTCGGCAGTCTCTTCGATACTCAAGTGCTGCATATCACGCAATACAAATACGTCACGATAAATGTCTCCCAACGACGCCAGCGCCTCCGCCAACTTCTCGCGGATTTCCTTCCGCTCCAGCGTCTCCGAAGGAATCTCTCGCCAGTCGGCAAAGTCACGCGGCGTGTAGTTGCCGGACTCATCCTGCCGGTCTGCAATTGGCTCCATCAGCTCCGCATGATCTTTTCTTCTGCGCATGCGCGCCTCATTTACCGCGATCTGAATCAGCCATGTGCTGAACCGCGCTTCCTCGCGAAACTGGCGAATGTGTTTGAAAGCCTTCAGCATCGCCTCTTGTGCCGCGTCTTCTGCGTCCTCTGCGTTCCGCAAAATTGCAAATGTAGCCGAATACACACGGCGCTCGTAAGGGCGAATCAGCTCGTAAAAAAGATCGCCTTCGCCGTCTCGCACGCGCCGAATCAGCTCCACCTCGCTCGGTTGTTGCGCTGGATGCCCCAGCGAAGTTGCTGATTCCGGCATCGCCCCTCATCACAAAAGTGAACTCACTGAAGCGGTTCTATTCCGGCCTGTACTCCGGGTCTTTTTTCCATCCAGTAAACATCGAAACAAAATTATTCCACCCATGAAGCACGACCATCACCAAGTGTCCGAATACAAATGCCAGCAACGCCCACATGATCACGAAATGCCACAGTCGAGCATAATGAAATCCACCCATCAGCCACGCCAGCCAGGAGAATTGCACCGGTTTCCAAATGGCGAGACCGGTCAGAACAGAAAGGACACCGAGCACGATCGCCGAAGTGTACGCATGCTTCTGCAGCGGGTTGTAGGCTTCCTTTGCAGGCGGCTTCGGTCCAAAGAAAAAGTAATGTTGCACCATCGGCCATACGCCGGGAATATCGCGCGTCACGAACAGCACCTGTTTGTAATTTCCGCTGAAGAGCTGGTAACCCACGTACACCAACCCACTGACGATGTAGATCCACATGAACATCAGGTGCCATTGCAGCGCGCCGCCCAGCCAACCGCCGATCGCGAATGCCTTCGGCCATTGAATCAAGTCTTTTTGCGGAATCTTTGCACCGAAGCTGGGAAACGCGCGAAAGATTTGCAGCCCGCTGCCCACCAGCACGAATAGAGAAACCGCATTCACCCAATGGCAAAGCCGCACTACAAACGGATGTTCGTAAACCGCTTCCGCAACCTCGCCAGTTTTCGCATCCTCGATTTCAATCGCGTGGCTCGCCATGGGTCTCTCCCAATTCCCCAAAACGCAAAACCTACAAGCCGTAAAAATCCGAGTAGCCCTGGTCTTCCCAGTAGCCGACTTTCTGCAGCACATTGGTCACTTTCAAACTGGTCAAATATTTCGCCTGCTTGTATCCAATTTTCGTCGGAATCTGCAGCCGCAGCGGCGCGCCATGCTCGCGGGTCAACGGCTGGCCGTACATTTCATAGCAAAGCAGCGTCTGCGGATGCAGCGCCGTGGCCATATCCAGCGACTCGTAATAAGCATCGGCGCATTCGACAAAAACGAAACGCGAAGTTGTATCAGCGCCAATCATCTTCAGAAAATCCGACAATCGCGCGCCGCCAAAATTGCCAATCACGTCCCAACCTTCCACACAAACATGGCGCGTATTTTGCGTTTTCTTAGGCAAACTCTGGACTTGCGCCAGCGAGTAATTTCCCGGCTTCTGCACGGCACCCGCCACTGTCAGGTTCCACTTGTCGAGATCAACTTCGGGATCGTCGACGTCGTAATCGTTGATGGGAAACTTATTGAAAGGCGTGACGTGGGAATCGGCAAACGTAGGCGCCAGATGTCCCCGGCGAAAAAGGAGCCCAGAAGCCCAATCGCTGAAGCCCAAGCCAGCTTTCAGCAGCGGCTTTTGCAGCGTCGGTATGGCAAATGCGCCCAGGGCCACCACCGGCGTGAGTTTCAGCAGTTCACGCCGGTTCATGCTCTTAAATTTGCGTTGAGGAGTGCGTAAGCCCATGGCTCTGCTCGTTAAGGCATCCAATGCTACCCCAGATGGGATTCGCAGGTCAGGCAAAAGTTACGGGCTGAAAATTGACATTGGAAAGTGCGCTCTCAGAATAGACGCTTCAGAAATGGTCGCCAGCCTCCTCGGCAAATCGGCCGCGCGGAATCGGGCCCCGCGGCCGGCGTGGCGGCCGCGATAGTTTTTCTCTTCTTACCAACACCACACGTCGCACACGCTCCACAAAAATCGCCGAACTATAAGCTTCCGGCCGGTGAAACTGCACGTTGACGAATACCTCGCGCTGCATTCCCGTTGCCGGGAAACTGGAAGTTTTGACTAAGTCAACCGCTGCATCAGCCAACTGGCGATCTGACGTTTGTAGCGCTTCTGCATCGAGCACCTGACCGTCGTTGTCTCCGATTATCGCGTGCACGATCACCGGCTGTATCCAAGCAGGCCCAGGCGGATCAGGATCGACCACCATAGGAAATCGCCCCGGCAATGCGAGGGTAAACGACGGCCCTTGCGCAATCATTTCCGGCGTCGGCTCAAGCGCGTTCGGGTCTACATTAACGGCGTCCTCTACGCTCTCCACTCGAATTTCGAGCGCCATGGTGCCATTCTCGCTGAGCGAAATCCTTCGCGGAATCATATGTCCATGAAAGTTGATGGCATTCGCATATTCATAGGTGGTATAAACGCCAGGGGCTTCAGACCACATTTGAAGCAGCCCTGACGTTGGGTCGATGCAATATTCGGTCTCCACCCAGAAGCGCGGCTCTGCCTCAGACGAAACTGCGCCTGAGAGCAATAGGCAGGTGACCTTGCTGCCCGCATACTTCACCTTCGCCGAGCGGATCGTCCAATGAGAAGGCCTTAGCATGATCGGCCAAAACAACGCGCTGCGCACGGTCTGCACCCGCATCGGTACCGGATCAGTCGTGCCGTAAACTTCGCCTGACTTTCCCAGGCGCGCTTGAGTAGTACCAGCAAAGGTCGCGCTCCATTTCCAGCTTGAGTGCCCAATCCATGTTTCCTCCATCGTGCCCGAGCCTTCGAGCGCGGCCTGCCCACTGGAAGTGAACGACACTTTCATCGAGTACGGCACACCACCGTCCCCATGCAGGTTGTAGTTCCATCGCGCTCGTTCCAAGAGATCGATGGCCGCGGACCGCTGGTGGCCGTCGGTAATTGGCTCTGCCAATCCCCTCACCAGTTCCGAAGGATCAGATGGAACCGGTGCCATTTGTGACAGCGCTTGCGCACCACAGAGCAGGGAAGTCACACCCCCCGACAACAGAACGTCGCGAAACTTGGAAGATAAACGCCAGAAACACAACAGAAAAGTAAATGGAAAAGCTGTAGCGGGAACGGCCTGTTTAGTTGACATAGAGCCCAACCCTTAAATCGTGAAGTGCGTACGAGAAGGAGTGTACACCGGGCGATTGCGCTCGGAAAATCGTGAGAATAGGTCGATGCTCTACCCAGGAACCAGATTGGTCTTTTCTCCGAGAACCGTAGAAGATCGGCCACTCACGGCTCCCAAGTAAAAAAGCGAGCTTAGCTCGGCCGGACGCCGCCAGTCTTAGCTCGATTCGAAAATGGAGGGCTACCGCGGGGCAGGAAATGGTGGGCCCGGAGAGATTCGAACTCCCGACCTAACGGTTCGTAGCCGTTCGCTCTATCCAACTGAGCTACGGGCCCCACGAAAAGAATTTTACTATCTGGCTCGCCAAAAGCGAAAGCGTCACCTAATTCGAATCTCCCAGTGTGCAGCACTTTCACTCCGCGCCCGCCGCGTGATCTACCCTCGGAAATTCTGGCTACCGCCCCGAAATTTGCAATTATCGCTGCATCTTATCTAAGCTCCGGGAAGGAAAACGAGGGAACCAC
>Ga0102924_1000822_pt1 | contig 37197 bp, 33 predicted proteins | sample PaiPotPPM11metaG_FD_80116 | JGI IMG/M metagenome (GOLD analysis project Ga0102924, IMG submission 80116) | Iron sulfur acid spring bacterial and archeal communities from Banff, Canada, to study Microbial Dark Matter (Phase II) - Paint Pots PPM... ...
GGATATCGCTTCGTCTTCTTCTCAATGGCAACCATTCGGCCGCGCGTCGCTGCGTTCCACATCCACAGCTTGAATCACGCCCAGCCGTAACCTTCAACCCTTTATCAAACAGCCTCTTAGTGGAGCATGATCTTTTCGGACCTTCCTTCGCCCGCCGAAGCGGGCTTCGCGAAGGCGGAAAACCGGTTTCCACCCTCGGATCAAGTCCGAGGGCAGGCTTTTTCCGGATCATGTTCTAATTTCTCATCCTGAACGCGCGGAGACGTTTTTCTCATGACGAAAGCGGTGCTTGGCATTATCGGCGGCTCGGGCATTTACGATCTTCCGGGCCTCGAGAAAGTACGGTCGAAAACAATCAAGAGCCCGTGGGGCGAGCCGTCAGGACCGCTGCGCGTCGGCGAAATCGCCGGAATGCCGGTGGTGTTTCTGGCACGGCACAGCCAAGGCCACCGCAATTCGCCGTCCGATATCAACTATCGCGCCAATATCGATGTGCTCAAGCGTGCCGGTGTCACAGATCTCGTGTCGCTATCGGCCTGCGGCTCGTTCAAGGAAAATCTGCCGCCGGGTACGTTCGTCCTGGTCGACCAGTTCGTCGACCGCACGCACAAGCGCGAAAGCTCGTTCTTCGGCAAAGGCTGCGTCGCGCATGTCTCGATGGCGCATCCGGTATCGCCGCGGCTTCGCATCCACATTGCCGAAGCCGCGATGGCCGGGGACATCGCCGTTGTGCGCGACGGAACTTATGTCTGCATCGAGGGTCCGCAATTCTCGACGCTCGCCGAAAGCCTCACCTACAAAAATCTGGGCTATTCGGTGATCGGCATGACCAACATGCCGGAAGCAAAGCTCGCGCGCGAGGCGGAAATGTGCTACGCGACCGTCGCCATGGTGACCGACTTCGATTGCTGGCATCCCGACCACGATGCCGTCACCGTGCAGGACATTATCAAGGTCCTGGTGGTGAATGCCGACAAGGCCGCCCAACTGGTGGCGCGGCTCGCCAAGGATTTTCCGCGCGAGCACGAGCCGTGTCCGATCGGCTCCGACCGCGCACTCGACAATGCGCTGATCACGGCGCCGAAGGCGCGCGACCCAAAGCTTCTCAAGAAGCTCGATGCGGTCGCCGGGCGCGTGCTGCGGAAGAAGCAATAAACGCTGCCAATCCGCCTTTATCGGCATTTACGCTTACGGCGCCGCCCGCGAAGGCGTAAAAATTTTTAACGGAAATGTGGCATACCCTCACGTTTCGGGCGATGTATTCGGCGGCGGTCCGGCGCGGGCAGTGGCCGGCACAGGCAGAACTTGACGCAGGCAGGTTGTGGCTAAATCGATCGTTCCTTTGATCATGTGCGGTGGCGCGGGGACGCGGCTGTGGCCGGCGTCGCGCGAAGGCCGTCCCAAGCAATTCCTGTCGTTGTTTGGTCCGGAATCGACATTCCAGGACACCATTCGCCGGGTGTCCGATCCGGCGCTGTTCGGCCGGCCGGTCGTCATCACCAACAATCAATATCGCTTTCTTGTCGCCGAGCAGATCGCGGCCATCGGCGTCGAAGCCGACATCATACTGGAACCGATCCGGCGCGATTCAGGGCCCGCGATCGCGGCGGGCGCGGTGTTTGCGGCGAAGCGCGACGGCGACCCGCTGATCGTGGCGCTTGCCGCCGATCACGTCGTCACCGATGCGGCGGCTTTCGCCAAAGTGTGCGGCATGGCGGCGGACGCGGCCGCCGCGGATCGCATCGTCACCTTCGGCGTGCGGCCGACGCGGCCGGCGACCGAATACGGCTATATCCGCGCCGGCCAATCCATCGGTCCCGAGATTTTTGCCATCGAGAAGTTCGTTGAGAAACCTGACGCGAAAACGGCGGAGCGTTACGTCAACGAGGGCTATCTGTGGAACTCCGGCAACTTCATGTTCCGTTCCGGCTTGCTGCTCGACGAATATCGCGGCTTTGAGCCCGACAGCGTCGCCGCAGTCGTTGCCGCTGTCGACACTGCAGGCAACGATCTCGGCTTCATCACGCTCGATTCCGAATCTTTTGCGCGGGCGACGGCGAAATCCATCGACTACGCGGTGATGGAGCGCACCAAGCGCGCCGCTGTGATGCCGGTCGCTTACGGCTGGTCGGATGTCGGCTCGTGGCAGGCGGTGTGGGAGCTCTCCGGCCGCGACGCCGCTGGCAATGCGGGGCAAGGCGCGGTCGAGTTCGTCGAATCACGCGGCTCCTATGCGGCGACCGACAGGCAGCTTGTCGCGTTGTTCGGCGTCGACAATCTCGTCGTGGTCACGACCGACGATGCGGTTCTCGTCGCCAAGCGCGAGGACGGCGACGGGTTGCGGCGGCTGGTGAAGCGGCTCAAGGAAAAGGCGCCTAAGGTCACCGAAGAACATCTGAAAGTGCACCGGCCGTGGGGCTCGTATCAGTCGATCGATCAGGGCGCGCGCTTTCAGGTCAAGCGCATCGTCGTGAAGCAGGGCGGCCGGCTGTCGCTGCAATTGCACCACCACCGCGCCGAGCACTGGATTGTGGTGCGCGGCACTGCGCGCGTGACGATCGGCGACGAGATCAAGGTCGTGCATGAGAACGAATCGGTCTACATCCCGATTGGCGCCCAGCACCGCTTGGAAAATCCCGGCAAGATCGATCTGGAACTGATCGAGGTGCAGACCGGCAGCTATCTCGGCGAGGACGACATCGTCCGCATCGAGGATGACTATCGCCGGTCGTAACGGCGTGCGGTCGTGCCATTTTTTGGGGCTCGCGCTCCGCAGGCTTAAAATTGTATAATAGTTACAATAGCTTAAATTGTCGTTTCACCGGCGAGTGCTACCGCCCTGTAAGCCTTTGATTCAAATCGTGTTCCGATTTCCGCACAGGCCTGGTCGCCAGTTGGTATCGGGCGTGCTACGGAAAAATGTCTGGGGTCGGCTCCGAGTAGCTAAGGGGGCTTTGCAGTCATGAGTGTGGCTCAAGCGGGTAAAGACGGCACGTTGCGCGTTGGCGTTGTGGGCGTGGGCGTGATGGGCAGCAACCATGCCCGTGTGCTGTCCGAGTTGCCGGGCGTAAAACTGATCGGTGTTGCCGATCCCGATCGCAAGCGTTGCGATCAAGTCGCCGACAGGCTCGGTTGTGCATCGTTCGCCGACTTTGAAGCGCTGCTGCAGCACGGCGTCGATGCCGTCACCATCGCCGCACCCACGCACCTTCACCGCGACATCGCCGTCGATTGCGCCGCGCGCGGCATCCACATCATGGTCGAGAAGCCGATCGCGCCGACGGTCGAGGCAAGCCGCGCCATCGTCGCCGCGGCGCGCCGCGCCGGCGTCACGCTGATGGTCGGCCATGTCGAGCGTTTCAATCCGGCAGTGCAATCGATCAAGCGCGCGATCAAGGATCAGGACATTCTTTCGATCGCCATCACCCGCGTCGGTCCGTTCCCGCCGCGCATGTCGAATGTCGGCGTCGTCATCGACCTCGCCGTGCATGACATCGATCTGATCCGCTGGTTCACCGAATCCGAAATCATCGAGATCCAGCCGCAAACCTCAAGCGCGGTTGCCGAGCGCGAGGACATCGCGCTGCTGCAATTCCGTACCGCCTCCGGCGTGCTCGCGCATATCAACACCAACTGGCTGACGCCGTTCAAGGCTCGCACCATTCACGTCGCCACGCGCGACAAATATCTCATCGGCGATCTGTTGACGCTGCAAGTCACCGAGTGTTTCGGCTTCCAGCCCGACGGCAGCTATTCGATGCGGCATTTGTCGGTCGGCTATGCCGAACCCCTGCGTTCGGAGCTTCAGGCGTTCCTCACCGCCATTCGCAGCGGCGAGCCGCCCGCGGTGAGCGGCGACGAAGCCGTCGCCAGCCTTGAAGTCGCTATCCGCTGTCTCGACGCACGGGGAACGCAATCGGTGCTGCCGCACCGCAAGGGTCCGCGCCGCGTCGCCGGCTGATCAAAATAACGTCTTTTCTGCCGGCATCGAGTCAGAGGCAAACAAGTCCGTTCATGAATCAACACACCCGCCTTGAAGAGAGGCCGATTCCGTTTATCGACATCGCAGCGCAGCGCCGCCGTCTCGGCCGCGCGGTCGACGATGCGGTGGCGCGCGTGCTGGCGCATTGCCAATTCGTCAATGGGCCGGAAGTGCGCGCCTTCGAGAGCGACCTTGCCGCGTTCTGCGGTGCGCGCCACGCCATCGGCTGTGCCAGCGGCACCGATGCGCTGCTTCTGGTGCTGATGGCCTGGGAGATCAAGCCCGGCGACGCGGTGATCTGCCCGTCCTTCACCTATCATGCGACCGCCGAAATGGTGGCGCTTCTTGGCGCGACGCCGATCATCGCCGATGTCGCGCCCGAGACGTTCAATCTCGATCCGGCGAGCTGTGAGCGGGCGGTCGCGACCGCCAAGCGCCTCGGCCTCAAGCCGCGCGCGATCATTCCCGTCGATCTGTTCGGTCTGCCGGCCGATCACGAGGCGATTTCAGCGATTGCCAAGAAGCACGATCTGAAAATACTCGACGACGCGGCGCAGGGCTTTGGCGCGACCTACCACGGCCGCAAGCTCGGCACGTTCGGCACCGCGACCGCGACCAGCTTCTTCCCGGCGAAGCCGCTGGGCTGCTATGGCGACGGCGGCGCCGTTTTCACCGACGACGACGCGCTCGCGGCGCGCATCAAGAGCATCCGCCTGCACGGCGAAGGTGTCGACCGCTCGGAAGCCGCCCGTATCGGCATTACCGGCCGGCTCGATACTATCCAGGCGGCGGTTCTCATCGAAAAGCTGAAAATCTTTCCGGACGAAATCGCGGCGCGCGATCGCGTGGCGGTGCGCTATTCGCAAGGGCTCGCCGATGTCGCGATCGTGCCGCGGGTCGGCAATGAGTCCACTTCGGTCTGGGCGCAGTACACGATCAAGTTGAAACCGGGTCAGCGCGACAAGCTCGCGGCCGACCTCAAGGCGCAGGGCATTCCGACTGCGATCTATTACACCAAGCCGCTGCATCGCCAGCCGGCTTATCGCGATTTCCCGATCGCCGACGGCGGCGTGCCGGTGAGCGAGCAATTGTCGGGCGAAGTCATCAGCCTGCCGATGCACGCTTATCTCGAGCAGCCGGACCAGGATCGCATCATCGCCGCGGTCCGGAAGTCGCTCGCATAGCTTTCTCCGCTCATTCGCGCGTCGGCGCATATCCAAAAGGCGGACACGGTAACGCCCGGGTCCCCGCTTTCGCGGGGACGAGCGGATCGTGATAACTAACCTCCAATGATCGGCAAAATCCTCACCGTCGGCGGCTATACGCTGCTTTCGCGCCTGACCGGCTTCATGCGCGACATCATGCTTGCCGCCATTATCGGCGCCGGGCCGGTCGCAGACGCGTTCTTTGTCGCCTTCCGGCTACCGAACCATTTCCGCGCTATTTTCGCCGAGGGCGCGTTCAACGCCGCCTTCATTCCAGCCTATGCGCGGGTCCGCACGCAGGGCGGCCCGCTGGCGGCAAGCCTGTTCGGCGACCGTATCTTCACGCTTCTCTTGGCTTCGCAGGTCGTGCTGCTGGCGCTGGCGCTCATCTTCACGCCACAGGCCATCGAGGTGCTGGCGCCCGGCTTCTCGCGCCAACCGCAGCAATTCGCGCTGGCGGTGTCGCTGACGCGGATCACGTTTCCTTATCTTCTTCTCATCACGCTGGTAACGCTATGGAGCGGCATCCTCAACGCGCTGCATCGCTTCGCGGCGGCTGCCGCAGCGCCGATCCTGCTCAATATCACGATGATGGCGACACTGGCGGTCGCTTTCCTGTTTCCGAGCGCCGGTCACGCCGCGGCCTGGGGTGTGTTGATATCGGGCGTACTGCAAGCGGGCCTCGTCGGCGGTGATACATTCTACGCCGGCGTCATGACCTCGTTCCGCGCGCTGCGCTTCGATGACGATGTGCGGCGTTTCTTTAAGGCGCTCATTCCGGCGACCGTCGGCTCGGCGGGGACCCAGCTTGCCTTGTTCGCCGACACGATCATCGCCAGCTTTCTGTCGGCGGGCGCGATCTCGGCGCTCTATTACGCCGACCGCATCGACCAGCTTCCGATCGGCGTGATCGGCATCGCCATCGGCACGGTGTTGGTGCCGGAGATGACGCGCCGGCTTTCGTCCGGTGATGAGGCCGGCGCACGGTCGGCGCAGAACCGGGCCATCGAATTCGCTTTGCTGCTCGCCGTGCCCTGCGTCGTCGCCTTCGTCGCCGTGCCCGGACCCATCATGCGCGGCCTGTTCATGCGCGGCGCGTTCAACGCCGAGGACGCGCATGCGTCGGCATTGACGCTGATGGCCTATACGATCGGGCTTGTTCCGTTCGTGCTGATCCGCAGCGTGGTCGCGCCGTTCCTCGCGCGCGGCGACACCGCGACGCCGGTCAAGGCGGCGCTGATCGGCACCGCCGTCAATATTGCCCTCAAGATCGCTCTGATGTTTCCGCTGGCCCAGGTGGGCTTGGCGCTGGCGACCTCGATCGGCGCCTGGATCAATTTCATCCTGGTGCTGATCTTTGCCGCACGCGCGAATGTGCTTGCGCTCGACGCGGCGATCAAATCCTCGCTGACCAAGCTCGCAGCGGCCGGCGCCGTGCTGGCGGTCGTGTTGTTGACCGCCGATCCGATTGTCACGGGACTGTCATCCTCGTTGCCCAGGTTCCGCAACGAAACGGTACTGATTCTCTTGGCGCTGATCGGCGGCGTGGTCTATGGCGGGCTCATTGCCGTGATGTTTGGACGGCGCTGGATTTCTTTGATGCGGCGCACCGAAGCAGCGCCCGTGTCACCTGATGAAACCACTTCCATCCCGGCCGTCGAGCCGGATCCGACCTGAGACGGAGCAAGAAGCCGAATGCGCGTGACCATGATCGGTGCCGGATATGTCGGGCTGGTATCCGGGGCTTGCTTTGCCGACTTCGGTCATCAGGTCGTCTGTCTCGACAAGGACGCCAACAAGGTCGCGGCGCTCAACCGCGGCGAAATTCCGATCTTCGAGCCGGGCCTCGACGATCTGGTCGAAGCCAATATGCGGCAGGGCCGGCTCGAATTCGCCACCGAGACGGCGCGCGTCGAGGACGCGGATGCGGTTTTCATCGCGGTAGGCACGCCGTCGCGCCGCGGCGACGGTCATGCCGATTTGAGCTACGTCTATGACGCGGTGCGCGAGATCGCGCCGCTGCTTTCGAGCAAGGCCGTGGTCGTCACCAAATCGACCGTGCCGGTCGGCACCGGCGATGAGATCGAGCGCATCCTGCGCGAAGTGCGCCGCGACGCCGATATTCAGGTCGTTTCCAATCCGGAATTCTTACGCGAAGGCGCGGCCATCCAGGATTTCAAGCATCCCGATCGCATCGTCGTCGGCACCGAGGATATGGGCGCGCGCAACGTGATCGCGGAAATCTACCGGCCGCTTTATCTGAACACGCCGCCGCTCATTTATGTCAGCCGGCGCACCGCCGAGCTGATCAAATATGCGGCCAACGCGTTTCTCGCCACCAAGATCACGTTCATCAACGAGATCGCCGATCTGTGCGAACAGGTCGGCGCCGACGTGCAGGAAGTGTCGCGCGGTATCGGCCTCGACAATCGCATCGGCGGAAAATTCCTGCATGCCGGCCCGGGTTTCGGCGGCTCGTGCTTTCCCAAGGACACGACCGCCTTGCTCAAGACCGCGCAGGATTACGGCGTGGCGCTCCGCATCGTCGAGACGGTGTCGTCGGTCAATGAGCAGAGAAAGCGCGCCATGGCGCGCAAAGTGGTCACCGCACTCGACGGTTCGGTGCGCGGCAAGACCGTCGCCGTTCTCGGCCTAACGTTCAAGCCGAACACCGATGATACGCGCGATTCACCGGCGATCCCGCTGATCACGGCGTTGCAAGACCTCGGCGCCACGGTGCGCGGCTACGATCCGGCCGGCATGGAGCAGGCGAAACCGCTGCTCCCCGCGGTGACGTATTGCAACAGTGCCTATAGCGCCGCCGAGGGCGCCCATGCCGTCGTGATCGCGACCGAATGGGAACAGTTCCGCGCGCTCGATCTGCAGCGGCTCAAAGGCGTGATGGCACAGCCGGTGATCGTCGATCTGCGCAATATCTACCGCCCCGACGAGATGAAACGCGCGAATTTCCGCTACCTCGCCGTAGGTCGGCCCGGGGTGGAATAGTTAGCCGTCATTCCGGGGCGCACCAAAGGTGCGAACTCGGGAATCCATAACCACGAATTACGAGGGCCTCGAAGACATTCGCCGAATTTGGAGACCGGGGTTATGGATTCCGGGCTCCTCGCTTCGCTCGGCCCCGGAATGACGGCAACAATGCCCGGCCTCGCGCCGGGCATTTGCGTTTGTTTACGCGGTGTTTACGCGCTCCCGCTGCGCCATAGCGGCGAGGCAGTGCTATATGGACCGGCTCGAAACAAGTCTCTATCGATCCGCTGATGTCTCCTCAAGCCAAGACAAAAATCGTCGCCATGATCGTCGGTTCGGCCGTGATCATGCAGCAGCTCGATTCCACCGTGATCACCACGGCGCTGCCGCAGATGGCGATCTCGCTGCACACCGATCCGGTGCGGCTGAGCGTCGCCGTCACGGCCTATATCTTGAGCCTCGCGGTCTTCATTCCGGTGAGCGGCTGGGCGGCCGATCGCTTCGGCGGCCGCAACGTGTTTCGCGCCGCCATCGCGCTATTCACGCTGGGCTCCATCCTGTGCGGGCTGAGCGGCAATACGGTCGAGCTTACCGCGGCGCGGGTGTTGCAGGGGCTGGGCGGCTCGATGATGGTGCCGGTCGGCCGGCTCGTTTTGTTCCGCAGCGTCGACAAGGCGGCGCTGATCGGGATGATGGCCTATCTGCAAGTGCCGGCGCAGTTCGGCCCGGTGCTCGGTCCGCCGATCGGCGGCTTCATTACGACGTATTTTTCCTGGCGCTGGATTTTTCTCGTCAATGTGCCGCTCGGCATTCTCGGCATCGTGCTGGTGACGATCTTCTTCGACAATCCCAAAGAAGAAGGCCCGCCGCGCCCGCTCGATTGGCTCGGCTTCGTGCTCACCGGCGCCTCGTTGTTCTGCATCATGAACGGCATCGAAGCGGCGGGGCGCGGCCACGGCGACGTCATCGAAGTCATCGGGCTTTTCGTGTTCGGCGTGGCGCTCGGCGCGTTGGCGCTGCGGCATCTGCGCCGCACCCCGCATCCCGTGCTCGACCTGTCGGTGTTTCGTATCCCGACATTTCGCACCAGCATCACCGGCGGCTCGCTGTTCCGCGCCGGCGCCGGCACGCTGGTGTTTCTCTTGCCGTTGCTGCTTCAGGTCGTGTTCGGCCTGTCGGCCGTGGCGTCCGGCAGCATCACGTTCGCGACCGCCGTCGGCTCGATGACCATGAAGGCGACAGCGCGGCCGATCTTAAAGCTGTTCGGCTTCCGCCGCGTCATCGTCGTCAACAGCGTGATCAGCGCGGCATCTATCGCCATGTGCGCTTTCTTCACCGCGGCGACGCCGGTTGCTGTCATTTTCGTGCTGCTGCTCCTCGCCGGATTCTTCCAGTCGCTGCAATTCACCGCCACGCAAGCGATGGGCTATGCCGATATCGAGCAGCAGCAGATGAGCACGGCGACCAGCATCGCCAGCATGACGCAGCAATTGAGCCGCGGCTTCGGCATTTCGCTCGTGGCGGCGCTGCTGCATCTGTCGCTCGTCTGGCGCGGCGCGACCGCGCTCGGCACGTTCGATTTCAAGGTGGCTTTCGCCGGCGCCGCGACGATGGCGCTGCTGTGTTTGCCGTTCGGCCTGTCCCTGCATCATGACGCCGCATCGGAAGTCAGCGGGCATCAGAACAAATCGGCGCAAGCTTAGAGATCGGAGCGGTCGATAAAAAAAGAGCGCCGGTCAAACGAACGGCGCTCTGATTTTTGACGCAGCTTTCAAACGAAAAATCGAGACCCTGATCTGATTCAATTGCACTGGATCAGGGTCTAAGCGTTGGCGACCGGACCTTTTTGCGTGCCCGCGAGACTGCGTTCGACGCTGAGGTCGAACCACGGACGCATATAGGTGCCAAACGCGCTGCCGGCGAAAGCCGCGGCAAGCCACAGCCAGCCGTGCAGGCTCGCCGAAGCAATGCCGCTGAAATAGGCGCCGATATTGCAGCCATAGGCGAGACGCGCGCCGTAGCCGAGCAACAATCCGCCGATCACGGCCGCGACCAGCGAACGGAACGGCAGCCGCCAGCCCGGATTGAATTTTCCGGCAAGCCCCGAGGCGAGCAGCGCGCCGAGGATGATGCCGAAATCCATCACCGAGGTGATGTCGGAGAATACGCTCTCCTGCAGCGCCTTGGCGCGCTCGGCCGAGTGCCAATAGCCCCAGGACGCAACGTCGACGCCCGCGGCCTGAAAGAGCTTCGATCCCCACAGCGCGAAAGCCGATGTGATGCCCCACGGCCGGCCGGCAAGATAAAGCGTGGCGAAATTGGCGATCGCCAGCGCAACCGCGCCGGCAAGGAGTGGCCACGGCCCGCGCAGGAAACGCCTGAAGCCGCGGCGGTCAGTCTGCACGCCGGAGCGCAGATTGCCGTGCATGCGCCGCTCGATCGCGATCGTCAGCGCGGTGATGGCGGCGAACCCGGCGAGGCTCACTGCGAGCGCCGGAGCCCAACCCCAAGCCGCGATCAGCGAGATCGAACCGAAATTCGGCGTCGCCGACCACCACGGCATGTTCCAGGCGCCGAGCGCGGAGCCGATGATGAAGAAGGCAAGCGTCACGAACATGCGCGAATTGCCGCCGCCCGCCGTGTACAGCGTGCCGGAGGCGCAGCCGCCGCCGAGCTGCATGCCGAGGCCGAACAAGAACGCGCCGACGACGACCGACATGCCGACCGCGCCGTATTCGCCATGCACCGGCTGGCCGAAGAGAGAGCCATGCGCGAGCGCGGGGAAGAACAGGATCGCGGCGACCGCGAGCATCAGCATCTGCGCCCGCAAGCCCGCACCGCGGCCGTCGGCGACGAACACGCGCCACGCCGAGGTGAAGCCGAACAGCGCGTGATAGAGCACGACGCCCAGTGCGCCGCCGAGGAGGAACAGCACGCCTTGCCGCCATGTATAAGCGTCGCCGAGCGCGATGGCGCCGGCGCCGAGGACGGCCGATGCGAGGATGACGACTGAGGTATTGATGGGGGGAGCAGCGCCGCGCTCGGTCGCGAGCAGGCGTGCGTCAACGGAAAGATCGGTCATGGATGTCTTTCAAATCCCGGAACACGAACATCCGGTTCATCGGCGGCGGAGCGCCGCCAGTTAAGGTCCCAACAAAGGTTCAAGCTGATCCCATACCGGGTGACAATATTTAGGCGGAAGAGGGCACTGATCCAAGCCGGGCCTGTTTCGTTATTCAGTTTCGATCGACAAAAGCGTCCCAATTATGCATCTAAATATAGAAATTATTACTCTGTGACTACGCCATTTGGCTATTCTGTAGAAATTTCTTTCACGCGTTGCCTGGAAAACGGGCCGCCCGGCGACCGGGCGGCCCTTTTCGCGTTGACGGGGATGGGTGGCAAACGCGCCCTTTAGCTCCAACGGACAGCGATGGCGCCGGCGATCGAGCGCGCGCGGCTGCGCAACGCATGCCCGTCATTGCCGGACTCGACGATCCACTGGCCGTTCTGCTGACCGACGATCTTGCCGACATGGTGCGGCCACACCACAACCGCGCCGACGCCCACCGGGCCGGAGTGGCCCCAATGCGCCCAATTGCGCGCGAGATTATACGACGGGCCGGGATCGCCCCCGACCAGCTGGCGCATTTCCCAGCCGCACCATGCGGCCGGGCGTCCACCCAGCCCGCGCGAAGCGGTGCGTTGCGGCTGCGCGTCGTATTGCTGGCCTGAGAACCCGAAGCCTTGCGGCGCAAAGGACGCGTAGCTGTCCGTTGCTGAATCGACGCGGCTCCGTGCCACGTGATGATAACCGCGATGCCGGTAGCGATGTTCGTGCGCTTGTGCCGATTGCACGAACACCGTGATGGCCGCAAACGCAACAGTAAGTGTCGTCAACTTCATTCCCGATCTCCTGAGTTGGTACAACTTTTGTTGTTGTGCCGCCTGCAAACAAAAGCCCCGCCAACCGTGAGGTTGGCGAGGCTGAGCAAACGACAGCGCCTCATTGACGTGAGACGCACGCGGCCTCATAGCATCATTGCGCGCGATGACCCCGCCCGTTTTTGCATGGCATGTATTTGTTTGGTGAACACGCGCGCCGCATTGTCGCCCCGTTTGGCCGCGGAGAAATGAGGCGATTTATTGGTTGCTGTTTGTTTGCTGCGAAAATGGCCGGAATTGCAGATGAAACGTGCGCGGCAACCGCTGCGCGATCGGGCGGCCGAGGCAACGCCGGCCGCCTTTGTGTCGCCGATAATCTTAAGCTCTGTCGCGGTTAAGATTAATTTGCCGCCGGCGCAACGATGTCGCCGGGCTGGCCGGCGCGTTCGAGGGCGCTTTTGACGAAGCCGGACGCCTTTCATCTCCTCGACGAAACCGTGCAGATATTTGAGGCCGGCATCGCGGCCGAGCGGTGTACCCGCGGCTTCTCTGACGGCAAAGATCATTGCCGCGCAAAGCGTTCTGAACATGAATGTTCTCCCGGTGCGTGGCCGTTTCCCGGCGCCACGCTTGGGGGAGTAGCAGGCGCGATGCGCACAGGCAACTCTGGCGCCGCGCTCGATCGGCCCACGCTTGATAGTCCTGGTGGCCGGCTGTACCGTTTGGGTAAAACAAAATCGCGGGAGGAACGGTTCATGACGTCCCTTTCCATGACAGTCTTTGTCATTGCGCCCCTGGTCAATGCGCCAGCGGAGCCGGCCGCATGAAAACCTACGAGGGCAGCCGCACCATCGATGGTCTCGTCGTCACCGTCGACGGCGAACGTCTGCCTGAGCACTATGAGGTGAGGCAATTCACCAAATACGGCTTCGAATGGACCTATGACGGCGAAAGCCCGCAACAGCTGGCGCTGGCGATCTTGTTCGACTATCTCGGCGACGGCAGCCGCGCGGTCGCGCTGTCGAAGCCCTACATGAAGGACGTGATCGCCAATCTCGACAATGATTGGAAGCTCATCGGCGACGACGTCGCGGCCTTCGTCAGCCGTCACGGCAGCGGCACGGCACAAAATATATCCTCGGGAGAACGCCCATGATCGGTCAGCGCCAGGTCGATTTCCGCAACGAATACCGCTCGCGCATTCTCGGCTGGTATGACGGCTACGTCCATGTCGCGATCGTCTATGCGATGGGCGCCGCGGCGTTCTACATCTATGTCGAGCACATCCTTAATGTGACCGCGCTCGAATGGCTGACGGTGCCGCTCACCTTCCTGTTCACCAATATCTTCGAATGGGCCGTGCACAAATACATCATGCACCGGCCGGTCAACATCAAAGGCCTGCGCGCGATCTACGAGCGGCACACCCTCAACCACCATCAGTTCTTCACCGACGACGAGATGCGCTTTCGCGATCACAAGGATTGGCGCGTGACGGTGTTCCCGCCCTATGCGCTGGTCGTTTTCATCCTGATGTCGATCCCGGCCGCCGCGCTTCTCGGCATGCTGTTCTCGGCCAATGTCGGATGGCTGTTCATGTCGACGACGACCGGCATGTATCTGATCTACGAGTTCATGCATTTCTGCTGCCATGTCGACGAGAACGCCTTCGTGCGCCATTGCCCTTTCGTCAACACGCTGCGCCGGCATCATACCGCGCATCACAATGCGCGGCTGATGATGGAGGTGAACATGAACCTGACGTTCCCGATCGCCGATTGGCTTCTCGGCACCTCCGATCTCGACCGCGGCCTCGTCGGCACGCTCTTCAACGGCTACGATACCCGATACCTTAAGAAGACCCTGCGCGGGGCGCCGCGGCGGCCGGACGAAGCGGCGGCCGCGCCGGTCGGCACGAATTAGAGTTCGAGGCGCGCATGCCAAGCGACGTCAAAGCTGCGGTTTCTGCCGTCACGCTCCTCGTCGCGCTGGTGCTGGCCTATTGGCGCGGCTCGCCCATCCGCCATGACTTTTCGACCTTCGTCGTTGCCACCGCGCTGTTCATGATCGCGGCGATGTGGGTATTTCCGGAAGCCGGCGTGAAGAAGGGCGACGTGAGACGGAGCAAGTAAAAATCCAATGACACTCACGATCCTGATTGCGCTCGCCGGCCTCATGGGTGCGGCTGGAATTGCATTGGCGGCTGCCGGCGCGCACATGGCGCCCGGCGCCGGGCTCGACAGCGCGGCTTACATGCTGCTGTTCCACGCCGCGGCCGTGGTCGGTGGCGCAGCCCTCATTCCGCAAGGCGTGCTGTGGCGGCCGTTGGCGCTGCTCGTGCTCGCCGCGTGGGTCCTTGGCGCCGTGCTGTTCTCCGGCGACATCGCGATGCGCGTGTTCACGGCGCACCGGCTGTTTCCGATGGCCGCGCCGTCCGGCGGCACGATTCTTATCGGAGCGTGGCTGGCGCTGACCGTTGCTGCGATCGTGACGGTCGTGCGAGCTTCGTAGGATGAGTTGAGCGGAGCGAAACCCATCCTACACCGCGAACGTCACTCCACCTGAATATTCAGGTCCTTGATGATCTTGCCCCAGCGCACCGTCTCGGCGGCGGCAAAGCTGCCGAGCTCGGCCGGCGTGCTGGTCTTGATTTCAAAACCTGCCGCCTCGAAACGGCTCACGAAGTCGGGCGCGGAGATAATCTGCACAAGTTCGCGGTTGAGCCGGTCGACGACCGGCTGCGGCGTTCCGGCGATGGTGTAGAGCGCGGTCCAGATCGGGCTTAAGACAAGTTTCGGATAACCGAGCTCGACCGTAGTCGGCACATTCGGCAGCGATTTGGCGCGCTGCTCGCTCATCACCGCCACGGCTTTCAACTGTCCGCCTTGCAGGAATGAAAACGTATCCGCGATCAGCGGAAACATGGCATCGATCCGTCCGGCCATGAGATCGTTGAGCGCGGGACCCTGACCGCGATAGGGAACGTGCACGAGGGCGCTGCCGGTCAGCTTATTGAACAGCTCGCCCGCGATATGCGTTGCCGACCCAATGCCCGACGAGCCGAAGCTCGCGCCGCCGTTATTTTGCAAGCGTGAAACAAGGCCGGCAAAATCCAGGCCGCCATATTGCGGTGCCGGCACGATGATCTGCGGATTGAGCGTGACCAAAGTGAGCGGCGCGAAGTCCTTTGCCGGATCGAAGCCGAGGTTTTTATAAAGGTTGACGTTGCTGGCGTGCGTCCCGGTCGTCGCCATGAACAGTGTGTAGCCGTCAGGCTGAGCGCGGGCCGCTTCGGCGGCGGCGACATTGCCGCCGGCGCCCGGCTTGTTCTCCACGACGACCGGCTGGCCGAGCGCCGCCGACAGTCCCTCCGCGATCACGCGCGATTGCACGTCGGCGCTGCCGCCGGCGGGGAAGGGGACGATGAGCTGGAGCGGGTGGGTGGGCCAATTCTCCGCGGGGGCAGTATTCGGGAAGGCCAGCGACGCTACAAGAAGGGTCGCGAGGGAGAGTCCGAAGATGGACAGGAATGAGATGCGTTGCATGATGCTGTTGCTAACATGCGCGCCGGCCTGTCGTCACCTCTCCGCCCGCCGCCGCTCCCGCGGCGCCATCGAGATCGTCAGCCGTTCTGTCCCGCGCAGCACGTCAAGCGCGACGGCGCGTCCGATCTTCTCGCCGGTCAGCGCGCGAACAAGATCGTCGGCGCCGGCGATGGTCTCGTCGTCGAGTGCGACTATAATGTCTCCGGGTTTCAGCCCGGCCCGCGCGGCGGACGAATCCGGCTCGACGGTCGAGACCATTACGGCGCCGTCCTGCGTCAGCCCAAAGGCGCGGCGGCGGCGTTGCGGGATCGCGGTCTGTTGCGCGGCGATGCCGATGAAGGCGCGGCGCACGCGGCCGTGCCGTATCAGTTCGCCGAGCACAAAGCTCGCGGTATTGGCGGCGACCGCAAAGCAGATGCCTTGCGCGCCCATGATCACGGCGGTGTTGATGCCGACGACTTCGCCGCGCGACGACACCAAGGGGCCGCCGGAATTGCCGGGATTGAGTGCGGCGTCGGTCTGGATCAGGTCATCGATCAGCCGGCCGCTGCGCGAGCGCAGCGAACGGCCGAGCGCGGAGACGACGCCGGTCGTCACCGTGGATTCGAAGCCGAGCGGATTGCCGATGGCGATCACGAGTTGGCCACGTTTCAGGCGCTTTGAGTCGCCGAGCGGCGCGGCCGGCAGCGTCACGGCTTCGTCGACGCGCAACAGCGCGAGATCGGTATCGGGATCGTCGCCGACAAGCCGCGCGCGCAGTTCCTGGCCGTCGGCCGTGGTTACGTCGATGCGCGCGGCAGGGCCAAGCGCGCCGGCGACATGACTATTGGTGAGGATGAGGCCGTCCGGCGACAGGATGACGCCGGAGCCGGTGCCGCCACGGTTTTGCCGATCCTGTCCGGCATTGCCGCTATGCACGGCGAGCCGCACCACGGCGGGGCCGACCCGGTCGACCACGTCGATTACGGCCCGCGAATAGGCATCGAGAAGCGCCTGATCGTCGGCTGGGACGCCAGGAATATCGGGAGCAGGGACGCTTTCGGCGTCCCGAAAGGCATCAGTGAGGGGCATTATTGTCATGTTTTATCAGCGTTTTAGGCCGACCTCGGGCCGGCGCTTGATGGATGGAGATTGGGCGCAGATATGGGGAGCGGACAGCCCGCAAGGAAGGGTTTGCCGTGCTGGCACTCTGCGCTGCCGGAAACGCGGCTCCGTGCGTGATTGACAGCGGCTGCCGCCTATGGTGCCGAGACGCCCTGAGGGAAGAATCATGACGTTTGCCAAAGCGGCGCGCTTCGCCGCCCCGATTCCGGCTGTTGCGCTGCTGGCGGTTTTGGCCGGCTGCAATCAAAGCCAGCAGCAGAGCGGGGGCCCGCCGCCTCCGACCGTGACCGTGGCCACGCCAGTACAGCGCACGGTGGTCGATCAGGATGAATATGTCGGCCGCTTCGTCGCGGTGAATTCGGTCGAGATCCGCTCGCGGCTCGCCGGATACCTGTCCGAGATTCATTTCAAGGACGGGCAAATGGTGAAACAGGGCGATCTGTTGTTCACCATCGACCGCCGGCCGTTCGAGATCGCGCTCGAACAGATGCGCGCCAATCTGGCGCAGGCGCGCGCCAATCTCGCCTTCACCGAAGGCGATCTCACGCGCGGCCAAAGCCTGTTACAGAACAAGACCATCACCGAACAGGTCTACGATCAACGCACGCAGGCGAAGGCGGTGGCCGCGGCCGCCGTTGCCGCGCAGGAAGCGATGGTGCATTCGGCCGAGCTCGATCTCGATCAATACAGCGAGCTGCGTTCTCCGATCGACGGCCGCATCGGCGACCGCCGCGTCGCCGTCGGCAATCTCGTCACCGGCGGCACCGGCGGCAGCAACACATTGCTCGCGACCGTCGTCTCGGTCGATCCGATCCGTTTCGAGTTCACTTTCGATGAGCAGTCCTATCTGCGCTACGTGCGCTACGCCTCGGCAAGCAAGGACGTCGCCGCGCTCAACGGCAATGTTCCAGTCACGCTCGAACTGATCGACGAGAACGATTTCAAGCACACCGGCAAGATCGATTTCGTCGACAACGCCATCAATCAGTCGACCGGCACCATCCGCGGCCGCGCGGTGTTCGACAATGCCGACGGCCTTTTCACGCCCGGCATGTTCGGCCGCCTCCGCGTGCCGGGCTCGCCGCCTTACACCGCGCTGCTCGTTCCCGATTCGGCGATCGGCTCGGAGCAGGTGCGCAAATATGTGCTGGTGGTCGATGACACCGGCACGGTGCGGCAGAAATATGTGACACCCGGCCAGATCGACGGCGGCTTGCGCGTCATCAAGGACGGCCTCGCCGCCAGCGACCGTGTCATCGTCAACGGTTTGATGCGCGCGCGCGCCGGCATCAAGGTGAACGCGCAGGAGCAGCCGAGTCCGGCTGCGCCGCCGGCCGCTGCAGACAAGCCAAAAACCGGCGACGCGTCCGGCGCCAAATCCGGCAGCGACGTCAAAGCCGATTGATCACATGCGCATCTCGCACTTTTTCATCGACCGGCCGATCTTTGCCGCCGTGGTTTCGATCGTTTTCGTGATCCTCGGCGGCGTGTCGTTCTCGCGCTTGCCGGTCGCGCAATATCCCGAGATCGCGCCGCCGATCATCAACGTGTCCGGGCAATATCCCGGCGCCAGCGCCGACGTCGTTGCCTCCACCGTGGTGACGCCGATCGAGCAGCAGATCAACGGCGTCGAGAACATGCTGTATATGTCGTCGAACTCGACGGCGGACGGGCGGTTCTCGATCCAAGTCAGCTTCGATCTCGGCACCAATCTCGATATCGCTCAGGTGCAGGTGCAGAACCGCGTCGCCATCGCGCAACCGCGGTTGCCGGGTGACGTGCGCAATATCGGCGTCACGGTGACCAAGTCCTCGCCCGACCTGATGATGGTCGTGCATCTTTATTCGCCCGACAAATCGCGTGACGCGCTGTTCATCTCGAACTTCGCGACCCTTGAAGTCACCGATCCGCTGACCCGTGTCGACGGCGTCGGCTCGATCACGGTGTTCGGCAGCCGCGATTATTCGATGCGGGTCTGGCTCGACCCGGACCGCCTGCAGTCGCTCGGCCTCACCGCGACCGACGTGACCACTGCGTTACAGGGCCAGAACATCCAGGTCGCCTCGGGCGTGCTCGATCAGCCGCCGGTGGCGCATCCCGGCGCGTTTCAGATCGCGGTGCAGACGCTCGGCCGCCTCGATAACGCGGACGAGTTCGGCGCCATCGTAGTCAAGCAGACGCCCGATGCCGTGGTGCGGCTGCGGGATGTCGCCACCATCCAGCTCGCCGCGCTGGATTATTCGTCGAATTCCTATCTCGATCACGATCCCGCGGTGGCGCTCGCGATTTTCCAGCGGCCGGGCTCGAACGCGCTCGATACCGCCAAGGGCATCATCGACCGGATGGCGGAACTGTCGAAGCGTTTCCCGCCCGGCGTCAAATACGCCATCGTCTACAACCCGACGCAGTTCATCCAGCAATCGGTCACCGCCGTGATCGAAACGATCGGCGAAGCCATCGTGCTGGTTATTCTCGTCGTGATCCTATTCTTGCAGACCTGGCGGGCGGCGATCATTCCGCTTGTCGCCATTCCGGTTTCGCTGATCGGCAGTTTCTTCTTTCTGGGGACGTTCGGCTTTTCGTTGAATAATCTGTCGCTGTTCGGGCTGGTGCTGGCGATCGGCATCGTTGTCGACGACGCGATCGTCGTCGTCGAAAATGTCGAGCGCAATATCGCGTCGGGGCTCGCGCCGCGCGAGGCCGCGCGCAAGAGCATGGACGAGGTCGGCTCGGCGCTGATCGCGATCGCGCTCGTTCTCTGTGCGGTGTTCGTGCCGTCGATGTTCATTACCGGCATATCGGGACAGTTCTACCGGCAATTCGCGCTCACGATTGCGGGCGCCACCGTCATTTCGCTGATCGTGTCGCTGACGCTGTCGCCGGCGATGTGCGCGCTTTTGCTCAAGCCGCACGAGGCCGATCACCGCGACACCTGGTGGGAACGGCCGATCCACGGCCTCTTTCGCTACTTCAATCTCGGCTTCGACAAAGTCGGGTTTGCCATTTCGTGGCTTGCCACGAGAACAGTGCGGCGCGTCGTGCTGATGCTCGCGATCTATCTGGCCGTCATCGCCGTCGGCTTGAACACGTTCCGCACCACGCCGGTTGGCTTCATCCCGCAGGTCGACCGCGGCTACCTCATCACGGTCGTGCAATTGCCGCCAGGTGCGTCGCTCTCGCGCACCGACGAGGTGCAGCAACGCGTGCTCGACATCGCGCTCAAGGTTCCGGGCGTCGCGCATGCCGTGAATATCGTCGGCTTCTCCGGCGCGACCTTCACCAATGCGCCCAATTCGGGTGCGCTGTTTTTGGTGCTCGATCCGTTCGAGAAGCGCGCCCAGGATCCGCGTCAATCGGCCGCCGGCATCCAGGCCGAATTGTTCAAGCGGTTGTCGGGAATTCAGGACGCCTTCATTATCTCCGTGCTGCCGCCGCCGGTCATGGGCATCGGCAATGCCGGCGGTTTCCGCATGATGGTCGAGGATCGCGCCGGCCAAGGCTCGGAGGCGCTGAAGCAGGCGACGCTGGCGCTGATGGGGCGCGCCGCGCAGACGCCCGGCCTCGCAGGGGTGTTCTCGCTGTTCGAGACGTCGACGCCGCAGGTTTATCTCAATATCGACCGCACCAAGGCGCAGCTCCTCGGCGTCAATGTGCCGGACGTGTTCAGCGCGCTGCAGATCTATATCGGCTCGCTCTACGTCAACGACTTCAATCTGTTCGGGCGCACGTTCCGCGTCATCGCGCAAGCGCGCGACAAAGATCGGCAGAACGTCAGCGACGTGTTGAAAATAAGAGTGCGCAATTCGAGCGGCGATACGGTGCCGCTCGGCTCCTTCACCACCGTGGACAATATTTCCGGCCCGTACCGCGTGCCGCGCTACAATCTCTACCCCGCCGCCGAGCTTGATGGCGCAGCCGCCCCCGGCTACTCGCAGGGCCAGGCCATCGCAATCATGGAGAAGCTCGCCGCCGAGACTTTGCCGGAAGGATTCACCACGGAGTGGACGGCGCTTGCCTATCAGCAGATCAGGGCCGGCAGCACCGCGATGTTCGCCTTCTTGCTGGCGGTGGTCTTCGTCTTCCTCGTGCTTGCGGCGCAATATGAGAGCCTGACGCTGCCGCTGGCGGTGATCATGATCGTGCCGATGTGCCTGGTCGCCGCGATCACCGGCGTCGTCATCCGCGGGCTCGACAACAACATCCTCACCCAGGTCGGCTTCGTCGTGCTGATCGGGCTGGCGGCGAAGAACGCGATCCTGATCGTCGAATTCGCCCGTCAGCTCGAGGACGAAGGGCGGAGCCGGTGGGACGCCGCCGTCGAAGCGACGCGGCTGCGGCTGCGGCCGATCCTGATGACGTCGTTCGCCTTCATCCTCGGGGTTTCGCCGCTGGTCTGGGCCATCGGCGCCGGCGCCGAATTGCGCCAGGCGCTCGGCACGGCGGTATTCTTCGGCATGATCGGTGTGACCGCTTTCGGGCTCGTGTTCACGCCGGTGTTCTATGTCGTCGCGCGCTGGATCGCGGGGCTCGCGGCGCGCCGCGGCAAGAAGCCGGCTAGCACGCCGATGCCGGCGGAATAGCCGGACCCGGTTTTCATCAAATGCCGAGCGGGCTAGTCTATCTCCGGTCGCGCCGGAATAAGGCGGCGGACCCGGTGTTTGTCGTGGCGTGCCCGATCTCTGGCGCGCCGGAAACGCTGGGGGCGATGTCCGACTTTCGCAGGAGCGTCACATGTTTCGCAAAATGCTCGTCGTGTTTGCCGTTCTCTTATTCGGCGTCACCGCCGCGGCCGCGCAGAGCTGCCAGGATATTATCGACAAGCGCCAGGCTTTCATGAAGCGCAGCGCCGACATGGCGAAGGTCGGCTCCGCCATGGTCAAGGGCGAAACGCCGTTCGATCTCGCCAAGGTCAAGGAGATTCTCGCCACCTTCGCCGCCGATGCGGCGGCGATGCCGACTTTATTTCCCGATTGCTCGAAAACCGGCGACCATACCACCGCTGGACCGGCGATCTGGGACAAGCCTGCCGACTTTAAAGCCGCCCAGGACAAGTTCAGCGCCGACGTGAAAGCGGCGCAGGACAACGTCAAGGATCTCGATACGCTCAAGGCGGGCTTCCAGTCCATCGGCAAGGATTGCGGCTCTTGTCACCAGGCATTCCGGGTGAAACGGGGCTGAACGAGGCTGCTGGATGGATAGCGGGCGTCCGCATTGGCCGCCCGTCGTCCGCTTCATCGTCGTTTTTGTTTTTTACCGCCTTGCCCCCGCCGCGAGCTGGAATAAAACCCAGTTGCCCCGAATCTTGCCCTTCGCCGGGTATCGCGGCGGATGCGGCGGAGGCCGTTCGAAATGACAGCGCAGCAACGCCGGCAAGAGAAACGCCGGCAAGAGAAACGCCGGCTGAATTTCCGGACGCTGGCACTTACGGTCGTCACGTGCGGTGTCTTGGGTGTCGCGGGACTCTGGCTTTTGACTCTGCCGGGAGAGGTGCCGGCATCGGCATTGCCGCAATACACGCCGAACCTCGACAACGGCAAGACGATATTCAATATCGGCGGCTGCTCGTCCTGCCACGCCGTTCCCAATGACGATCCCGACAAAGTCGATCGCCTGCGGCTCGGCGGCGGCTTGGCGCTGAAATCGCCGTTCGGCACATTCTACGTGCCGAACATTTCGCCCGAACCGAAAGACGGCATCGGGACCTGGAGCGAAGCGAATTTCGTCACCGCTTTGTGGAAGGGCATGTCGGAGCACGGCAAAAACCTGTTTCCAGCGTTTCCCTATACCTCCTACCATCACATGCAGCTCAACGATATTCGCGATCTCTTTGCCTATCTGAAAACACTGCCGCAGGTGCCGGGCAAGTCGCGCCCGCACGATCTGTCGTTTCCGTTCAATCAGCGCGAGCTTCTCAGCGGCTGGAAGCTGCTGTTCTTCCACGGCGGGCCGTTTGTTCCTGATCCGTCGAAATCGGCGCAATGGAATCGCGGCGCTTATCTGGTGAACGGTCCGGGTCATTGCGCCGAATGCCACAGTCCGCGCAATTTCCTCGGCGGCATCATCGAGAGCCAGCGCTTCGCCGGCGGTCCCGCGGCGGACGGCAAAGGCTGGGTGCCGAACATCACGCCGGTCGGATTGCGCGAGGGCGACAAGGTCTGGTCGGAAAAGGATATCGCGAGCTTTCTCGGCGACGGCATGATGCCGGACGGCGATTATGCCGGCGGACCGATGGCTGATGTCATCAGCAATACGTCTTTGCTAAGCGCTGATGACCGTGCCGCGATAGCGACCTACATCGCCGCGCTGCCGCCGACGGCCGGGCCTATCAAGCCGCCCAAGAAAGAAAAGAAGGATTAGATCGCGCCGGCCGCCCGGAATTATTTCAACGACCGGTTCAATGCGGCAGACGCCACCCCGCAGATTATTCCAAACGCCGCACCGACGATGACGATATAGCCGATATGCGGGACGACGGCGTCCGGCGAACTCACCCATTGTCCGGTGGCTTGGTACGAGGCCGCGGCTGCACCTACAAGCGCGCCGCCTACCGTTATAAGCGGCGTATTCCATTTTCCAGGCTTCATGTTTTCAAGCTTCGTGGGTGCTGCCGAACAAAATTATACCGAGCGGTCTCCTACGACGGCCCGAACGCCTTGAAGGTGAGAATGGTGCGCGTATCGGCGATGCCGGGGATGGTCTGCACCTTCTGGGCGATGAAATGCCCGATGTCGGTCGCCGGATCGACATAGAATTTCGCCAGAAGATCGAAATCCCCCGCCGTCGAATAGATTTCCGAGGCGATCTCGGCATCGGCAAGCTTGTTGGCGACGTCATAGGACTTGCCGAGCTGGCATTTGATCTGCACGAAAAAGGGGACCATGCGCGCCTCCGAACCGACGATTGACTATATACCATACCCGTCATTCCGGGGCCGAGCCAACGGGTCTGGCCCGAAGTGGCCGGCCCGATGACAGGCTCCGCGAAGAACCCGGAATCCATAATCCCGGTGCAGAGGGGGTATGAATTCCGGGTTCGCCGCAGGCGGCGCCCCGGAATGACGAGGTGAGAGAGGTCGTAGTATCCTCGCGGAGATTTGGAAAGACTGCGGAAAATGCACGCTCCGGCCGACTTTGCCGATATCGCCACGACGGTGCTCGCGCGCGCCCGCGCGTGTATTGCATTACCAATGCGGTGGGCCCAGCAATATACCGCGAACCATTGCCGCGCTGACGGCATTCGGCGTTGCCGGCGAAGTCGCTGCGCGGAACGCGGACGGGCCGGGCAGCTTCGCCATTGCCATCATCGATGCGCTGCATGGTCTCGACAACGCGAGTTTGCGCGCGCATCTGAGGGTTCACAATGACGGTTGATCTCAGACTGAATGCGATTGTCGATCCCGAGCGCGCCGGCGGCCGCGACCTCGCCGAACTGGCGCGCTTGTGCGCACGGGGTGGCGCGACACTCATTCAATTGCGCGACAAGCACAGCGATACCGGCGCGATGGTCAACAAGGCGAGGGCGATCAAAAAAGTGCTGACGCCGCTTGGCGTCGCTTTCGTCGTCAACGATCGCGTCGATGTCGCGCTCGCCGCAGGCGCCGACGGCGTGCATGTCGGACCTGACGACCTGGCGGTTGCCGATGCGCGGCGGCTCTTGGGCCCCGGCGCGATCATCGGCCTGTCGATCAAATCGGTGGCCGAAGCGGAAGCCGCGCCGGTCGAGCTGATCGATTATGTCGGTTCGGGCGGCGTCTATGTCACGCTGTCGAAAGAGCAGAAGAAACCGCCGATCGGGCCTGCCGGTCTTGCGCATATCATCGAGGTGTTGAAGCGCCGCAAGGCAAAAATGCCGGTCTGCGGCATCGCCGGTGTCGACGCGACCAACGCCGCCGAAGTGATCTCGGCCGGCGCCGACGGCGTCGCCGTCATCTCCGCGCTGTCGCTCGCGCCCGATCCCGCCGCCGCTGCGCGCACGCTGCGCGGCATTGTTGACGCCGCGCTGGCGAAACGAGGCGCGTGATGGGCGCCGTCATTGCCGTGACCATCGCCGGCTCGGATTCGGGCGGCGGCGCCGGCATTCAGGCCGACTTGAAAACCTTTTCCGCGCTCGGTGTCTATGGCGCGTCCGTCATCACCGCGCTGACGGCGCAGAACACCAAAGGCGTCACTGCCATTCATGAAGTGCCGGCGGATTTCATTGCCGCGCAAATGGACGCCGTGTTCTCCGATCTCCACGCCGGCGCGGTGAAGATCGGCATGCTCGGCAATGCGGAGGCGATCGCCGCCGTTGCCAAGGGCCTTGAGCGCCATCGCCAGCATAATGTCGTGCTCGATCCGGTGATGATCGCGAGTTCCGGCGATAAATTATTGCGTGACGATGCGGTCGATGCCGTGCGCAAGCTGATCGCGCGGGCGCGCGTGCTGACGCCCAATCTGCCGGAGGCCGCGGCACTTCTCGATGCGCCGCTCGCGCGTGACGAGGACGAAATGCGCGAACAAGCGCAAAAACTGCTCGCGCTCGGCGCCGGCGCGGTGCTGATCAAAGGCGGTCACGGCGGCGGACCGGAAAGCGTGGATCTTCTCGTCGAAGACGGAAATTGCACGCGGTTTGCCGCGCCGCGCATCGAAACGCGCAATACACATGGTACCGGTTGCACGCTGTCCTCGGCCATTGCCGCAGGGCTCGCCAGAAAACTCTTACTGGTCGATGCTGTGATCGACGGCAAGGCTTACGTCAGCTCAGCCATTGCCGCCGCCGACCGGCTCGGCGTCGGATCCGGCAGCGGCCCGGTGCATCATTTCCACAAATGGTGGTGAGGCGCGCAGGAATCTACGCCGCCGCCGGCGCTCCCGGCTGCTTCAGCGGATGCGCGCGGGCAAACGCGTCGATCTGCGACAGTGCCGTCGTGATCCGCGTGAAATTCGGAAACGGCGCGGTGTCGACGTTGAAGAACTTCGCGCCCGCCGCCTGGCTGGCGACGCAGACATCGGCCAGCGTCACCGTATCGCCATGGCAATAGCGGCCGGTGTCGGGGCCTTGCAGATGCGCTTCGAGCGCGGTTAGCGCCGCGGTATGCCAGTGCTGGCACCAGGTGTTGCGCTGGGCCTCGTCGAGCTTGAATTCGTGCTCGAGATATTCGCGCACCCGCGGCACGATCAGCGGATGGGAATCGGCGGCGACGAGCTGCGCCAGCCCGCGCACGCGGGCGCGGCCGCGCGGGTCGCGCGGCAATAGCGGCGGGTTCGGATGCGTCTCGTCGAGATATTCGATGATGGCGAGCGACTCGAACAGAACCGGCCCGTCACCGTCGATCAGCGCCGGCAGCGCCATCATCGGATTGACCGCGCGATAGGCAGCCTCACGCTGCGCACCTTTCATCAGGTTCACGTCGATGATCTCGTCAGGCACGACGCCTTTGAGATTGAGCGCGATGCGCACGCGATAGGTCGCGAGCGAACGCCAGAACGAAAAGAGCTTCATGGAAATCTCCTAATCTATTTTTCCTCCCCCGCGTGCGGGGGAGGGTAGGGAGGGGGCGCGGCGTAAGCGCTTGCGCGAGCGTCGAACACCGGCCCCCTCCAGACTCGCTTCGCGGGTCTTTCTCCCCCGCAAGCGGGGGAGGAAAGAAATATCAATCGGCGCCCGGATCAGCCTTGAGGCCGGCCGCCTCGATGCCGGCCAGCGCACACATTTCGTCTTTGTCGGATGTGTCGCCGGAAATGCCGCAGGCGCCAATGACATTGCCGCCCGCGTCGCGGATCAGCACGCCGCCCGGATTGGTCACCATGCGCCCGTCGCTCGCGGCTGCCAGCATGGTGAAGAATTGTGGCGTCTTGGCCGCTCGGCTTGCGAGCGTCCGTGAGCCGAAGCCCATGCCGAGCGCGCCCCAGGCCTTGCCGTAGGCAATGTCGTAACGAAGCAGCCCGGATTTATCCTCGCGCTTGAAGGCGACGAGATGCCCGCCGGCATCGAGCACCGCGACGGTGAGCGGCGCGAGACCGGTCTCGCGCGCCTTCTTCAGCGCGACATCGACAATGGTGGAAGCTTGCGAAAGCGTAATGACCGACATGTTTGCTCCGATTCTCTGGGTGAAACTAAATCTTCGCGGCTTGATGCTTCTTGCGGCTCGCCCAATAGACCGACTGACGCGAGCCGTCACCGCCGCCCAAACCCTGTTTGTTCGCTTCTTCGAATGCCGACAGCGCCGCCCGCGTCGCCGGCATATCGGCGCCCTTCGCGGCGCCGGTTTCGACCATGGTGCGCAAGTCCTTCACGGCGTCGGCGATGTTGAAGGTCGTCGGGCCGGGATCGCGGTTTTCCATCATGGCGACGATCATGTCGGCGCGCATTTTCAGGCCGTTATTGGCGCCGTTGCTCTCGACGAAGAGATCGAGCAACCGCTTGGGTTCCCAGCCGACATCGCGTGCAATGGCAAACGCCTCGCCATAGGCCTGCCAGGCGACCATCAGCGGCAGATTGATCGCAAGCTTCATCGAGGAGCCCGCGCCGATCGGGCCGCAGTGCTCGACCTTGCGGCAAAGCTGGTTGAGGATCGGCAGCGCGCGCGCCGCGGCGGCGGGTTCCCCGCCCAAAAGGCCGAGCAGTTTGCCCTGCCGCGCCGGCGTGGTTGAGCCGCCGACCGGACATTCAACAAAGACGGCGTTTTTGCCCGCAGCCTTTGGCGCCAGCGCGGTCTCGACCTTCGGCGGCACGGTGCTCATCTCGATGAACAGCTTGTCTGTCACGTCGCCGGACAGCAGCCCCGACGGTCCGTTATAGACCGCGTCGATCGCTGCCCCATCGGTGAGGATGGTAATGACGGCGTCCGAACACCGCGCCAGTTCGGACGGCGTGGCGACAACGGTCGCGCCCGTAACCGCCTTGGCCTTGTCCGGCGTGCGATTCCACACCGCAACTTCGTGGCCGACTTCCATCAGCCGCGCGGCAATGGCCGCGCCCATCTTCCCGATACCGGCGACACCGATACGCATGCGGCGCTCTCCCAACACTTCCGAAGTTTCTTTGCCGCACGGAACATAAGCGATCGGCGCGCGGCGAGAAAGCCGCTTGCTCGCCACGCGGCGCAATGTCATAGGCACGCGTTCTTGGCCACCCGTCATCGATCAAAAGGAAACCAGCATGGCTTCGGCAAAGAAGGGCACCGTCGGCGTTATCGGCCTCGGCATCATGGGTGGCGCGTTCGCGCAAAATCTGATCGCGTCCGGCTGGCATGTGATCGGCTATGACGTCGCTCCGGACCGGCGGCGGACGCTGGCAAAGGCGGGCGCCGAGATCGCCGAGGACGCCGCCGCCGTCGCACGCAAATCGCGCATTATCCTGACAAGTTTGCCGAAGCCCTCCGCGCTTGCCGAAACGGCTGCCGCCATCGCCAAGGCCCGTTTGCCGCGCCGCGTCGTCGTCGAAATGTCCACCTTCACGATCGAAGACAAGGCCCGTGCCGAGGCGGTGCTGCGCAAGGCCGGCCACGTGCTGCTCGATTGTCCGGTCAGCGGTACGGGCGCCCAGGCCAAGGTAAAGGACCTCGTGGTCTATGCGTCAGGTGATGCAGCCGAAGTCAAGAAACTGCGTCCGATCTTTGCCGGTTTTACGCGAGCCGCGCACGGTGTCGGCCAATTCGGCAACGGCAGCCGCATGAAATACGTCGCCAATCTCCTCGTCGCCATTCACAACGTGGCCAGCGCCGAGGCGATGGTTCTCGGCATGAAGGCCGGTCTGCCGCCGCAACTGATCTTCGATCTGGTAACGGCCGGTGTCGGCAATTCGCGCATATTCGAGCTGCGCGCGCCGATGATGGTGAAGGACAATTACAAGAACGTCACCATGAAGATATCGGTCTGGCAGAAGGACATGGACGTCATCGGCGGTTACGCCAAGAAAATCCGCGTGCCGACGCCGATGTTCGACGCTTCGAACGCGATCTATGCCAAGGCGCTCAAGGCCGGCCGCGGCGCCGAAGACACGGCGGCGGTCTGTGCGGTGCTGGAAAAGATGGCCGGCGTGAAGCGGGGCAGGGCGAAGAAGCGCGTTAAATCTACTACGCTGCCGTGAGCGTCGGTATCTTTTTGAGCTTACCCGCGAGATCGCGTTCGGCAAGGGCGAGATCGTAGGCGCGCTGGAGATTGATCCAAAGATCCGGACCGTTTCCTAGGAGCTTGCCGAGACGCAACGCCATTCCCGGCGTTACCGGCTGCTTCTCATCGAGAATGTCGTAAAGTGTTTGTCGCGATACGCCGAGCAAGCGCGCGATTTCGGTCTTGGACTTGCCAAGCGCCGGCAGTACGTCCTCGCGTAGCATCTCACCCGGATGCATCGGCTTGAGGCCGCGAACGAGACGGGTCTTGTTCATCAGTGATAGTCCTCCAAGTCAATGTCGATGGCGTCCTCGCCGTTCCACGCGAAAGTCACTCGCCAGTTCCCGCTCGCGTCAACCGCATATCGGTCTCGGTCTCGTCCCTTCAAGGCGTGAAAGCGAAGGCCCGGCACGTTCATCGCATCAGGCGATTTGGCGGCATTAAGCGCGAGCAAAATGCGTCGAATACGATCCGGATTCTGCACGCTGAGCCTGGAAGCATCGCCGCGCTCGGCAAAACGTCGCGGTCCCTTGCTTCGGAATGATCGGATCACGCGATTGATTGTAAGGCATTACCTTACATTTGTCCAGATCACGCTAGATCGTAGGACCGTCGCCCTCTACGCTATCCAAAACGCTATCCAAAATTCGTCGTGCCCGGCCTTGTGCCGGGCATCCACGTCTTTAATCTTCGCAGCCCAGCCGTTTCTAACGGCAGTGGCGTGAATGTGCGGAGGAAGACGTATGTCAGTGCGAGAAGGCGAAGCCCGCATGGCGGCAAGCGCGGGGAATCACAAGACCCATCAGCATCGTACCGAGACGCGCGACGGCATGCGCATCGATTGGGACGTGCCGATTACAATGGATGACGGGCTGGTACTGCGCGCCGACGTGTTCCGCCCGATCGCCGAAGGCCATTACCCCGTCATCCTCAGCTACGGGCCCTATGCCAAGGGCCTTGCCTTCCAGGACGGCTATCCGAGCGCCTGGCAGCGCATGGCCGACAAGCATCCCGACGTTACCGCGGGCTCCAGCAATCTCTATCAAAGCTGGGAAGTGGTCGATCCGGAGAAATGGGTGCCGCACGATTATGCCTGCGTGCGCGTCGATTCGCGCGGCTGCGGCACATCACCGGGCTTCATCGATCATTTCTCGCCGCGCGAGACCAAGGATTTTTACGACTGTATCGAATGGGCCGGCGTGCAGAAGTGGTCGAACGGCAAGGTCGGGCTCAACGGCATTTCCTATTACGGCATCAATCAATGGCACGTGGCGAGCCTCGAGCCACCGCACCTCGCCGCAATGTGCATCTGGGAAGGCGCCGCCGACTGGTATCGCGACATGACGCATCACGGCGGCATCCTCTGTACGTTCTGGGAGAACTGGTACGACATGCAGGTCAAGACCGTGCAATACGGTGCGGGCGAACGCGGCAAGCGAAGCCGCGTGCATGGCGAATTGGTCTGTGGCCCAGAATTCTTGTCGGAGGCGGAGCTTGCAAAAAACCGCAGCAATTTCGGCGGCGACATTGTCGCTCATCCGCTCGACGACGATTATCACCGCGCCCGCTCGCCGGTCTGGCCGAAGGTGAAGGTGCCGTTTCTGTCCACCGCGAATTGGGGCGGCCAGCCACTGCATCCGCGCGGCAATTTCGAGGGGTTTGTGCGCGCCGCCTCGAAGAACAAATGGCTCGAAGCCCACGGCATCGAGCACTGGACGCATTTCTACACCGACTACGGCCGCGAACTACAACTGCGCTTCTTCGATTTTTTCCTGCACGGCAAGAAGAACGGCTGGGACAAGCAAGCGCCGGTGCAATTGCAGGTCCGCCACATCGATCGTTTCGTCGAGCGCGCGGAGCAGGAATGGCCGCTCAAGCGCACCAAATGGACGCCCTTCTATCTCGAGCCGTCGGAGGGTTCGCTTGGCCCGAAGGCGGCCAAGAAAAAGTCGGTGCTGAAGTTCGACGCCATGGGCGACGGCGTCACTTTTGTCACGCCGCCGCTTCCGCATGAGATGGAGATCACCGGCCCGTCGGCGCTGAAACTCTTCGTCTCGTCGTCGACCAAGGACGCCGACATTTTCGCCGTGCTGCGTGTGTTCTCGCCGGACCTCAAGGAAGTGGTGTTGCAAGGCGCTATCGATCCGCATGCGCCGATCGGCCAAGGCTGGCTGCGCGCGTCGCATCGCCAGCTCGATAAGAAACTATCGACGCCGTACCGGCCCTATCATACCCACGCCAAGAAGCAGCCGCTCAAGCCTGGCGAGGTGGTGCCGCTCGACATCGAGATCTGGCCGACATCCATCGTCGTACCGGCCGGTCACCGCATCGCGCTCACTGTTCGCGGCAAGGATTACGTCTATCACGGGCCGAGCGGCGGAAAACTGTCGAACTTCAAGAACGAGCTGACCGGCTGCGGGCCGTTCCTGCATGACGACGTGCGCGACCGGCCGCCGCAGATTTTCAGTGGCGTCACCGGGCTGCATTTCGGCGGTTCGGCGCAGCCTTACCTGCTGTTGCCCATTATTCCGGCACAACAACAGGCGGCAAAGGCTCTAAAAACAGCGCCGAAAAAAGCGGTAAAGAAGGCCGCCAAGAAGGCCACAACGAAGCCGGCAAGAAAAAAATAGGAAAATAAAAGCGCGGAAATGGCAAACTGAAGAAATCATCGTATAAGCTTCATCGGTAGCGGACGCGGGAACGATAGAAATCCCGCGCCGATAAGGGAGGGTCGTATGTCGCGTAAAGACTCGCGTAAGATCACGTCGGGCAATAACCTGACGCGCCGTGCGCTTTTGGCCGGCACCGCGGCGGGCGCCGCCACCGCGCTCAGCCACTTTCCATCACCCGCCATTGCGCAGGCTGCGCCGATCAAGCTTGGTCTGCTCACGGTGAAGACCGGGCCGCTCGCCCAAGGCGGCAATCAGATGGAGCAGGGCGTGCTCACGTTTTTGAAGGAGACCAATTACACGATGGCCGGCCGCAAGGTCGAGCTGACCATCGGCGATACCGGCGGCGCGCCGGCGGGCGCCAAGACCAAGGTTCAGGAACTGGTCGAGCGCGACAAAGTCGATGTCATCCTCGGCCCGCTCGCGACCTTCGAGCTCTACGCCATCAACGACTATATTCAGCAGCAAAAGATGCCGACGCTCAGTCTGGCCGCGGCTGACAACCTGACCCAACGACAGCCCAACCCGTATCTGGTGCGCGCCTCCGCCACCTCGTCGCAGGCCATGCAGCCGATGGGCCACTATGCGGCGACCGAGATGAAGCTCAAGCGAGCTTTGTGCATCGGCGAGGATCTCTCCTTCGATTATGAGGAAATGGGCGGCTTTCAGGCGGCCTTCGCGGAAAACGGCGGCTGCGTCGTCAGCAAGCTCTGGCCGCCATTGGTGACGCCCGATTACACGCCCTATATCGCCCAGATCGGCGATTGCGACGTCGTATGCCAAGGTTTTGCCGGCTCGAACCCGCTGCGCTTTATGAAGGCCTATGCCGGTGCCGGATTGAAATATCCGGTGGTGACGGGCGAAACCGGAGGCGACGACGCGCTCCTTAAAAGCTTTGGCGATGAGGCGATCGGTCTTACGTCGTGCAGCCCCTATTCGGTCGATCTCGAAACCGAGGCCAACAAGCGCTTCATCGACGGCATGCTGAAGAACTTCAATGTCGTTCCGGGCTTCTATGCCGCCGGCCTCTATGTCAATTGCCAGGTCGTTGACGCCGGCCTGAAGGCGGCAGGCGGCGATGCCGGCGACAAAGAGAAATTCATAGCGGCGCTACGGGCGGTCAACCTCCCCGACACGCCGCGCGGACCGATCAAGTTCGATCACTTGGGCAATGCGATCGGCACGTTCTGCATCCGGCGCTGCGGCACGGAGGGCGCCAAATACGGGCTCAAACTCTGGAACAAGATCATCAAGACCTACGAGAATGTCAGCCAGTTCTGGACTTGGCCGGAGCAGGAATTTCTCGCCCATCCGGTCTATTCGCGCGACTATCCGCCGCTCACCAAGTGCTAAAAAAGCCGCGACAATACTGGCCTTTACAGGCGGAGGCGCTTCGCCAATGATAGCATGAAGTGCCGATGCGCTTTGGGGGCGCGGCGGCAAAGGCGGCGCCCTTGATACGTAATTGGGCGCCGCAAAAACAAAGAGGCGCCGCAAAACGGGGCGTCGCAGGGAGGAACCTTATGTCTCGCAAGCTCACGTCCGGAAGGGTCAGCCGCCGCGCTGTATTGGCCGGCACCGCAGCCGGCGCCGCCGTCGCTCTCGGCCGCTTTCCGACCCCGGCCATTGCGCAGTCCGAGCCGTTCAAGCTCGGCCTCCTCACGGTGAAAACCGGACCGCTGGCGCAAGGCGGCATTCAGATGGAGCAGGGCGTCCTGACCTATCTGAAGGAGAAGAATTACACGATCGGCGGCCGCAAGGTCGACTTCATCTCCGCCGATACCGGCGGCAATCCTGCCGGCACCAAGACCAAAGCCCAGGAACTGGTCGAGCGCGACAAGGTCGATGTCATTCTCGGTCCGCTTGCCGCCTTCGAGCTCTATGCGATCAGCGATTACATCAAAGAGCAGAAAATGCCGACGCTCAGTCTCGCGGCGGCCGACAATCTCACGCAGCGCCTCCCGAATCCGTATCTGTTGCGCGCATCGGCGACCTCATCGCAGGCGATGCAGCCGATGGGGCATTACGCGGCGACCGAATTGAAGCTCAAGCGCGTCGTTACGGTTACGGAGGACTTTGCCTTCGGCTACGAGCAAATGGGCGGTTTTCAGGCCTCCTTCCAGAAAGATGGCGGCTGCGTCGTCAACAAGCTGTGGCCGCCATTGTCGACGCCCGACTACACGCCCTATGTCGCGCAAATCAGCGATTGTGACGGCGTCTGTCAGGGCTTCGCCGGATCGAACCCGCTGCGCTTCATGAAGGCCTATGCGGGCGCCGGATTGAAGTATCAGGTGGTGACGGGCGAGACCGGCGGCGACGACGCCTTGCTCAAGAACTTCGGCGAAGAGGCGATCGGCCTTATCGGCTGCTGCCCTTACACGATCGACCTCGAGACCGAAGCCAACCACCGCTTCATCGACGGCATGATCAAGAACTACGACGCCATTCCGGGCCAGTACGCCGCGCTGCTCTATGTCAACTGTCAGGTCGTCGACGCCGCCCTGAAAGCCTCCGGCGGTAACGCAAGCGATAAGGAAAAATTCATGGGGGCGCTCAAGGCGGTCAGTTTGACCGACACGCCGCGCGGGCCGCTCAAGTTCGATCACCTCAACAACGTGATCGGCACGTTCTACATCCGGCGCGTGCAAACCGAAGGCGCCAAATACGGCCTGAAGGTTTGGAACAAGACGATCAAGACCTACGAGAACGTCAGCCAGTTCTGGACCTGGCCGGAAGCCGAGTTCCTCGCCCATCCGGTCTATTCGCGCGATTATCCGCCATTGACCAAGTGCTGAGGGGTATTTTCACAAACAGCAAACACAGCTAGCGGCCGGGACAGCGAGAAAGGCAGGACGCATGACATTCTGGCTGCTGCTTACCGTCAACAGTGTGACGTTCGGCGGCCTGTTGTTTTTGTTGTCGGCGGGATTTTCCCTGATCTTCGGGCTGATGCGGATTCCCAATCTGACCCATGGCTCGATGTTCATGGTCGGCGCCTATCTCGGCACCACGTTCCTGTCCGGCGCACTGGGCTTCACGCTGAATTTCTGGGTGGCGGCGATCCTCGCGTCGGTCGAAGTCGCGATCCTTGGCGCGCTGATGGAGCGGCTCTTGCTGCGCCGCCTTGCCGGTCAGCCTTTGGCGCAGGTCCTGGTCACGCTCGGCGTCTCTTTCATGGTCGCCGATCTCTGCCTGATGGCCTGGGGCGGCGATCCGATCTCGGTGGAGACGCCGCCCCGCTTCGCGGGCTTTGTCCGGTGGGACGGTGCGGCATTCCCGCTGTACCGGATGGCGGTCATTGTCATCGCCGTCGTCTTTGCCGCGGCGCTGTGGGTGATGCTCGACCGCACGCGGCTCGGCGCCATGATCCGCGCCGGCGTCGACGATCCGCAGATGGCGCGCGTGGTCGGCATCCGCGTGTCGCAGCTCTTCACCATCGTGTTCGCGCTCGGGGCGGGTCTCGCCGGTTTTGCCGGCATGATCGGCGGGCCGATCCTGTCGGTCTATCCGGGCCTCGATCAGGACATGCTGCCGCTGGCGCTGGTCGTCGTCATTCTCGGCGGCACCGGAAGCCTGCTCGGCTCTTTCGTCGGCAGTATCATCATCGGCTTCATCTATAATTTCGGCCAGGCTCTGCTGCCGGAGCTCGCCTATTTTATTTTGTTCCTGCCGATGGTGCTGGTTCTATTGCTGCGGCCGCAGGGTCTGTTCGGAGGGCAAATCCTGTGAACAGTCCCGTTACCGCCCGCCGCATCGCGATCGCCATCGCCGTTCTGGCGCTGATCGCCGTGCCCTACGCGATCACGGAAACCTATTACGTCAATATTGCCAGCCAGATTCTGCTCTATGCGATCTTTGCGATGGGGCTCAATGTGCTGGTCGGCTATGCCGGTTTGGTGTCGCTCGGCCACGCCGGACTGTTCGGCGTCGCGGCCTATATCGTCGCCTATCTGCTCGCCGCCGGATTCGGCCACGCCGTTGCGATCCTCGCGGCGCTTGTGATCGGGCTTGCCGTGACCGCGGGCTTCGCCGCGCTTGCGTTGCGCGCCACCGGCATCAGCTTCATCATGATCACGCTCGCGCTCGGTGAGATCATTTGGGGCGTGGCTTATCGCTGGATCAGTCTCACCAATGGCGACAACGGCATCAGCGTTGCGACGCGGCCGGCGCCGTTCGGCTTCGCGCTGTCCTCGGCGAGAGGCTTTTACGGCGCGACATTGATCGTCTTTCTTCTCGCCGTCGCGGGCGTGGCGATCTTCGTGCGCTCGCCGCTCGGCGCCGCGTTGTGCGGCACGCGCGACCAGCCGCGCCGCATGACCGCGCTCGGCTACCACGTCTGGATGACCCGGTTCTGGGCTTTCATGTTCTCCGGCTTGCTGACGTCGGCCGCCGGCATCCTATTCGTCTACTACAACCAATTCATCAGTCCGCAGGCGCTGGCGCTCACCGCGTCGGCGGAGGGCCTGCTGATGGTGATTTCCGGCGGCGCCGGTACGCTGCTCGGGCCTGTCGTCGGCGCGGCTTTGGTCGTGATCGTCAAGAATGTGGTCAGCGCCTATGTCACGCGCTGGAATTTCATGCTTGGCGCCATCTTTGTCGCCATCGTCGTGTTCATGCCGGAGGGGCTGGTTCCCGGCATGGTGCGCCTCGTGCGTTCGGCCTGGCGCGCGACCGGCCGGCAGAAGACGGCGCCTTCGCTTGCGGTGACCAAGCAATGAGCGCGCTCGTCGTCGACAAGCTTTGTAAATCGTTCGGCGGTCTGCGCGTGACGACGAATGTCTGCCTTGACGTCGCGCCGGGCGAGCGGCGGCTGATCATCGGGCCCAACGGCGCCGGCAAGACCACTCTGTTCAACCTGATTACCGGCGAGCTTGCGCCCGATAGCGGATCGGTGTCGCTCCTCGGCCGCGATATCACCAAGATGCCGAGCCGCAAGCGCGCCCATCTCGGCATGGCGCGGACCTATCAGATCATCACGCTGTTCGCGCGCGACACCATCCAGCACAATGTGACGCTCGCCTTGCTCGGCCTGTCGCCGCTGCGCTGGAATCCGCTGCGCCCGCTGGAGCGCGAGCAGCGCTTGACGAGACAGGGCTGCGAGGCGCTGAGCCGCGTCGGGCTCGATCAGATCGCGCAGCGGCCGCTGGCACAGACCTCCTATGGCGAACGGCGCCGTGTCGAAATCGCCATGGCGCTGGCGCAAAACCCCAAAGTGCTGCTGCTTGACGAGCCGTTCGCCGGCTTGTCCATCGACGAGCGGCAGGAGGTGCGCAAGCTTCTGCACGCCATTCCGCGCGATGTGACCATCGTCATGATCGAGCACGACATGGATGTCGCGCTCGACTTTGCCGACCGCATCACGCTCCTGCATTTCGGCGAAGTGATCGTCGAAGGCACGCGCGCCGAAGTGGTGGACAATCCGCGCACGCGGGAGGTCTATCTTGGCGAATAAAGCGCTCAGGCTGAGCAATATCGACGCCTTCTACGGCGACAGCCATGTGCTGCAAAAGGTGTCGTTCGATCTCGGCGAAGGAAAACTGCTGGGCCTGCTCGGACGCAACGGCGCCGGCAAATCCACCTGCATGAATGTCAGTGTCGGGCTGTTGCCGCCGCGCGGCGGCAGCGTCGAAGTGTTCGGCACGCAGGTCACGCGGCAGGGGCCGGAGAATATTTCCGCGCAAGGCGTTGCGCTGGTGCCGCAAGGCCGGCGCATCTTCAAGAGCCTCA